>FZPS01000007.1_pt5 | contig 13796 bp, 13 predicted proteins | sample 1817821 | NCBI WGS metagenome assembly FZPS01 (sample SAMEA104158645, study PRJEB21678) | metagenome | place: Germany | collected 2015-04-21 | reverse complement strand
CCAGCGGCAGGTAGTAGCAGCGGAAGTAATTGTAATCCCCCGCTCCTGCTCCTGGACCATCCAGTCCATGGTAGCCGCGCCGTTGTGGACCTCCCCGATTTTGTGAACCCTGCCGGTGTAAAAGAGGATCCTTTCGGTGGTAGTGGTCTTGCCGGCGTCTATGTGGGCCATGATCCCAATATTTCTGATTTTAGTTAACGGAAATTGCCGCGCCACCTAAAAGTCACTCCTTTACCACCTGTAGTGCGCAAATGCTTTGTTCGCTTCTGCCATTTTATGGGTGTCTTCCCTCTTCTTCACTGAACCGCCGGTGTTCGTGGCCGCGTCCATAAGTTCGCTGGCCAGCTTTTCCTCCATGGTCCGGCCGGCGCGCTCCCGGGCATACCGGGTCAGCCAGCGGATGGCCAGAGTCTGCCTGCGGTCGTGCCGTACTTCAACCGGGACCTGGTAGTTGGCGCCGCCCACGCGGCGGGCTTTAACTTCCAGCACGGGCATGACGTTTTTCATGGCCGTTTCAAAGACCTCCAGCGGGTTCTTGCCGGTTTTTTCCTTGATAATATCCAGAGCGCCGTAGACTACCTTCTCGGCAACGCTTTTTTTGCCCTTCTGCATGATCTGGTTGATCAGCTTGGTCAGCACTTTGCTCCGGTAAACGGGGTCTGGTAAAATTTCAAGTTTCGGGACAGCCCCTCTTCTAGGCATTTATTTCCCCCCTTTGCTGCGGAAATAGGGTAGTTCAATCAAATCACCTAAGTTTCTTAAACCAGAAACTTGCCAAAGACCTGACAGTGTTTAAAAGGAACTTGTAATAGGAACTTGCCCAAAATCATACAGATTTATAGGTACGTTTAACAGGTGCCTGCAACTTGCTTATTTTTTGGGACGCTTGGCGCCGTACTTGGAGCGGGCCTGGTTCCTGTTCTGCACGCCGGCGGAGTCCAGGGCGCCGCGCACGATGTGATAACGGACACCGGGGATGTCTTTGACCCGGCCGCCGCGTACCAGGACCACCGAGTGCTCCTGCAAATTATGTCCGATTCCCGGAATGTAGGAGGTTACCTCGATACCGTTCGTCAGCCTTACCCGGGCCACCTTGCGCAGGGCGGAGTTCGGCTTCTTGGGTGTAGTGGTATAGACCCTGGTGCAGACACCCCGCTTCTGGGGACACACCTTCAGGGCGGGAGATGCTGACTTTTTCTTGATTTCTTCCCGGCCCTTGCGGATCAGCTGGTTGATGGTCGGCATATTTCGATTACACCTCCTTCCCTTAGTTCAAAGTTAATAATAAAAGTTTGTTCCATCCAGAACGCCTCCAGGGACATCAGTCCTCTGTAATGGCGGCTGAAGCGCAGCCCACCTCGATCCGGCAGGCTTTGCCCAGGGCCTGCATGGAATCCACCTGTATAACCGGAATTCCTTTCTGAGCGCAGATCTGCAGGATCGGCTCTACAATGTGCCTGTCTGCGGTCCGGGCTACATAGACAACCCTGGCCAGCCCCCGCTCGACGGCCTTCAGGGTCTGTTTTGTTCCCACAGTCCTTTTCCGTGCAGAGATGAGCCGTTTATATACCATGGCTGTTTAAAACCTCCTGAAATCCAGACACTCAAATATATTACCATTCAATCGGGCCATTGTCAATATTTCCTTTACCCCGGCCGCATCCTGTGAAAAGTCAGCAACGGTAACGGGTGAAGGGTAACAGCTGATGGTGACGGCGCGTGACAGGGGGACGGTTCTCCTGGTTTCACTCGTCTGTCGTAACACGGGGACGGTTCTCCTGATATCCCCCCTGACACCCCGGAGGGGTGACACCGCGCCAGATCCCCGGCAGGGTGCCCTGCAGGAACCGTTCCCCTAACACAACCCCTGACACCGGAGAACTGTTCCAGGACACCCTGCCTTGAAACCTAGATGGTGGTAGTTTCACCGTATACAAGATCTATTTCCGACAGATCCTCGAGTTCCAGATCGGCTTCCTCCGCCAGCACGGAAATGTTGCGGTAGCGGGACATGCCTGTGCCCGCCGGAACCAGTTTGCCGATGATCACGTTTTCCTTCAGGCCCAGGAGCGGGTCCATTTTGCCCTTGATGGCCGCCTCGGTGAGGACCCGGGTGGTTTCCTGGAAGGAGGCCGCGGAAAGGAAGGAATCGGTGGCCAGGGAAGCCTTGGTAATCCCCAGCAGCACGGGTTTGGCCGTGGCTGCCTCGCCGCCCCTGGCAATGGTCCGTTTGTTTTCCTCCTCGAACTCAAAGATATCGATCAGCCCGCCCGGCAACAGTTCGGTGTCACCGGAGTCGTCAATCTTCACCTTGCGGAGCATCTGGCGGATCATCACTTCGATGTGCTTGTCGTTGATATCAACGCCCTGGAGCCGGTAAACCCGCTGCACTTCCTGGAGCAGGTAGACCTGCACTCCCTGGACTCCCTTAATCTTGAGCAGGTCGTGGGGATTCACGGATCCTTCGGTCAGTTCATCCCCGGCGTAGACGTGGTCGCCGTCCCGCACCTTGAGGCGGGCGCCGTAGGGCACCTGGTAAACTGCTTTGTCGCCGTCCTCCGCCGTGACCTCAATCTCCCTGCGCCCTTTAACCTCCCGGGTTGTTACAATGCCGTCGGCCTCGGCCACTATGGCCTGACCCTTGGGCCGCCTGGCCTCGAAGAGCTCCTCCACCCTGGGCAGACCCTGGGTGATGTCGTCCCCGGCCACACCGCCGGTGTGGAAAGTGCGCATGGTCAACTGGGTCCCCGGCTCGCCGATACTCTGGGCGGCAATGATGCCCACGGCCTCGCCGATGTCCACTTTGCGTCCCGTGGCCAGGTTGCGCCCGTAGCACTTGATGCAGACCCCGTAGCGGGTTTTGCAGGTCAGGACTGAGCGGATTTTTACTTTATTAAGGCCTGCCGCAACAATTCCGGCGGCCTGATCTTCCTGGATTTCCTCGCCGGCCCGGGCCAAAATTTCCCCTGTTTCGGGATGTACGACGTCTTCCAGCGCCGTGCGGCCGGTGATCCGGTCTTCCACCTTTTCAATAACTTCGGTGCCGTCTTTGATTTCGCCGACCTCAATCCCCTGGGACGTGCCGCAGTCTTCTTCCCGCACAATCACGTCCTGGGCCACGTCCACCAGGCGTCGCGTCAGGTAGCCGGAGTCGGCCGTCCGCAGCGCGGTGTCGGCCAGGCCCTTGCGGGCGCCGTGGGTGGAGATGAAGTACTCCAGAACCGTCAGGCCTTCCCGGAAGTTGGCCTTGATGGGCAGGTCGATGATCCGGCCGGAGGGGTCTGCCATCAGGCCCCGCATCCCGGCCAGCTGGCGGATCTGCTGGATGTTGCCCCGGGCCCCGGAATTGGCCATCATGTAGACCGGGTTAAAGTGGTCCAGGGACTCAATGAGCGCGTCGGTTACGCCCTTGGTGGCCTCGTTCCAGATGCCGATCACCTTGCGGTAGCGCTCGTCATCGGTAATCAGGCCCCGGCGGTACTGGAGCTCCACCCTTTCCACCGCCTGCTCGGCTTCTTTCAGGATTGTCTTTTTCTCCGGGGGGATGGTGATGTCCTGCATCCCGATGGTAATCCCCGCCTTGGTTGCAAAGCTGAAGCCCAGCTTCTTGATCCCGTCCAAAAGCCGGGTGGTTTTGGAGAAGCCCAGCTTCCGGTAGCAGTCGTCCACAATCTTGCCTAAAACCTTCTTCTCGGCAACCTGGTTGATATAACCCAGTTCCGAAGGAATTACTTCATTAAAGATGACCCTGCCCACCGTGGTTTCCAGCAGCCCCTGCCCGGGAATCCGGACCTTGACTTTGGCGTGGAGGGAAACGTCTTTATTCTGATAGGCCATGACGGCCTCATTCGGGTCCTTGAAAACTTTCCCTTCCCCGAAATCCCCTTCCTTCTCCATGGTCAGGTAGTAGCTGCCCAGGACCATGTCCTGGGTGGGAATGGCCACGGGGCGCCCGTCCTTGGGATTCAGGATGTTGTTGGCCGAAAGCATCAACAGCCTGGACTCGGCCTGGGCTTCGGCGGAAAGGGGAACGTGCACCGCCATCTGGTCCCCGTCGAAGTCTGCGTTGTAGGCCGTGCAGACCATGGGGTGGATCTGGATGGCGCGGCCCTCCACGAGCACCGGTTCGAAGGCCTGGATGCCCAGGCGGTGCAGGGTGGGGGCGCGGTTCAAGAGCACGGGATGCTCGCTGATTACCTCTTCCAGGACGTCCCAGACCTCGGGCCGCACCCGCTCCACCATGCGCTTGGCGCTTTTGATGTTGTGGGCGAAACCGTCGTTGACCAGGCGCTTCATCACAAAGGGCTTGAACAGCTCCAGGGCCATTTCCTTGGGCAACCCGCACTGGTGGATCCGCAGTTCCGGACCCACTACGATGACCGAACGGCCGGAGTAGTCCACCCGCTTGCCCAGCAGGTTCTGGCGGAAGCGCCCCTGCTTGCCCTTGAGCATGTCGGAAAGGGATTTCAGCGGCCGGTTGCCGGGCCCCGTTACCGGGCGGCCCCGGCGGCCGTTATCGATCAGGGCATCCACAGCCTCCTGGAGCATCCTTTTTTCGTTCCGGACGATGATGTCCGGGGCGCCCAAATCCAAAAGACGCTTCAGGCGGTTGTTGCGGTTGATCACCCGGCGGTAGAGGTCGTTCAGGTCGGAGGTGGCAAAGCGACCGCCGTCCAGCTGCACCATGGGACGGAGCTCCGGGGGGATGACCGGGATCATGTCCATGATCATCCACTCGGGCCGGTTGCCCGACTTGCGGAAGGCTTCCACCACCTCCAGGCGGCGGATAGCCCGGATCTTGCGCTGGCCTGTGACTTCTTTCAGTTCCTGCCGGAGGTCCCGGGCCAGATCGTCCAGGTTGATTTCTTCCAAAAGCTTTTTAACCGCCTCGGCGCCCATGCCGGCCTTGAATTTGTTCTCGTATTTTTCCCGGTTTTCCCGGTATTCCGATTCGGTCAGCAGCTGTTTTTTAATCAGTCCGGTTTCGCCCGGATCCGTTACAATATATGATACGAAATACAGGACTTTCTCCAGGGCCCGGGGGGACATGTCCAGCAAAAGCCCCATCCGGCTGGGAATACCCTTGAAATACCAGATGTGGGAGACCGGGGCCGCCAGTTCGATATGGCCCAGGCGCTCCCGGCGGACCTTGGAGCGGGTAACCTCAACGCCGCACCGGTCACAAATAACGCCTTTATAGCGGACACGCTTGTATTTGCCGCAGTGACACTCCCAGTCCCGGGTGGGGCCGAAAATGCGCTCACAGAAGAGCCCGTCCCGCTCCGGCTTCAGGGTGCGGTAGTTGATGGTCTCAGGCTTTTTGACCTCGCCGCTGGACCAGGCACAGATTTGTTCGGGAGAAGCCAGTCCAATCCTGATCCGGTCAAAGTGGTTCAAGTCTATCAAAAATGACCCCTCCTTTTGGTAGTAGGGCGTAAGTCGTTGACCGCCGTTAAATATAGTCGCAATTTTCCAGCTTTTCCTTTGATGACCTTTTACACCACAACTCGCCTACGTCCTGTGAGTTATTCGTCATCCTCTTCAACTTCGAATACTTCTTCTTCCAAAAAGTCGTCGCTGAATTCATCATCTTCAATGATTTCAGTTTCCTCCTCCGCATCGGGAGCTACGGGCGGTTCTTCTTCCTGCAGGTCAATGCCCAGTTCCTTGGCGGTTTCGTTGATGTCTTCCTCAACTTCCTTGATCTCAATTTCTTCGTCTTCCTCGGAGAGCACCTTCACGTCCAGACCCAGGCTCTGCAGCTCCTTAATCAGCACCTTGAAGGATTCCGGCACGCCGGGCTCCGGCACGTTTTCACCCTTGACGATGGCCTCGTAGGTCTTGACCCGGCCCACTACGTCATCCGACTTGACGGTGAGGATTTCCTGCAGGGTGTAGGCCGCGCCGTAGGCTTCCAGGGCCCAGACCTCCATTTCCCCGAAGCGCTGGCCGCCGAACTGGGCCTTGCCACCCAGGGGCTGCTGGGTCACCAGGGAGTACGGGCCGGTGGAGCGGGCGTGGATCTTGTCGTCCACCAGGTGGGCCAGTTTGAGCATGTAAACGTAGCCCACGGTAATGGGGTTGTCGAAGGGCTCGCCGGTGCGTCCGTCGTAAAGCGTCATCTTGCCGTTCCCGGGCAGGTTGGCCTGCTCCAGGGTTTCTAAGATATCCTTTTCCTGGGCCCCGTTGAAAACCGGTGTGGACACGTAGTAGCCCAGGGTCTTGGCCGCCCAGCCCAGGTGGGTCTCCAGGACCTGTCCGATATTCATCCTGGAGGGGACGCCCAGGGGGTTGAGCACGATTTCAATGGGGGTGCCGTCCGGCAGGAAGGGCATGTCTTCCTCCGGCAGGATCCTGGCAATGACGCCCTTGTTCCCGTGGCGCCCGGCCATTTTGTCACCCTCGGATATTTTCCGCTTCTGGGCGATGTAGACCCGCACCAGCTGGTTCACGCCCGGCGGCAGCTCGTCGCCGTTATCCCGGGAAAATACTTTGACGTCCACGATTTTCCCGGCCTCGCCGTGGGGTACCCGCAGGGAGGTATCCCGCACCTCCCGGGCCTTTTCGCCAAAGATGGCCCGGAGCAGGCGCTCCTCGGCGGTGAGCTCGGTCTCGCCCTTGGGGGTAACCTTGCCCACCAGGATGTCCCCCGGCCGGACCTCGGCGCCGGTCCGGATGATGCCCCTGTCGTCGAGGTCTTTCAAGATTTCCTCCCCGACGTTGGGGATATCCCGGGTGATTTCCTCGGGTCCAAGTTTGGTGTCCCGGGCGTCACACTCGTATTCCTCTATATGAATGGAAGTAAAATAATCTTCCTTGACCGCTCTTTCGCTGACCAGGATGGCGTCCTCGTAATTGTAGCCCTCCCAGGGCATGAAGGCCACCAGGACATTGCGGCCCAGGGCCAGCTCGCCATGATCCGTGGAGGGCCCGTCCGCGATAATCTGATCCTTTACCACCTGTTCCCCTTTTCTGACGATGGGCTTCTGGTTGATGCAGGTGCCCTGGTTGGAGCGGGTGAACTTCAACAGCTTGTAATGGTCCAGTCCCCCGCCGTCCGTCCTGACATCGATTCCGGTGGCCGTCACCCGTTCCACGACACCGCTGTTTTTGGCGATTATCACCACCCCGGAGTCCCGGGCTGCTTTATACTCCACCCCGGTACCCACCAGCGGGGCCTGGGCTTTGAGCAGGGGCACGGCCTGACGCTGCATGTTGGCGCCCATCAGGGCCCGGTTGGCGTCGTCGTGCTCCAGGAAGGGGATCAGGGCGGTGGCGATGCTGAACACCTGCTTGGGCGAAACGTCCATATAGTCGACCCTGTCCGCGGGGACTACAACAATTTCCGGGGAGCGGGCGTTGACCTTGCTCTCCGTGAAGTAACCGTTTTCGTCCAGGGGCGCGTTGGCCTGGGCGATGACGTTGCCTTCCTCCTCGTCGGCAGTAAGGTAGACGATTTCTTCGGTGACCCGCCTGTTTGCTTTATCCACCTTGCGGTAAGGCGTTTCGATGAAACCGAAGGCATTGATCCGGGCGTAGGTGCTCAGGGAGCCGATCAGGCCGATGTTGGGACCTTCGGGAGTTTCAATGGGACACATCCGGCCGTAGTGGGAGTTGTGTACGTCCCGGACCTCGAAGCCGGCCCGCTCCCGGGACAGGCCTCCGGGCCCCAGGGCGGAAAGACGCCGTTTGTGCGTCAACTCGGCCAGGGGGTTGGTCTGGTCCATAAACTGGGACAGCTGGCTGGAGCCGAAAAACTCTTTGATTGCGGCCACCACGGGGCGGATGTTGATCAACACCTGGGGCGTAATTACGTCCACGTCCTGGATGGTCATCCTTTCCCGGACCACCCGTTCCATTCTGGAAAGCCCGATCCGGAACTGGTTCTGCAACAACTCGCCCACGGAACGGAGCCGCCGGTTGCCCAGGTGGTCGATATCATCCACGCTGCCCTCGCCGTTCATCAATTTGAGCAGGTATTTAATGGTTTCAAAGATGTCCTCCCGGGTCAATTCCCGTAAGAATTCCCGCTCCCTGGGGACTTCCTTCTTTAAATAAGGATCATATTCGGTTTCCCCGCTGCTGTTTTCACCGTAGCGGTAAAGGACCCCGTGTTTTAATTTTTTTTGAAGCTTATAGCGGCCGACATTGCCCAGGTCGTAGCGCTTCTGATCGAAAAAGAGGGCTGATAGAAGGGAGCGGGCGCTGTCCACGGTGGGTGGTTCCCCCGGTCTCAGGCGCTTGTAAATTTCCACCAGGGCTTCTTCCTCGGTGTCCGTGTTGTCCCGGGAAAGCGTCTCCTGGATAAACTTGTCGTTATCGAAAAGGTCGGCGATCATGGCGTTGGAACCGTGCCCCAGGGCACGGACCAGGACAGTGGCCGGGATCTTCCGGGTCCGGTCAATCCGGACAAAAATGTAGTCGTTGACGTCGGTTTCAAATTCCAGCCACGCTCCCCTGTTGGGGATGATTGTAGCCGTAAAAAGCCTCTTGCCGCTGGGGTCGATGGTGTCGGCGAAGTATACCCCGGGTGAGCGGACAAGCTGGCTGACGATAACCCTTTCCGCCCCGTTGATGATAAAGGTGCCCTTCTCGGTCATCAGGGGGAAATCGCCCATAAAGACTTCCTGTTCCTTGACTTCCCCGGTCTCCTTGTTAATCAGACGCACCTTCACCCGCAAGGGCGCGGCAAAGGTAACATCCCTTTCTTTGCACTCTTCTACCGAATACTTGGGATCGCCCAGGGTATAGTCCAGGAACTCCAGGACCAGGTTTCCCGTAAAATCCTGGATTGGAGAAACATCCTGAAAGACTTCCCGCAGGCCCTCTTTTAAAAACCAGTGGTAGGAATTGCGCTGCACTTCAATCAGGTTGGGCAGTTCCAGAACTTCCTTCAACTTACCGAAGTTGTAGCGAACCCTGGCGCCAACCTTTTCAGCATAAGGCATCGAACGCATCACACCCCTGTCCATAAATTAAAATGAAGCTGCCATAAAACCGACACTTTATGGGATAAATAGCCTCAGATTTCATACAAGGGAAAAAGCAAGGCTGTTGTTCGACTACAATACCTCGCTTCTAGTTGGTGTTTGGGACTATCTGAAATATTATTTCCTGAAAAAGGCTCTCCGATACATTTATACCACGAAAATGAAAAAAGACATTGCCCCACAATGACATTCATAGATGATAGCATAAAATAACTGGAGTGTCAAGCAAATTTTAAAAGAAATTGAAATATTTCGCGACGAAGCCAGGGGATGTCAAGGGGACGTGAGGTGTCAAGATGACGGGGTTGCTGACACCTTTGGTCATGTCAGGGCAGTTAGAATACCGGTTAGTTTAAGCAAGTTTTAAAAAATTGAATGTTGCTTTGGCGGGGCGACGGGGCGTCAGGGGACTGTGGTTCAGGAATATAAAAAGTTCCGGCACAAGGAAAATATAAGGTTTTCCATACATTTTTATGATTAAAGAAAAAACCGCTATCTCGCTTAAATCAAAAGATTGCGGCCTTTTTTCCGGCGAGTTTGGTGGATAAGCCGGAGCTTCCCCGCCAGGGGACAGACCCCGGCAGCAAAGTATACGTGCCGAATGACAGAATCCGAATGACAGAATATTGAAGAGTTCTTCCGCGCAAGGAAACAGACCCCGGCGGAGCCGGACCCCCTGCGCGGAACCTTTTTAAAGAAAACTATTTTATTTCGACGGAGGCACCCACGTCGGTAAGTTTTGTCTTGATGGCCTCGGCCTCTTCCTTGGTGACCTTTTCCTTGACCGGCTTCGGCGCGCCGTCAACCAGGTCTTTGGCTTCCTTCAGGCCAAGGGCGGTGATCTCGCGGACAACCTTGATTACGTTGACCTTCTTATCGCCAATGGCAGTCAGGATAACGTCAAATTCAGTTTTTTCTTCCTCGGGCGCAGCGGCGGCAGCCGGAGCTGCTCCGGGGGCTGCTGCCATAGCCACGGGGGCGGCAGCGCTCACACCGAATTCCTCTTCAAAAGCCTTGACCAGCTCGGACAGCTCCAGAACGGTCATGCCCTTTACAGCTTCAAGAATTTCTTGTACTTTGGACATTTTCGATATAAACCTCCTGTTTTTTGTATATTCTTTAACATCTCAAGCGTAATAACTTAATAACTTGGGTACCCGGTACTGGTTTCTTTGATAAATTCCCATAAATTCTACGCGCGCTGCTTGCCAACGCGAATAAGTGAATTTTTCAAGCCTGACCCCTTAGGCTTCGCCTGCGCGCTGTTTGCGGACAGCTTCCAGGGCGTAGACGAAACTGCGCAGGGTGCCCTGCAGGACACCGGCAAAACCGTAGAGCGGGGCCTGCATGCCGCCCAGCACCTTGGCCAGGAGGACTTCCCGGGAGGGCAGGTCGGCCAGGCTTTTAACGCCTTTGACGTCAATTACTTTTCCATCGAGAACCCCGACCTTGATCTCCATCTTCCTGGTTTCTTTGATAAATTCCGAGAGTATTTTGGCGGGCGCCACGGGATCTTCGCCGAAGGCGATGCCCACCGGACCCTCCAGATAAGGGCTCAATTCATCCAGATTGAGCTGTTTGACCACCAGGTTGGTCAGGGTGTTTTTGGCCACCTTGAACTCGCAGCCGGCTTCCTTCAGGCGGCGGCGCAGCCTGGTTGCCTCGCCTACATTCAAACCTTTGTAATCGGCAAAAACGGCAACCTTGGAGTTTTCAAACTTTTGCTTCAGTTCCTGAACAATGGCTTCTTTTTCAGATCTGCTGATAGGCACTTTCCTAAAAACACCTCCCTTCGAATAGAGGTTGTCAGGCACAGGCCGCAGAACGCAAACATCAACGGGCTTGGCCGCCTGTGCATCTTCATCTGTAAAATTTGAAACTAAAAGAGGCCCCTGTAGACATGGACAGAGGCCCCGCGTTGTCACGCTAAGGTTTTTAAGGCCTCGGCTGGCGGCATTTTGTTTTAATGCCATTACGCAAAGCACCAGCGGTCTACAGCACGAATTTTCAATTTTATGGTTTTGCTTTAACCGGTTGTTTTCTGGGTGTTGACCCTCACACCGGGCCCCATTGTGGACGATACCGAAATGGTTTTCAGATATTGTCCCTTGGCCGCGGCAGGTCTGGCCCGGACCAGCGCGTCGATCAGGGTGCGCAGGTTCTCCACCAGTTTTTCAGTGGTAAAGGAAATCTTGCCGATGGGGGCGTGGATGTTTCCGGCTTTGTCAACCCGGTATTCAATCTTGCCCGCCTTCACTTCCTGGACGGCATTGGCTATATCAAAGGTAACCGTACCGGTTTTGGGGTTGGGCATCAGGCCCCGGGGTCCCAGGATCCGCCCCAGTTTGCCGACATTACCCATCATGTCCGGCGTTGCTATGGCCACATCAAAACCCAGCCAGCCTTCCTGCTGGACTTTGGCCACCATGTCTTCAGCTCCGACGAAGTCGGCGCCTGCTTGTTCCGCTTCCTTGGCTTTGTCGCCCTTGGCAAACACCAGCACTGTGCGGGTTTTTCCGGTGCCGTGAGGCAGTACTATAGCCCCGCGCACCTGCTGATCCGCGTGGCGCGGGTCCACACCCAGCCGCACGGCGACCTCGACGGTCTCATCAAACTTGGCTGGAGCAACTTTTTTGACCAGTTCAAAGGCCTCATCGGGTTCGTAGAGCGTGTTACGGTCAATCTGCTTGACCGCGTCTTGATATTTTTTACCATGTTTCGGCATGCTTTTTACCTCCTTGTGGTCCAGCGGAAATCTTTCCTCCCACTTATTAGCCCTCTACAATGTCTATTCCCATGCTGCGGGCCGTGCCCTCAACCATCCGCACGGCGGATTCCACATCGGCCGCGTTTAAGTCGGGCATTTTCAATTCGGCAATTTCCCGCACCTTGGAGCGGGCCAGTTTGGCGACCTTTGTCCTGTTGGGCTCGCCGGAAGCTGTTTCAATTCCAGCCGCTTTCTTGAGCAGCACTGCAGCGGGCGGGGTCTTGGTGACGAAGGTGAAGGAGCGGTCCTCGTAAACAGTGATTTCCACCGGAATAATGAGGCCTGCCTGGGCGGCGGTACGCTCGTTATACTCTTTCACAAAAGCCATAATATTCACCCCGTGCTGACCCAGGGCCGGTCCTACCGGGGGAGCCGGTGTAGCCTTGCCTGCCGGAACCTGCAGCTTGATGATGGCTGCTACTCTTTTTGCCATTGACGTTAACACCTCCCTTCGGGTGATCGTGTCCTTTAGGATGCAGGCGCTTCCCACCCCGACCATACGGTTTTATCCGTGTTGTAAGGGCGCCTTGCAGTTTAACCATGATTCCGGACATCGCTCTAACTTTAACCGTAGCTCAGGGTATTTTACGACCTTTACCCGGATCGGGTCCGGGTCAAGTGAGCTTCTCAACCTGGGTAAAATCCAGCTCGATGGGGGTTTCCCGCCCGAACATGGAGATCATTACCCGGACTTTGTACTTTTCCATATTGATCTCTTCGATCTGCCCGATAAAGTTCTCAAAGGGCCCGCTGATTACACGGACATTCTCACCCGGGGAAAAATCGATGCGGGCCCGGACATCTTCCCCGCCCATCTGCCTGATAATTTGCCTGGCCTCGGCGTCATTCAGGGGGATTGGCTTGGACCCGGAGCCGACAAAACCCGTTACCCCGGGAGTATTGCGAACGACGTACCAGGAGTCATCCGTCATATACATCTCCACCAGGACGTAGCCCGGGAAAACCTTGCGTTTGGATATCTTTTTTTTGCCGTCCTTGATTTCGATCTCGTCCTCCATGGGCACGAGGATACGGAAGATCTTCTCTTCCATGTTCATGGACTCAATCCGTTTCTCAAGGTTGGCTTTCACCTTATTCTCGTAACCGGAATAGGTATGGACCACATACCAGGACTTTTCCATAAAATACAAGGGACCTTTCGCGATGTTAGGTCCCTCACCCCCTCAGGAAATTATCATTACAGGATAAGCTTGAGGACAGTGCTGAGCAGTGAGTCAAAAATCCAGATCAGCATTCCCACCACAACTACCGCCACCAGCACAACCACAGTATAGATAATGATCTCCCGGCGGGTGGGCCAATGAACCTTTTTCAGCTCGTTCAGCGCCCCCCGGAGGAACTTCTGGGCTTGCTCGACACGGTTGACCTTCTCTTTTTTAACAGGCAAGTCCTTTTTAACAGGATCTTTCTTAGTCGTATCTCTTTTGTCTTTACTCAAAGCTACTTCCTTTTTCAATGGTTCTTTGTCCGGTCCCCTTTTCCTTAACTGCTTTTTGCCCGGGTCCTTTTTAACCGGGTCCTTTTTACCCAAGTCTTTCTTCGAGTTGTTGTTGTCTTGCTTCTTTGTAACAGCCATAAACGCCACGTCCTTAACTTTAATGAAATCTGGCGGATCTTTGCCGGTGGGATCAATACCCTGGTGCGGCTGTTTTTAACGCGAAAGAACGACCGGCCGTTACCTGGTTTCCTTGTGCAAGGTATGGGTTTGGCAGAACCTGCAGTATTTCTTCATTTCAATCCTGTTTGCATCGTTTTTCTTGTTCTTAACAGTTGTATAGTTCCGGCGTTTGCATTCTGTACAGGCTAACGTAACACCTACTCTCATTTGTGCCACCTCCCCCAAAACCAAAAAAAAATTTACAAACCCATTTTTACAAACTGCTTTATCAAATTTATCATAATTGAAATTGAATGTCAATAGTTTCCCAAAGCCGGGGAAATGCCTTGAAAAAGGCATTTCCCGGGGTTCACACACCTTACTCTAGTTTAACTTTTTAGAAATCCTTTTATACGCATTA
>FZPS01000096.1_pt5 | contig 13798 bp, 16 predicted proteins | sample 1817821 | NCBI WGS metagenome assembly FZPS01 (sample SAMEA104158645, study PRJEB21678) | metagenome | place: Germany | collected 2015-04-21 | reverse complement strand
TTGGATCAGTTCGTCGCCAATTCCGATTTTATACCCTTGCGAAGCATAGACAACCCTTCCAAAAGTGTCGGCTATAATCACGATAGGCAGATTGTTGGGCGATGCCAAATTCAAGTTCTTCACCAACTAAATTAGGTCAAAACAGACCGAAACAAACCTTAAATCAAATCGCGTAAAACACTGTCTTACAATTAACTCCGCTTAACTAACCTTATTCTTTGCCTATTGCGCGTTTGCCCCTTTTAGAGTAATTTTGTACCGCCATTGTACCTCGGGTGGATGAGCAGAGGGTTCGTAGGGTGTTCCCTTAAATCACCTTATTTCCTCTTAAATCCGCTTAATTGGTTTCCGTCAGGGACCATCCCCCGAAAAACGGCAGAAATTGACAAAATTACTCGATATGGGCAAGAATCAAACTTCACAAATTCCCAACATCCTTCTGTCCGTGAAGGATGCCTCCGTCGCCATCTCTGTCAGTTCAAAGATGGTGCGATTGCTTATTGCCTCAGGCAGATTGAAAGCCGTCAACCTCGGCAAGCGGATGACACGCATAAGCCTACAGGAACTCACAGACTTTGCCCAAGGCCAAGGTTGTAATGTCGTGCTACCTTCTTCTTCCCTTCCTTTTAATAATAACAAAAGGGAAAAGAAGAAGAGTATAACTACTGCCAAGCCAGAGACGGGCAACGTGAACAAGAAAGCTAAGTGTCGCATAACACCAGCCAGCGACATAGCCCCTGAAGGTGTTACCCACGACTCCCATTATACGTTGGCAGAGGTAATGAGCAAGTTCAACATCAAGTATGGTCGCCTTTATGAGATACGCAACCGCTATCAGTTGGCATCCGTCCATGCCTGGGGTACGACTGCTTTCAGGAAAAAGGATGTCGAGAAGGCTATTGCCAAGTACGATGAGGAACAAGGCAAGGCACAGCAGGAAGCATACTACACCTGCTTTGACATCATGCAGAAGTATGGTTTGGGTAAGACGCAAGTACGCCGTTTTGCCGAGACACACGGTGTCCGTATCAAGAAAGCCAAGGGCGGCAGGGCTAACCTCTACCTCAAAGCGGACTGGGAAGCAGCCCGAAAGAATGCCGAGAAAACGAGTGCCAGCACCAAGGCGAAACGGACATGAAGCTGGATATGAGAGTACAAATGTTGGTACTACTTGCTGCAATGATTAGAACCAATCCTGCAATCCGAGGCTCAAAACGGCTGGTTTCTGACCGTTGTACCCTGATTGTAGCTTTGCTCTCTCTAACTTTGCAGTGCCATCCGAAAAAGATGTACCCCGACATTGGCAATCCTTTTGGAATCAAGGAGTACAATGAATGCAGTGCAACTATCAGCCCCGTTTATAGTATGATTTTCGCTGCAATTTCATACTCAAACGCTAACTCAGGTTAAATCTGATACATTGAGGGTCAACATTTTAGGCGCAACCTAAACAAAGGGCGTACCTTTGCAATCGCTTGAAGTCCCAACCGCCCATGAAGGGCAGCGAAGGACAACCAAAAATAGATAAATGTAATAACAATATAAAATAGCAGACATGACGAATTTGTGTACCAAGGTCACAGTGCGGAAGCGACCCATCAAGAACGGGCAGACATCGCTCTATCTCGATTTCTATCCACCAATCCGCAACCCGAAGACTGGCCGTCTGTCAAGACGCGAGTATCTGGGCTTATACATTTATTCCAACCCTACTGAGAAGTTTCAGCAGGAGTACAACCGCAGCATCATGCAGAAGGCAGAGCTTATCAAGTGCCGCCGCACGGAGTCCATCATCAACGAGGAGTTCGGTTTCCTCGACCGCTCCAAAGGCCAGGAGAGCTTTCTTGACTACTTCAAGCAGTGTATGAACAAGACAACCAACAAGGCAAACTGGGAGGCTGCCTACAAGCACTTCGTCAAATATTCGGGTGGCGAGTGCCGCTTCTGCGACCTTGATGTAGCGTATTGCCAGAAGTTTGTTGATTATCTTTTGTCGGCAGAGTGCTATCATAACGGCAAGCCGATGATGCCCACCACCGCCAACAACCACCTCGTAAAGCTGAAAGCCGCCCTTCGCATGGCATACGATGACGGACATATCAAGGAGAACATAGCCAAGAAACTTGTCAAGGCTAAGGGACACGGCAACAAGCGGCAGTACCTGACCAAGGAGGAACTTGTTGCGCTGTCAAAGGCCGAATGTAAGAGCGACGTACTACGCCGTGCTGGTCTGTTCTCCTGCCTTACGGGTCTGCGTTTGTCTGACTGCATCCTGCTCCAGTGGGAGAACATCAAGAAGTCGGGCGATGGCGGATGGGTGCTTGATATCACCACCAAGAAGACAAAGACCGATGCCATCCTGCCCATCAGCGAAGAGGCACTTGCCCTGTGCGGCGAGCGTGGAGAGGGTCAGGTGTTCAAGAAACTGACACCGAACCTGGTTGCCGCCCACCTCAAAGACTGGATAAAGGCTGCTGGCATCACCAAGCATATCACCTTCCACTGTTTCCGTCATACCTTCGCCACCTTACAACTGGCAGGAGGCACGGACATCTACACCGTGAGCAAGCTGCTTACCCACAGCAACCTTGCCACTACACAGGTCTATGCAGAGGTGGTCAACGAACTGAAACGTGACGCATCCGAGCGCATTTCATTGAAGGATGATGCCAGTGAAAGTGCCACTACAGACAAAGAAACACTTGCTCAATAATATTCTTGACGTTAAAACAAAATTAAAAACTCACATGGAACAAAATGAAAGTAATCTCTCTTTCGACCAGCTGCCCAAGGCAGTCGGCGAACTGCTGACCAAGGTGGACTATGTGATTAGCCGCCTTGACGAGAAGAAGGAAGCGGACGATTCATCCCCAACCCAGGATGATGACCAGATGATGACGATGGATGAAGCCTGTCAGTTCATTGGCAAGAAACGCTCCACGATGTACTCCCTCACCTCTGAGCGACGCATCCCATACCGCAAGCGTGGCAACAAGCTCTACTTCTTCAAGAAGGAACTTGTGGAATGGATTCAGAGCGGAGGGGCATACGACAAGCCTTATACGCTCTCCGAGCAGGAACAGGCAGAGTTCGATGCCCATCTGGAGCAGATGCGTGAGAAGAAACGGCACAAGCCGGCTGCCGTCCAGCAACAATGATTCTTACTTTCGGAGGTGGGACATGACAGTCCCACTTCCTCATTAAAACCACTTGTTATTATGCGATACACCAATATCAGATACAGCACGCTTCTGAATGAAGCACAGTATGATTACCTGTCGGATGAATGCCAGGACATCAGCCGCATGAAGTGTTTCAAGACCTTCATCCGCCTAACCCTCATGGAACAGACAACAGTGACCAAGACCCATTTCTCAGCTGTCCTACAGCCAGGACAGTTCATGGCTTCCAAGGTCGAGCTTTCCCAGATGTGGGGTTGCAACCGGAAGACTGCCACCCGAATCATCAGGGAGTTCAATCAGATGGGCATTCTCCGTTCTGAACCGTCAAACCGCACGACCATCCACACGCTGTTGTGCCTGTCAGTCTGGTTCACAGATCAGCGGACAATCAAGAATCCTTTCTTTGTCAGCAACCCTATGGTTAAGCCCATTGAGAAACCGACAAGACCGACTAACCATGTCCCACCTAAAAGCGGTGCTGAAACAGTTGAAGTCTGTAAGCCGACACCAACAGATTCAGGTGGGACATCTTCTGCCGATACAGGCAACGTGACTAAGATCATGCCGCCCGAATCTCTGGCAGAAGGGATGAAGGAGCATTGCCTTACTCCTTCTCTTTCCCTACCATCTAATGATAATCTACGCGAGCGCGTGAGTCCAGTCTGTCAGTCATCAAGCGAAACTGTTGCTGACAACCGCCATTATCCAACAAGCAGCAATCTCCAGTCTGATGGTATGCGAGAAGAGAACAAACAACCTACTGTCGTGGAAGAGCCACAGCCGCTTTCTTGCCATCAAGACGAGAGCTTGCTCCAAGAGGTATCGACAGAAGGGAAAGGAACAGAGGCATGAGCACAGCGTGGCAGTCTGGGACGTGGTGCGGGGAGAAAAAGGCTTGCCTTGTTATAGCCCACTATAACTACACGCTTCGCTTTCGTAGTTGTGGGCTCTTCCGAGGGACTCATGGCTTTGCCCTGAGAACCCACAAGGCTCTGCCCTTGACCCGTTCAGGACGCTGCCCCGAAACCTCGCTCATGAGTTTCACCCCTGAGAACCCGGACCAAAGAGTGACCTTCTCTCTGGACGCTCCGCTCAGTGGCATCTGCCCCCAAGACCCCTGAGCAGGAAGTGACTCTCTCCCTGCACCCTCCAATCAAGGCTCTGCCCCGATACCCTGATAACCGATTATACAGAAAACCGCTGAAGCAGAATTATGGCAACAACAGCAAAAGCATCCGAGCACATCAAGCCGTGCAACATCGCCCAGAGTGAGCGGCACAACAGGAGGGACGCAGACTACATCGCATCCCTCAATCCTGCCATGCTCTACATCCGCAAAGACCTGGCCCATCTGAATGAAGTGTATGTCGCACCTGACATGGAGGGTGTCAGTCTTCAGCAGCACTATGAAGACATCCGTATCATGGTGAAGCAGAAGACTGGCAGGGCGATGCAGGAGAAGGACGTGAAGTTTACGGACAAGAAAGGCAAGCAGCGTGTCCGTCAGGGGTGCAGCCCCATCCGTGAAGGTGTGGTGAACATCAAGCCAGACACGACGATGGAAGACCTTTTGCGCTATGCCGAAAGAGTGCATGAGAGGTGGGGCATCAGAGCCTTGCAGATACACATCCATAAGGACGAAGGGCATTATGAAGTGATGGAGCAGCGAGAACAATGTCAAGCAAGCTTGAACATTGCCGAGTCGCGACAGAACTCGGCGGAGCCAGCCACCGAAGACCCAGCATCGTGGGAACCGAACTATCATGCTCATATCATCTGGGACTGGATGGACCACGACACTGGCAAGTCCTTCAAGTTGAATGCCGAGGACATGTCTGCCATCCAGGATTTGGTAGCTGAGACATTGGACATGCAGCGAGGGCAGAAGAAATCTGAGACAGGGATTGACCATCTGGAGCGGAACGACTTCATCATCCAGAAGCAGGAGAGCAAGAAGAAACAGCTCCAGGAAGAGACAAAGAAAGTCTTAGCTGAGAAAGAAGAAGTGGAGACAGAGGTCGAAGCAGCGAAAACGGAAGTGGCAGACTTGTGGAAGGAACACGACTATCTGACAAGTGCCAACCGCACGAAGGTTGAGCGCAGCAACCGGCTCGACCTTGACATCAGGAACAAGACGAACCGCTCCCAATCTCTTGATGATACTATTGAAGCAAAAAAACAGGAGGTAGGTAAACTATCAGCGAAAGCCGATGAGAAGCTGCAGGACTTCTACACCATCAAGGAGCGTGGTAATTGGCAAGACCCGATGTTCTTTGCCATATCTGCCTATATCTACCGCATTGACGAGGGCTTGCAGTTCTGCATCAAAGCCATACAAGACTTTGCCTATTCAGGCTTCGGCGGTCGTGGCGGCAAACACGGCGACATTTTCTGGGACAACGAGTCATACGCCATCAAGCACTACTTGAAGATGTTTGCCGACCTTGCCAGTGCCACCTTGAAGCAGGTAGCAGACTGGTTTGTCTGGCTGGCAAGCACTTTGGGCAGGTTCAATGCCAACGAACTCAGACGTGCCGACCATGAAGTCCACGACATTGCCGATGGCAGATACGATGGACGAATACAGAAGTTCCAGCAAGGGGTGTCGAGATAGATAAAAACTCTCCCTGCCGCCCGCTATAGCGAAAAAACGGGGAAGCACCAACTATAGGAACAGGCGTGATTCATTCAATCTTTCGCTGCGAGACGATGCGGAAGAGTTCGTACCTGATGTTCCATGAATCCTGTGGGGGATTGGCGAGGGTCGTTTTCTTCACCAGCAGTTCGTACTCGTTGCCACGCTCATAGGTGAAGCCTGTGATTTCCATGAAGCTGACGCACTTCCAATTGGCTGCACCATTCTTCCTAATCAGCATACCTTCAACAGAATTGTTGTCTGGAACATTCTGATAAGTTCCAGTTTCTGCTGACACATAAACCGTCACCTGTTCCACTTTGTCCTCGTTGTCATCGTCGCTGCTGCAAGAGGCGAGGAAGAAAGCGACGAGGGCGAGCATTGCGGTGATGATGGCTTTCTTGTTCATTGCTCTATTTGTCATTAAAGATTTCTTCCAGTTTCTTGGTCAAAGCTTTGCCGCGCAAATCGGCGGCTATGATTTTGCCCTGTGGATTGACAAGGAGATTGGCAGGAATGGTGGTGATGCCATAGATGGCTGCGAGTTCTGAGTTGCGGCCTTTCAGGTCCGAGAGCTGGACGAACGGTGTGCCGAAGTCTTTGATACCCCGAAGCCATGCACTCTTCTTGTCATCAATGGAAACGGCTAGCATTTCGAAGCCAAGGTCGCGGAAACGCTCAAAGTTTTGGATGACATTAGGCATTTCCATTCGGCAGGGGCGGCACCAACTGGCCCAGAAGTCAATGAGCACGTACTTGCCCTGTCCGCACCATTCGCTAAGTTGGTGGCTTTGCCCGTCGGGGTCTGCCAATGCAAAATTGGTCAAGGGCTTGCCGACTTGTCGAAGTTGCAAGACCTGCAGCCGTTGTCTGGCCTCGTTCATCAAGGGGTGGTTGAAATAGTAGGTGGTGCTGTCGATGACTGCCGATAGTTCCTCGTAGTCCATATAGCCGCTGGCCGCTTGAAGGAAGTAGGCCGCAATCACGTTGTCGCGGTTTTCGCGGATGACGCGTCGTGCCTGCTCAATCATTGCCTCGTTGTTGGCTGTTATCTGCTGTTCTGTCTCGTGTTTTTCCGTCTCACTTGCGGCTTTCTTCGATGCCATAAACAAGCGGTAGAAGTTGTCGGTGAACACTTTGTCTTCTGCCATATAGCCTTGGAACTTTTCGTTAAGCGTTGAGGCTATAAGTGTATCATTGGCGAAATCCACCGTCATTGGTTCGCCGTCGACAAAGAACGTGATGCTGTGCAGTCCCTTGTTCCCCAAGCTCACGAGGTCGTAGGCAGGTCGGTTGCCTTTCATTGTAAATTTTCCATCGGCAACGATAGCACTGTCGAGGAACACACGGTTTCCCAATCCCTCAGTCTTGTAAAGATATACCTTCACGATTCCATCAGGGACAAAGCCGCTGATGTTGTATTCTCTTTTCTCTTGTGCTTGCCCCACCATTGCGACGAGGGCGAGCAGTGTCGTGATGATAGTTTTCTTGTTCATTTCACTTTCTTAAAATTCAGCACTACATCTGAGTTCGTGAGAAGCCAAGTCATCGTTTTTGCCGATAGCCTCTGTACATCATATTCATATATTTCTGATGGTGTAGCGCCATATTGCCCACTGTATATAGCCAGATGGCGGTCCTCGGTCAGTGCATAGTCACGCACAAATGTCGTGTCGCCTGCAAAGACATCATACACATGAATGGTACATTCACCCACTGTGGCCGGCTTGACAGGCGTAAACGTGTACTGCACATACCCCTCTGCCACAACACCTTTATCATACACCTGCTCCCAAGTGCCCGCGAGTTGGTCCATCAGAAACTCTTCATCATCGTCGCTGCTGCAAGAGGCAAAGGAGAAGGCAGCAAGTAAAAAGAATAATGTTCTTGTCAGTTTCATATTATTTCAGCCTTTCTATCAAGTCTGCCTTATCAAACTTCTGTGAGTAATCGGTGATTTCTATCTTAGATGTGGATTCCAGAAATTTCTGCATCCCAGTCTTGTATGTTTCAAAGGTGAAGGAGTCGGGCATAGTGTGCTTTATGTTGGAAACCAACTTGCCATCAGCAGTGAGAAAGTTGACATGTACGTCAACCCCGTATCCGATTTCGTAATAGTCAGCTGTCAATTCGGGGAGGTCAGACTTGCGAACAGCTACTATCTTGCACTTGAAATCTTCGGGTATATCGGCGAAACCGACTGGTTCGGGGATGTAGCTCCAACTTTTGTCAGTAATAACCTCGGTGTGCTGTTGTCCGTCTATGCCGAAGTATTCTGCGGTGATGTTGTAGAACCGGAGAAGGTCGTCGCTCACGCTGTAGAGGGAGTACTTGACTTGGCAGGTATACTGCCACACTGTGCTTGCAAACTGCTTGAAACGGAACGTATAGAAGATATCACCTGCTGTCACGGTAATAGATGTATTCGTTGCCTGCGCTTTTTTATTGGGTTTAAATTCAATGGATAGTTTATTGCCGTGTATCTCTGCACGGAAATTCTCACCGTAAATAAGCCCATAGCCAATTTCGTCCATAAGGGGCGGAAGGATTGGCTCTCCATCAACTTCGGCTCCGGCGAACCAAGGCTTGGAATAGTTTCGGCAGGTGAACGTGAGCGTCCCGCCATCAGCCGAGACATCATAGATGCCGTCAGTTACCTGAACTGGCACTTCGGCTTTCCAGACCATTGGGTCCCAATCCCCGTCCTTTTCATCGCTGCTGCAAGAGGCGAGGGAGAGCATGGCAGCGGTCATCACGAGGATGTTTCTCCAGAGTTTCATTGTTCTCATATTCATTTCGTTTTATTTTATCTTCTTAAATCGTGCAAATTCTTTGTTCTATTATTTGAATATGCTTTCAAGTTTCCTTGTCAACGACTTCCCTCGTAAATCGGCTGCGATAATTGTACCCTGCGGGTCTATCAGGAGGTTTGCGGGTATGGTACTTATTCCGTAAATGGCGCAAAGACGGGATTTACGGCCTTGTAGTTCTGAGAGTTGTATGAATGGGGTGCCAAAACTCTTGATGCCACGTTGCCAGGCGTCTTTCTTGTCGTCGATGGAAACGGCCAACACTTCCAGCCCCTTGTCACGGAAACATTCATAGTTTTGGATAACATTCGGCATTTCCATTCTACATGGACGGCACCAACTGGCCCAAAAGTCAATGAGCACATATTTCCCCTGACAGCACCATTCGCTAAGTCGGTGCTGCCTCCCATCAGGCGATAGCAGAACTACATCATCACAAAACGGCTTGCCTATTTGTCGGCTACGAAGCATCTGCAATCGGGCTTTGGCTTCGGTCAACAGGGGATGATTATAGTAGTAGGCTGTGCTGTCAAGGGCAGAGGCCAATTCCTCGTAGTCCATAAAGTCATTGACGGCTTCCAGATAGTAGGCGGCTATCACGTTGTTGCGGTTGTCGCGGATAATGGCGCGTGCAAATTCATCGTTTGCTTCTTGGTTGGCTGCAATCTGTTGTTCCAATTCCTTTATCTTGGCTTCGTCTTTTGTTTGCCGGGAAGCCATGAAAAGGCGATAGAATTCATCCGTAAAACGTTTGTTCTCTTTGCAGTATCGACAGAACTTTTCATTTAGCGGCGAGGCCGATAGGGAATCATTGACGAAGTCCATCGTCAGAGGTTCGCCGTCGTTGAAGAACTGGATACTGTTTATGCCCTTTGTTCCTAAGGAAAGTAGATCGTAGGCGGGCCGTGTGCCACTCATTGTAAACCTGCCATCAGTAATGGCCACGCTGTCCAACATCTCTGGTGAACTTAATCCGTTACTCTTGTAAATGTAAATCTTGCTGATGTCATCGGGTACAATACCACTTACTTGATAGTCTTTCGTATCATTCTGTGCATTCGCAAATGTCGCTGCCGACAGCATGGCCAGCAAGAGCAAGATTCGTTTGTATTGTTTCTGAGATTTCATTTATTCCGGAATTATGCAGTTTCTCGCAAATCAACAGGGGTACAATTTGTCCCCCCCTTGAATTACTTTGTTATTCTTCTTCATCTGGTATAGGAAGCGCCTCGGCCTCTTTGATTTTCGCTAATAATTCTTCGCGTTTCGTCTCGTTGGTGCCATGGACGGCGTGGCGGACAATGCCCTTCTTGTCGACGACAATGGTGAGGGGGAAACCCTCATAGCCAATCCATGCCATCATGTCTTTGGCCTCGACGAGGTGCGTCCATGTGAAGTGGTGCTTGTCGGTGATGCGTTTGGCGGTCTCAGCATCGTGGTAGGTGGCCGAGAAAAACATTACGCCAGGCAATTGCTCCTTCCACTCGGAAAGAATGGGCATCTCTGCTCGGCAGGGGCCGCAGCCAGAGTACCAGAGGTTAATCACCATGACGCGCCCCTTCACACTGTCGTTGGTCCATGTGCGCCCATCCATGTCCTTCTCTGAGAACTGCGGGAACGGCTCACCCTCCTTGGGCGAATACCACGTGCCGTCAGCCTTCACGCCTGCCTGTGTCAGCGAGGTCACCGTGGCCATCATGTTCAGTCCGTTTAGGAACTGATCGGCGTTGTGAACCTGTTCGCGGGGAATAGCCTTGCGGATGAGCGACTTGGGTAGTGTGGCGTTGACATTGATGACGATGACGCTGTTGCCTTCCTTGTCCTTCAATCGAGACATGGTTTTCTCGCCGTCTGGTAGCATAGGCATTTCACGGAAGAAATAGCCGTTGGAAAGGAATTTCGGAATCACTGTGTCGATGCGCACTTCCTGTGCCGATGCAGCAAGTGGAAGAAGCATAAGAATAAATGCAATTATTTTAATCTGTTTCATCATTTTATCTTCTTAAACCTTGCAAGTTCCTCATTGCTATCCGTATTGTACCAAATCATCTGTGTGCTGGTGAGGCGGCGGATGTCGCAATCCACGGTGAGGGCAACTGAGGTGTCATCGGGTTTGGGAGATATATGCAGATGTCCAGCATCCGTTACTGTGTAGATACGATATACGGTAGTGTCGCCTGATGCCCAGTCGGAGGTGAATATCTCAACGGTGCCGTTATTGGCTGACTGTGGATGGAATGTGTACTGCGCGATACCAGCATCGGCAATGCCTTCGTCATACACTTTTTGCCACATGCCACTAAGTTCTGCCGCTTCGTAGACATTGGTATCATCGTCACTGCTGCAAGAGGCGATGGAGAGCATGGCAGCGGTCATCACGAGGATGTTTCTCCAGAATTTCATTGTTTTCATTTCGATATTTGTTATTATTTCTGTCTATATAAACGCCGTAAAGCGGGAAATCCTGCATCATCGGGCGTTAAATGTCCTTAAATCTGAGACACGGAAGCGACGCGGACTCTAACTTTGTCTGTCCTTCCGGCATCGCCAAACGCCGTTCTCGTAGATACAAGTCTCAGCCCGCGCCTAAACGCGAGCATCGACTCTTTTCTTCTCACGAGATATTTTGGCGAAATTTCTGAATCAAGAATCAAAAAGTCAACGCTTCCTTATGTCGTTTCTATGTTATGCTCTATCCACTCATGTCATTTTAAGAGGTTTCTATTATCATCGTTCTCCAGCACACGCATCTGATTGATGGCTATCTGATTGAGGCGGACAAGGCGGTCGCCCTGTGGCACTCCCTCATCAATGAGAACTGCATTGATGTTCTCCATATTTGCCAGACAAATAAGTTCGTTGATGGAAGCATAGTCACGGATGTTCCCTTTCAGTTCAGGATGGGCTTCACGCCATTGCTTGGCCGTCTGTCCGAACATGGCTACATTGAGTACGTCTGCCTCTTCAGCATAGATGATGCTGGCCTGTGCTGCCGTCACCTCTTCAGGAATTAGGTTCTGTTTGATGGCATCCGTATGAATGCGGTAGTTAATCTTCGACAGTTCACGCTTTGCTGTCCATCCAAGTTGCTTCTGCTCCTCGTCTTTCAGCCGTTGGAACTCACGTATCAGATATACCTTGAACTCTGGGCTTATCCACATGGCAAACTCAAAGGCAATGTCTTTGTGGGCATAAGTGGGCACAGTTGCATAAGTCCGTGGCAATATAATCATGTTATCCAAAGATCATAGACGCTCTGAACATAAAGAAAGGTAAATCCTGCACACCGCGTAGTTGTGCTCTAAAGCCTTTCAACTTAGAGTTAAGAGATTCAGCATGAGCATTGGTTGATCTGTTTATGAAGTAATTTAGTACTTCTTCTTCCTTGTACTTGATGGCATCCCTTGCAGCCTTTACTTCACGCAACGTACAAGCTGATACCTTCTGATACCACTCATGCAGTTTAACCTTAGCAGTACCCCGGTCGATAGACTTGTTGCTAAACACGCTTCTTAGGCTACAAATCAAAGTATATGCTTCCTTTATCTTTGGGAACATCCCGAAAAGTATCTTTGCACGTGTTTTCTGCCTGTCAGTCCATTTCTCACCACTCACACTCAGCAGATACTTGCTTCTTGTCAGCAGTTCTATGACAGTTTCGCCATTGGCAAGCATGGTTGGCCTGAAGCGTTTGTTCAACCTCTGTGGCTTGCGTCCCCGCTTCTTGCCTTTGTATTTCTTTGGATGTTTCTTGCGGTAGTATTTACGGCTCTTTACCAGCTGTTCAAGTTTCTTTTTGAACATGGCCTTCTCCTTGTTTTGTGCTTTCTGTGCTTCTCGTTTAGCTTTGAGGCGGAGTTCCTCCACTGCTTCGATACAACGCTTGACGATATGGAAGCAGTCAATGACTATGGCTGCATTAGGAAAGGCTTCTGTGACGACAGCAAACATGCTGTCAGAGAAGTCCATGGTAACTTCCTCGACCTGCTCTCGCTGTTCCTGCGGTATCTGCATAAGAACATTGATAATGTCTGAGGCCTTAGTGCCTTTTACAGCTGCTATTAAGGTGTGACGTTTGCCATGCCCTTCTTTGTTGGTCAAGAATGTCATCAGGTCCTTGTGAAGCATGGTCTCGTCAATGCCCAGCCGTTTGCCTATGTTCTTAGGATGCAGCACCCAGTCCTCTGCATGACTGGCTTGTTCCCAATTACGGAAACCGCTCAGATGATCCTTGTAAGCACGCTCCAGGTTATTGCCATCTACCTTAAAGTATAGTCCCAGCGAGCGGGCCGTTATCGGGTAGGTATCCAAATATTTTTTTTAAGACATCAGCAAACTCCTTAGAGTAGCTGGTGTTATCAGCAAGCAACGAGTACCTGTCAAGGATTATGTTTCTGCCTTCTGCCGTTAACCATCTGCGACGTCTGACATGAAGAACGACCTTGTGATCACGGATAGGAAAGTCGTTAACCTGACGGCTTTCCGTGAAACCATTGGGCTTAAGGTCGTGCCACTCTTCTTCCCGTGCATCTTTTTCGTCAAGATAGATGTGAAGAAGGACGCGCTCATTACCAGTCTCTTCAATAATGCCAGTGTGGTCTTCGTTAACGGATGTAACGTCGAAGTACTCAAGTATGCCTTTGGGAAGAAGGTAACTTGCCAGAATCTTATAGTCAAATGCTGATTGCTTACTCATGAGTGCAAAGGTAATGCTTCTTATAAACATTTAAGCATTAAACAAGAAAATATAGACCTATACTACAAAAATAAGCCACGGATATTTGCAACTGTGCCGTCTTTACTTTACCTAAGGTTGACCCTGTTGGCGTTGATTTGCAGCCATATAAAATTGTTCAAAACGGCGCATTTGTTTACAATCCGACACGAATTAATCTTGGTTCCCTCGCTTATAGAACAGAGGGAATGTGCATCGTCTCTCATCTGTATATTATATTCTATCTCAATGATAAAGGGAAACAACTGGTGGACCCGATGTATCTGTATATGTACTTTCATCGGCAAGAGTTTTATAGGGAAGTAGAATGGAACAGGCGTTATATGCAAACGCAGATTTCTTTGATCGTGTACAGCAAGCCATAATCATGAAGATAGATAATTTGAAAAAGAATCCCTATATCGCCGCTTTTATTATAAGTGTTGCAAAAGAGCCA
>FZPS01000216.1_pt341 | contig 13807 bp, 8 predicted proteins | sample 1817821 | NCBI WGS metagenome assembly FZPS01 (sample SAMEA104158645, study PRJEB21678) | metagenome | place: Germany | collected 2015-04-21 | reverse complement strand
ATCACGAAGAAGTGAGCCAACCCCGCATGCTTCGAATTAGGAATGAGGAATGAGGAATGAGGAATGAGGAATGAGGAATTGCTTGGCGCTACTATAATGTCGCCTCTTCGGGACTAGGCTGACGCATAAACACATCAGTACGAACTACCTCTCTTTGTTTCATTTAATTGTCTCTTTGTTTCATTTTGCTAATCCGGCGTTATAATAGAGCAAAGCTGTTAGGAGACGAGGAATTATACCTGTCAGCATCATTTAATCACTAGATTCATGGTATAGACAACCAAGTAAACTAACATAGATAAAGGGTATTAAGATTTCTCCTAACACCCTTTATATTGTATAGCCAACGGCTATGGCTAATGGCTAACAGCCAATAACCATAAGCCAATTACTGCACTATCAGCTTTTGAGTCTTGATATTATTGCTAGTTTCTATTCTTATATAATACATTCCCTTCGCTAGGCCATCTAAGTCAAACGAATGCTTAATCTTATTCTCACTTGAGCTCTTATCTACAGAGGTAATAATGCGTCCTTGAACATCGATAATAGAGATTGTCACCTTTCCATCAATACCCTTAATGATAATGGTAGTTGTATTAGTTGCTGGGTTTGGATAGAGAGTTATATCTAGACTATTGATGTCGATATTGTTTAGGCTTGAAGTGATTTCAAAGTCTAGCTCTTCCCCATAGGTCTTGCCTGATGCTGTCTCAGCATAGGCTCGCATTGTGTATTCTTGCTCATTCTCTAATACTGGTGTTGTAGCAGTGAAGTTAGCTGTATCTATTGCAGTGAAAGTAGCTGTATCTATTGCAATGATACTTTCTGCATCTAACCAGTCGTCTTCGTCTTTCTTATATTCAAAGCCTATTGAAGTTACTTCCTCCGTATTCTCGGTTATGCTTCCAGTGAAGATAGCTGTTCTATCAAAATTATTAACCACTACCTCATCAGTGCTTACCGTTGGAGGTGTTATAGCTAGGGTAGTAAACTCTACTATATCACTATAGGTTCTTCCTTCAGTATCTGTAACTACATAAGCTTTTACTTCATAGTCAGTATCAGCCGTTAGGTCTTCAGCAAGGTAGATAAATGAATTATCATCACCACTCACCTCTACTTCTTCCCAATCACTCTCTGAAGTCTCTTTATATTCAAATCCTTGTGATTCAATCAGGTCAGAGCCTTGTAAGTACTCGCCCGTTAGGACTACAGTAGTATAAGTAATCTGAGCAGCAGCTACAGAAACTGTAACCTCTGGCGCTACTTGAGCGTCTGTAGTAAAGCTTATTGATATCCAATTGGAGTACCCGTCTCCACAATTGCTTCTTACGTAGACTGTATAATTGGTGCTTTCGTCAAGTTCTGTAATGGCATGGGTTGGATTAGAAACCGTTACTGGCGTTCCATCTAGTCCTAAACGCACCTCCCAATTCAGCTCTGCTCCCGATGGCGTCCAAGTTATAATAGCAGAAGAACTAGAAGCTAATATATTAATTTCTGTTGGTGGTGCGCAACCATCCGCATCTGCGTCATATACTCTAACATCGTCTATGGATACTCTAACGAAGCTTGACCTTACTAGTCCTTCGAATGCAATCTGATAGGTTGCTGATGGATTAGGCAACTTAATAGAATCGAATGTATAGTTTACGATATTTGTGGTGTAGTGTTCAAGCTCTGTCCAGTTGTCTAAGCTTGACTCTCTATAAAGCACTTTTAACTCTCCATCATTAAAAACAGCACCCCATAATAGTTGTAAGTGCCAGAAAGAAAGATATGGTGAAGTCATACTAGATATATCTAGTTCTGGAGAAATTAGCCTAGTGCTATTAGTACCAGAGCTTGCATTTCCGAAGTTTGCAAAACCAGTTCCTGTCCTTGGCAAATAAGTACTAGAAGTCATATTCCAATCATGCGTTCCTAATATATGCTCTTGCTCCCAGCATATTGTGTCTGTTTCAAATCCTTCTTCCCAAGGGAAGTCGGTTATAGGTCCATCGTGGCAGGTTGTACTGAAGAAATAACTATAAGAAAGTTCTGAGACCTCATTTACACAGTCTGTTCTAATAGTAATATCATATCTAGTTGCCGCTGTTAAACCAGTAAGTGTATGTGGATTATCATTTGTGTAAACAGAATCCCAATCATTAGAAGTGGATGATTTATATCTTATCCACCACGCATCATAACCCAAGTTACCAGGGTTCCAACTTAAATCAACAGAAGATGTCGTAGCATTATCTGAAGATATATTGGTCGGCTTAGCACAATCTAGAATGTAAGAAACCACAAGCTCGTCCACATATGCGTAGCTGTAGTGGGATGATGCATAATCACCATCAACACGGAATGCTATATAATTAGCGTTACCTTCATAAAAAGCTAACGACACTTCAAACGGTTCCCAAGTAGCCGTATTCGGTGTTGTGATAAAATCTACCTGCTCCCAGGTCGTTATGTCATCAGGGTCTGACATTACTCCAATCTTAAGTGTATCAGTAGAGTAAGTATTTCTATACCAGAAATTAAGTCTAAGGTCGCTTACATCAATTGACTCATCAATCTTCGGAAGTGCAGAGATATTATAAGTAAATGCTGTTGCGCAGAAATAAAGCGAGCCAGCACCAGCATAGGCTGTTTCATGTACATAAGGTCCTAAAGTAGTTGTAGCGTTTCTAGTCCAGCACTCTGGGAACACACTCACTCCTGTACCATAGGTATCGAAATTGTCCATCCAAGGGATTGCAGTAATTGGAGCACATGCTGTACGGAAGATTATTATATTTGATTCCTCCGAAAGTTCATTACCGCAATCAGTCCTAATCATAGCCTGATAAGCAGAGCTGCCTGCTAGGTTGCTAAGGGTATGTGGATTGGTTGTTGCATAAACAGAGTCCCAATCATCACTACCCATTACTCTATAATATACCCACCAAGCATCATCGTTTATATTACCTGAGTTCCAGGATATATCAACCTCATTCTCTTCTATATTAGATACAGCGATGTTGTTTGGTCTAGCACAGTCAAACAAATAAGATACCACAACATCATCTAGCCAATAAAACCAAAAATAAATATTAGTATTATGCCTGAAAGCAATATAGTTGTTTGCTCCGCTTAGCGTTGTTCCTCCAAAACCAACCTCATATTCATGGAATAAATTATCATCTGGATCGATGATTTCTACTAATTCAAACGTACTTAAGTCAGTAATATCACTCATTACACCAATCTCCATTGTTCCAGAACTAACGCCTTCTCTCTTAAGCCTAAATTTAACTTTTAGGTTATTTATATCATCTGTGAACAGAGGGGTTATGGCGTATGTATACACTCCCACCTGAGACTGAAACTTAAGACTTGCAGGCGAGCTATTAACGTATGAAGCACCAGTTACGATGGAAGGAAAATTGTTATTAAAAAGTACAGGAAAGCTCCAACAATCTGGTCTTGTTCCAGCTGCAGTACTATAGGTATCGAAATTATCCATCCAAGGAATACTAGTAATTGTTCCACACCCTGTGCGGAAGTTTATAATTGTTGACTCCTCTGACATTTCATTACTACAGTCTGTTCTAACCATAACCTTATATCCAGAGCTAGGGCTAAGATCTGTTAATGTGTGAGGGTTGTCAGTAGTGCAAACAGTGTCCCAATCCTCAGAAGCAGATGTTTTATAGTATACCCACCAAGTATGATCGCCATGATTGCCTGGATTCCAAGATATTTCCACCTCAGTTTCTGTTATATTAGATGCGGCTAAATTACTAGGTTTAGCACAATCTGGAATATAAGATACCTCAACATCATCTAGCCAATAATACCCATTAGCATTACTAGTATTATGCCTAAATGCAATATAGTTATCAGGTCCGCTCAATGAAGTATTTTCAAATTCAACCTCATACTGATGGAAGGCATTATCTATAGGTGCTATCACTTCAACAAGCTCAAATGTAGAAGTATCAATATTATCACTCATTACTCCAACCTCAATCGTCCCTGAGAACATAAGGTTTTCAGCCCTTAGGTAGAATTTTACTCTAAGGTTATTAATATCATCAGTTAACTCAGGAGTGATTGCGTAAGTGTAAACTCCTAGTGGAGATTCAAACTTTAGGCTTGCAGGAGAGCTATTACTATAGTTAGACACTATGTATGGCCAGTCATTGTGAAGAACAGGAAAACTCCAGCAGTTAGGTCTCGTACCTGAAACAATTCCATGAGAGTCAAAACTCTCAATCCATGGAAGATCAGTAATAGCGTCACAAGCTGTTCTAAACGCTTGAATAGCCGTTGGGTCCGAAAGCTCACCACCATCACAGTCAGTTCTTAGTTTTGCCTCGTACGACGAGCTATGATTTAGGTTTAATAGAGTATAGGGATTATCAGTAATATAGAGAGAGTCCCAATCATCACTTCCTGCTAGTCGATAATATATCCACCATGCATTATCGCCTTCGTTACCCGGGTCAAACTCAATACCTATTGAGGTTGTGGTTTCGTTAGAAAATACGATATTCCTAGGCTTAGCACAATCAGGAATGAATATCTCAGGTCCTTCGATATCGTCTAAGCATAAACCGTAACCATTATTATCACTCTGTCTAAATGCTATGTAGATTTCTTCACCTACATAGTCTTCTAAGCTAATAGCCCATCTCTTCCAGGAAGCTATAATCTGGTCGTCTCCAAAATAGGAGGCCGAGAGATCCAATAATGCATCATCTGTAAAGTCAGATACATCATTACCATCAGTAGACACATAAATCTTTAGATAAGTTTGGTCAAGGCCTACAGCTAAGTAGTCCATTCTAGCCCAAAAACTAATCGAATCACTCACACTATTAATTACTAATTTAGGCGTGATAAGATAATTAATATTACCTGATATATTATAATTTGCAAACGCACAAGCTACACCCGTGTGAGAGTAGTTAGTACTTTTTGTCCATGGGGTTGTTGGACCAGAAACATTAATGTTGAGCCAACCTTCTGGAGGAAACAATTCTCCTTCAAAGCCTTCATTTAAGGTAGGCGCTTGAGCCCAAGCAGTTAGGGCAAAGAATGCTGCAATTAGCGATAGTAATAGTTTTTTCATAATTAAAAGACATTTATTAATTAATAATTACTGCAGAAATAGAGAATGCCACTGTAAGTAATGTCTTTATGCAAAAAACGTGGGACATCACTATCGGACAAAAGGCGCAACCAAACGCCCATAACCAAGATAAGTAAAGCCCACGCTGAGCGTGAGCATTTTACCTATTGTTTTTTGGTTATTAAAAATTGGTTGCTTCTTTGTCCAAAAACAATAGCAAAACGCTATAATTCTATACAAAAATGAGAACTCTCATTTCGTCTGCAAATATATACAATAAAACAATACAAACCAAATTTGATAAAATTTTCTGAAGGCATGCACATTGCTACCATAATGTCCTGACTTCTACAAGCTCTTTCGTAGCATCCTATAAAAATTTGCATATCAACCTAATATCATTTTCTTGACTATGTTTCAGGTGTCGCAAGATAAATTTATAAGTGCTGGTATACCTTATGTCTTTCAGTGATTTAAACTATTAAATCATCGTATTGCTAAATTAATCTCCAACAAGATCGAAGTCAGGATATACTCTCTACCTATTTAATCCTTGTATCACTACCGCAACCATGGGATGTTTTCAAATTAGAATGCGAGATTAAAAAACTGTCTCTTTGTTTTAAAAAAATGATTCTTTGTTTCATTTTACTAACTCTAAGTAATAATAGACTAAGGTCATTATTATACGTGGTTTGCAAGTATAATGTCGTTCCTTCTTCGATATAAAGCAAAAGGCTAGAACCGGTGAAGATTCTAGCCTTTAAAATGCATTGGTATTATTTTATTTAGTATAGGAAGCTAAGTAGGATACCTGCAGCTACTGCAGAGCCTATTACTCCCGCTACGTTTGGTCCCATGGCGTGCATTAACAAGTGATTGGACCTGTCGTATTCTAGGCCTGTGGTCTGAGAGACTCTGGCTGCTACTGGAACTGCCGAAACTCCTGCGTTACCTATTAATGGGTTGATCTTATTTCCATCTTTGAGGAAGAGATTCATTATCTTTACGAATAATACTCCTGCAAAGGTTGCTACGATAAATGAGGCTGCACCTATGGCAAATATCCCTAATGACTTGCTGGTCAAGAAAGTGTCGGCTCTGGTGGAGCATCCTACTGTGATCCCTATTAATATGGTTACTATATCGACTATTGGGCCTGAGGCGGCTGTGGCTAAACGCTTAGTTACTCCCGATTCTTTGATTAGGTTACCAAAGAATAGCATCCCTAGTAGTGGTAGTGCTGATGGGACTATGGACCCTGTTAGAATTAGTCCTATGATTGGGAAGATTATCTTTTCTGTCTTAGATACTGGTCTTGGTGGCCTCATCTTGATTACTCTTTCCTTTTTGGTGGTTAGAAGTCTCATGATTGGTGGCTGAATGACTGGTACTAAGGCCATATAGGAATAGGCTGATATGGCTATTGCTCCTAATAGCTCTGGGGCTAGTCGGGAGGCAATAAATATGGCTGTTGGTCCGTCTGCTCCTCCAATGATTCCTATGGCTCCTGCTTCGGCTGGGTTATAGCCTAGGAATAGGGCTGCTGAATAGGCTGCGAATATTCCAAATTGTGCCGATGCTCCAACTAGTAGTAGCTTGGGGTTGGAGAGGAGTGAGGAGAAGTCTGTCATGGCCCCTATACCCAAGAATATCAAGGGCGGATACCATCCATGCTCTACTCCATGGTAGAGGATATTTAGCACTGAGCCGGGTTCGTAGATGCCTACTGATAGCCCGTAGAAAAACGGTATGTTTCCTATGATTATTCCAAATCCTATTGGTATAAGTAGTAGTGGCTCATATTCTTTGGCTATTCCTAGGTAGATAAATATGATTGCTACTAATATCATTATTAAATGCCCTATGGTGAAATTGCCAAAAGACGTGTACATAAAGAAGGTTTGTAGCTGTGCTTGTACAAACTCCAAAAAGCTTAATGATGATTCTAATAATGCCATTTGTTATTCTCCTATCGTTATTAGTACATCACCTTCCATCACAGCGTCGCCTTGATTGACCTTTATTTCTTTTACTACTCCTTGAAGGTCGGAATCGATATTGTTTTCCATCTTCATGGCCTCAAGCAATACGAGTCTGTCGCCTATGCTTACTGTGTCGCCTACCTTGACGTAGATTCCTAGTATAGTGCCTGGAAGTGGAGACTTAACGCTTCCAACTCCTCCTTGGGTTTTTGGAGTAGGTGAGCTTTCTGTGGATGGAACTGGCTCCGATCTTACTAGTTTTGGAGTCTTAGGTGCTTGCTTAATTTCTTTATCAATCTTTACGGTATAAGGTGTCCCGTTTAGCTCCAATTCTATGGTCTGACCTTCAACATTATTTATGTCTACAGTATAGTTTGTTCCGTTAATATTGAATTTATAATTTTTCATCTCTGTTTATTGATTTATCGTTTATACACATTCATTCCATATACTTTCGAACTCCAAGGTGAGTATGACTTTTGAACCCTGTCTATTGTTAGGATGGTGTTCTCTTCGTCGTGGAGCTCCGAATTATACATGTAGATGGCTGCTGCTATGGCTGCATATTCTTCTCCTGTAATATCGGATGCTTTCTTGATTGGAGTGGTTCTGGACTCTTTCTCTGCTAGCTTTCTTGCCTTCCTATTTTGGATGGCTAACAAGACTTTCATCTCGCCTTTTAGGACTAGTACAATAACTAATAGGGTTAGGAATACTGTTCCCATTGCTATTATCATTAGACCAAAACCCCATTTGTCGTTCTCTTGTATGGTGTCGGACTTCATTGGTTTGGTGTAGTTGAAATTGGATGTGCTGCTTATGCTAAGCCCCTCTCCTTTTGATGCTACGTCCAAAACAAATAAATCGTAACCTCTTGGATTATTACCTGCCATATAGAGCTTATTAATCTCTGGATTATAGCTAAACTCTGTGGCTAGTCCTTCGAAGTAGAACTCTTCTAAAAGCTCGCCTTGGTAGTTGACTATCCTAAGTAGGGAGCTGTCTTGATTATTGGCTAGGTAGATAATGTTTTCCTTGCTGATTGCAAGCCCTACAGGCCTAAAGATGTATTCTGCATCGTGTCTATTAACGAATTTATCGACTAAAAGCTTCTTGTTTGCAAATTTGCTTTCTTTGCTACCATCTTCTATGGTTGCGTCTTCTTTGATTATTTCAATAGTATTGTCTACCTCATTGATTAGGACGAAGACTCCATTTTGGGCATCGACTGCAAATTCTCCTGAGTTGATAATATTAGCGTCTGCTTTAGTGAAGGCTTCGATATTTTCGATGGCTTCTTCGGCTGTAGCTAAGGCTATACTATGTCCTAGGGAGAATATTATGAAGAAAGCTAATACTGTCTTTAATATATTGTTTTTCATTTCAATCCTTTTTAATTTCTTTTGTTTATGGCTATTATAAAGGAATATTTGAATGCTTCTTCATAGGATTTTGATCCTTTTTGGTAGAAAGTGCTTGGAGTGCTCTAATTACTCTAAAGCGTGTGTTTCGAGGCTCTATAACGTCGTCAATATAGCCGTATTTGGCTGCATTATAAGGGTTAGCAAACTTTTGATTATACTCTGCTTCCTTCTCTGCGAATAGTTTTGCTCTCTCCTCTGGGTCTTCAACGTCCTTAAGCTGACGACCGTGTAGGATTTCGATAGCTCCACTTGCTCCCATTACTGCAATCTCTGCACTTGGCCATGCGTAGTTAATGTCTCCTCTTAGTTGTTTTGAACTCATTACGCAATGTGCTCCACCATAGCTCTTTCTGAGGGTGATGGTTACCTTTGGCACTGTGGCTTCACCGTAGGCAAATAAGAACTTAGCTCCATGAACAATTATTCCATTATATTCCTGTCCTGTTCCTGGTAAGAAGCCTGGCACATCTACTAGGGTAACTATTGGAATATTGAATGCATCACAGAAACGTACGAATCTTGCTCCCTTACGAGAAGCGTTGATATCGAGCACTCCTGCCATATAGTTTGGTTGATTAGCTACTATTCCTACCGACTTTCCGTTGAATCTCGCAAAGCCTACTACTAGGTTTGGTGCGTAGTTGCGGTGTACTTCCAAGAACTCCTTTTCGTCTACCATTGCCTGGATTACGTCTTTTACGTCGTAAGGCTTGTTTGGGTTGTCTGGAATAATCTGGTTAAGAGAATCTTCGAGACGATCGATTGGGTCATTGGTTGGGATTATTGGTGGGTCTTCGAGGTTGTTAGAAGGGAGATAGCTCATTAGTTTGCGGATTAGCAATAGGCCTTCTTCCTCTTCATCTACCACGAAATGTGTTACACCTGATTTGGAAGCGTGAACCATTGCGCCTCCTAGATTATTTGCCGTAACTGTTTCTCCTGTAACTGTTTTTACTACCTTTGGTCCTGTGACGAACATATAGGAGTTTTCTTTGGACATCATTATAAAGTCTGTAAGTGCTGGTGAGTATACTGCTCCTCCTGCACATGGTCCAAAGACTGCTGAAATCTGTGGCACTACTCCTGAGGCCATTATATTTCTTTGGAATATCTCTGCATAGCCTGCTAGCGAATTAACTCCTTCTTGAATACGAGCACCACCCGAATCGTTGATTCCGATTACTGGGGCTCCCATCTTCATTGCTTGGTCCATTACCTTACAAATCTTATTTGCAAAGCTTTCGCTAAGGCTACCTCCAAATACTGTGAAATCCTGTGAGAACACATAGACCAAACGTCCGTCTATTGTTCCGTATCCGGTTACGACACCATCGGACAAAAACACCTGGTCCTGCATGCCGAAATCGGTACAACGATGGGTTACAAACATATCGAACTCTTCGAAAGAACCATCATCCAAAAGGATTTCTATTCTTTCTCTTGCCGTAAGCTTCCCTTTGGAATGCTGTGAGTCGATTCTTCTTTGTCCACCACCTAATTTTGCTTCTAGTCTCTTGTCTAAAAGTAGTTTAATCTTATCTTCAAAAGCCATTATTGATATAATTTAAAATATTGATTATTCAAAATATAAAACTACTCGCTACAAACTTCTGTTAGTACTCCCATTGTCGATTTTGGATGTAGGAAGCCTATCTGAAGACCTTCTGCTCCTGCACGAGCTGTTTCATCAATAAGTCTTATCCCTTTTTCTTTTAGCTCTGTCAATGCCTCATTGGCGTCCTCTACTGCGAAAGCGATATGGTGAACTCCCTGTCCTCTCTTTTCGATATGCTTGGCTATTGGACTGTCTGGGCTGGTTGCCTCTAGTAGCTCTATCTTTACCTCGCCTACCTTAAAGAAAGCCGTCTTTACTTTCTGGTCTGTTACTTCTTCGATACTATAGCACTTTAGGCCCATTACGTCTTCCCAATAGCTTATAGCTTCTTCTAGATTGCTTACCGCAATCCCAATGTGTTCAATATGGTTGATTTTCATTGCATTTATGTATTTAATTTATAATAAGTGTTTTCTATCGATTTTCAAATTGCAAAATTACAGCTTATTTATCTCATTTCAAAGCAAGTTAGTATTAATAAAATTTAATGCTATATACTATGGATTCTAACTGCATAAGCTCGTCTCTCTTATTCTGGTTTGGAGCATAGAGAAAGCAGTCTATCATTACAAACTCATCGGTGTTTGGGTTATAAAACACATAGTTTATAAAGCTTCCTCCCATAAAGTCATTGAATAGTCTCCAAAGCCCCCTGGTTTCTACAACTCTTAGAGAATCCATCATTATTTCTTTTCTAACCAAAGGGAATCGGCTTTCTGTACCCATATACGAGCCTCTGGTTGGTCCTGGTATATTTTCTTTTGCAATCTTATCTCTTAGTTCTATAATCTTTTCTTCCTTAAACATCCCCTCCCCTATATAGGCCGTCTTATGGACCATGATATTAAGGGTTCTCTGGTGCTTATGTGCGAAATAGTCTTTTCTAAACCATGCGAAATCATCTTCGAATATAGATATGCTAAACTCATTCGACATATTGAGGCTAAACCCAAAGCTATGCTTTAGCTTTCTAGTGATTTCGATGTTTTCAAGTCTTTTGAAAGCATTATAAACCCTTCTATGCTCATTGTCGTAGTATTTGTTGATAACGACGTTGGAGTATTTTTGAAGTATTTCGAATAGGGCTTGCTTATCTCTTACTGATATTTCAAAATAGGCTTGAGGATATGACTTATAGTCGTATCTCTTGTATATGGTATTATCGTTTTGGGAATTAAAGTCTACTATTAGGATATTCCTATGCTTTTGGAACATTTCTGAATTATAGAAGTTCTTTGGAGGCATTTGAACCAAATCGAATAGAGGTTCTGGATTGCTAATCCCATCACATGCCTTTAAGAAGTAGGTGCCTATTGAGTCTTTAATATCGTCCTTATAGTAGGCATCGGGCATGACTAATATCATCTCTAAGGTCTTCCCTCCCGAAGACGGAAGGTTTCTGGGGTTTTCTATTTTACTTTTAGTGGTTTTGGTGGTATTATTATCCGATTTTCCACCGCATGCTAACATAATTAATAGCAATAAGCTTACTCCGATTTTCTGACCAATTTTCATAATATGACTATTTGACGATTTCAAACCCTTTTCTAGTTTGCAAATATCGGAATTTTTTCTCAGACTACCCGATTATTTATCGACTATTTGATATAAATGGTCTTATATGGGCAGTTTAGGGCGAAAATCCTTGGATTTCTATGTTTTATTTGCTGATATAAACAATTAGCACTGCAATATCCGATGGGCTTACTCCAGGTATTCGAGAAGCCTGTCCAATGGTTTTGGGTCTAAGTCTAGAAAGTTTTTCTCTAGCTTCGAAAGATAGGGACTGTAGCTTGGAATAGTCGAAATCATCTTTTAACCTAAGATTTTCGTGCTTAAGTAGTCTTTCTGCTATCTCTTCTTCTTTGGTAATATAAGACTCATATTTGATAATAATCTCAACACTCTCTTTGATATCCTCACGAATATCTTCTGGTATCTTCTCTATCTCATCCCTAAGATAGGGAATGGAAGACGAAAGGTCGTCTAGATTGATTTGTGGTCTGAGCAATAGCTGCGCAATCTTGGTCTTTTGGTTGATTATGCTAGTACCTCTTTCTTCGAATATTGGATTAACCTCTTGGGGTAGTCCTGATTTGTTTCTAAGAAAACCAACTAGGCTCTTACTTGCTTCTAGCTTTCTTTCTACCAATTCCATTCTTTGGTCGGATGCAAGCCCTAAGCGATTGGAAAGCGGTGTTAGCCTTATATCGGCATTGTCCTGCCTTAGCAGAATCCTATGCTCTGCCCTAGATGTAAACATTCTATATGGTTCGTCTACCCCTTTGGTAATTAGGTCGTCTATCAAAACTCCTATATAGGCCTCAGAACGTTTTAGGACGAAGTCTGGCTGATTATTAAGCTTTAAATGTGCATTTATTCCCGCCATTAAGCCCTGGGCTCCCGCCTCTTCATAGCCCGTTGTGCCATTGATTTGTCCTGCAAAGTAAAGATTCTCTACTAGCTTGGTTTCTAGGGTGTCTTGGAGCTGGGTTGGAGGGAAATAATCATATTCTATTGCATATCCCGGCTTTTGTATTCTAGCGTTTTCAAATCCTTTTATTAGTTTAAGTGCCTCGTATTGAACCGAAAGCGGCAATGAGGACGAAAAGCCATTTATATAGTAGAGATTGGAATACCTACTCTCTGGCTCTATAAATAATTGATGTCTATTCTTTTCTGAGAATCTTTCTATCTTATCTTCTATGGAAGGGCAATATCTCGGCCCTACTCCTTTTATCCTGCCTTGAAACATTGGAGATAGGTAGAAGCCTTCTCTAAGTATATCGTGTACCTCATCGGAGGTATAGGCAAGGAAGCAACTCTTTTGAACTAGGGCTTCTTTTCTTGTATTTAGAAAAGAAAACTGCCTTGGATCAGAGTCTCCTTTCTGTTCTTCAAGCTTGGAGAAATCAATACTTCTAGCATCCACCCTCATTGGAGTACCTGTCTTAAGGCTCTCTACCTCAAATCCGTAATTCATTAGGTCTTCGCTAAGTCCTTTGGAATGAGCATCGCCCAATCTTCCTCCCGATATATTTACCTCTCCAATATGGATTCTGCCGTTTAGAAAGGTTCCATTGGTAAGGATTATTGATTTGGAATCTATCTCAAGCCCAAACCTCGTCCTTACTCCAATAGCTCTTCCTTGTTTTACAATAATACTAATAACCTCATCCTGCCATATATCTAGATTATCTATGGACTCTAAGGCTTGTCGCCAGCTTATTGAAAAAGTGATATTGTCTACCTGTGCCCTTGGACTCCACATGGCTGGGCCTTTGGAGCGATTAAGCATTCGAAACTGTAGGGTGTTTTGGTCAGCAATTATTGCCGAATAGCCTCCTAGGGCATCTATCTCTCGGAGAATCTGTCCCTTGGCTACTCCTCCCATAGCTGGATTACATGATAGGGCTGCTATGTTTTCTGTATTTTGGGTAATTAGCAATACCTTTGAGCCTAGATTGGCTGCTGCAGCTGCTGCTTCCGAACCTGCATGCCCCCCTCCTACTACAATTATATCATATCTCTTAAACATTCATCCTCCGCCTTTCTCATTTCTGCTTTCTCCTCTTCTGTCTCATCTCTTATTCCCAAGAGATGGAGTATTCCATGTATTATTACTCTATAAAGCTCCCTATCAAAACCTTCTCCATATTCAACGGCATTATAC
>FZPS01000146.1_pt372 | contig 13808 bp, 10 predicted proteins | sample 1817821 | NCBI WGS metagenome assembly FZPS01 (sample SAMEA104158645, study PRJEB21678) | metagenome | place: Germany | collected 2015-04-21 | reverse complement strand
GGTAATTACCCTCGGTATCTATAAATAGGGGACTATCTAAGAAAACTCCAATATCAATGATATCATCTAAAATTAATGGATACTCTGGTAGATCTTCTTCTTCCATTTCCATAATATTAAAAATGTTTTGTTCTTCTACAAAAGATTGCATGCTTGTAGTAAACATTTTTCCATCTTTCCAAGCATTAGTTTGTTTTTGTATAAGAGTTTGTGTTGGATATTTTATGCCAAAATCTGACACATTTTCAAAATTAATTTCTAAATTAACATCATATGATGCGTTTTTGTATAGTTTTACTGTCGCTCCGCCTTTAATTTTTATATAAGCTTCTGAAGTAGGATCTTTTTGCGTTAGCAATAGTTTTTGTTGAATCGAAACAGTACGTTTCTTATTTTCTTGGATTTTAGTAATCGCGGTAAAAAGTTCTTCATTCGTTGCTTCTCTTACAATCGTAACGGGCTTAGGACGCGTAATAAATTCATCACTTGAAGGTTTTCCCTTACAACCAATTAAGCCAAAAACCAAGGGAGTAATTAAGAGTAGTTTATTTATAATATTCTTTTTCATTGTGTTTCTCCTTTCATTTTTACTAACTAATTTATGCAATAACAAATTTATTAACAAAGATATCAATATTACTTATTTCTACGTCACCTGAAGGATTAAGCATTTCATCTCGTTTTGGTGTAATTAGGAAGTCAAATGCTGCACTTAAATAAATTGAATCAGGTGCTTCAATAGAAGGATCTGGAGCATATGCTAGATAAACTACATCATCTTGTTCTACTCTAACTAATAGCTCACGAAGTTCATCGCTAAGTCCAACAGAGAAATCAACATTAACATCATGTTCAGTATAATCTGCCCATTCAAGTAAACCGTTTTTATAAGCTGTAAAATTAAAATCTATTCTTACGGCTTGATTTTTTTCTAATTCCAAAACATCAAGAGCAAAGACGCTACCATAAGCTCCACCTAAAAGGTTTGTAAAAGCTTCTAAATAGCCAGATCCGCTTTCAATTTGGATACCTTCTTGGACTTCTACAGATTGTGTTTCCTCATTAAATTCGCAGTAATTAATTTTATACTTAATGTTAACTGCATCATCCTTAATTATTGTGTTTGGAAACGAAGTAATTCGTTCATCAATATTTGGGATTGCTTTTTTCGTTCCATATTTAAAATGATATACATCATAAAAATAATTGTCTTCAAGTCGTGTTAACTCACTTAAAGACTTTCTTTTTTGATCTTTAAAAGTACCTTCATAAAAAGTTTCTGACATGAAGATATGGTTTATCTCAAATTTTGGATTAATCTCTACCGAATTTAGTACTCGTATACAAAAATGAACGAATTCATTGCCTACTTGTCTTGTCTGATAGTGGCGATGTTCAATATAACTACGATAATTTCCGTTAACATCTAAATAATAATCAGTCATTAAACCATAGAGAAACTCTGCATCATCAAATAGACCTCCAAACATATGTTCGGCTTCATGGATTGATGCAGGCACTCTCATAAATTCATAATCGATATTACCATTTTCTCCTTCGCCAAAAACCGCATAAAAAATGTCGTTTTTCCAAAATGCATCGGAAATCATTGTAGTTTCTTCATCTACAATTGGAAGACCTGATGGCGATATTTCTTTCATTTTTTCAACGGTAATAGCAGAAAAACTACAATTTTCATATATATTACCTTTTTGAGTTTTTTCCATAATTGTAGATGAACCATCAAAATATGTTTCCATTCCTTTTGATCTATTTTCGATTTCTATTGCATCATTAAGCTTGTCGATAACATCCAAAAGTAGATTATCCATTTCTACATTATTTAATCCTCTTTTTACATTTGTTATTTCGGGCTCATCAAAGAAACTAGGTTCTTTTTTACCTTTTTCTTTACAAGCAACTAAACCCAATAGTAACGGTGTAAGTATTAGAATTTTCTTTATCATATTCTTTTTCATAGTTTCCTCCTTTAGGCTCTACTTTCTTTTAAAGTGGCGGTAAGGTGTTTTTCCTAACTTCTACACCTTTAATATTTGCTGTTCCTGTTGGCATTTCTTCTTCATCTAAACCAGGAGTAAGATCATATTGCACTTCAAAATTAATTCGAATTGCATCCGGTTGATAAGCATTAGGAGTATAAATAAGATAATAATGATCTTCTTCTCCATGTGTACGCTTGATCACTTTAATATAGTTTTGTTCGCTTTCTCTAATAGCAACATCTAAAAGTTCTATTGGATGTTCATTGAAAACATCAATTATAGAACCATCATCAAGAAGTTTTCGTGCTACATAGGTTAATTTAAGTTCAACTGCTGTATCTTTTTGCAGTAAAAGATATGTTCCATAAGAAAATCCATTTACTGATCCATCAGCATTGCTATAGTTATCACAGTAATAAATTCTTGTATCGATAATTGATTCTCGATTAACTTGAATTTTATTATTAATTAAATTTGTTTCATAACTTGTAGAAATAACACGTGTTTCAGCAAATGTACTTGCTGGGAATGAACTAACTTTTTGAGCGATACCTGGCATTTCAGTTAGATTTCCATATTCAAAACTAATTCCTCCAGCAAATTTCGTAGTGATAGTTAACTCATCTAATGAACGCTGAATCGAATCAGAAAATTTTCCTTCTGCAAAAACAGAACCAATGTAATTTCGGGTTATTTTATGTTCTTTGTCAATGGTTATATCTAAATATTCTTTATGTATAATGTGATAGTATGTACCACCCCAATATTCAGTATTATAATTATATGTTTCATTAATAGCACGATACTCGCCTTTATCTGTTAGATATATTTCGCTCATTTCAAGCTGGCCTAGAGGGAAAAGACCTTCAAGTACATCAGAATATCCACTCATCTCTTCAACTAGCAAATTTCTTTTATTAAAAGTGTGTGTCTCTTGTGGCTCAAGACCAGATTTTATTTTTTGAATTTTATAAACCACATCTTCTTGCCAAAATTGGGTCGTAGTCATTTCATCTACTATATCAGGAGATTCTAAGCCGTTATCCATCTTAAAACTTTGAATAATCTTTTCTTTTGATTCGAAACTGTTATTTAAATAAATTAAATTAGTTGCCTCAGTATTTATTGTCGTATGACGTCCCATACCTATGTCATACATGTAGTTCATAATCTTAAGATCAATTTTCTTTAAACTCTTAGCATTTTCCCAAACATTTGTAGTTATGTCGTAATGTTCTCTTCCAGTTATTACTCTTACTGCCGTAAAGGGTTCAGGTCTTTCTAGAAGATCAATTTGTTTACCCTTCTTACAAGCACTAAAACCTATAACTAGGGTTGTGAGTAATACTATCTTATTTAATAGTTTTCTTTTCATAAACTTCCTCCTCGTTTATTTCCTTCTTTTTTAATGTTAATTTTACAAAACTGTACTCAATTATTAGTTTTGATTTTCTACATTAATGTATTTTCATAAAAGCTAAGATGTACAATTTCAAGCTCGGCGCTAGGATTTTCTGTGCCTTGGTTTGGACTTACTTTTACTAAAAATTCGGTCGATATTACTATAGCAATTTCATCGGGCATACCTTCTTCTGGAAGATAAACAAGAGCATATTGCTCTCCATCACCATGATCAAAACTAACTACTTTAACGACATCTTGAAGTAAAGGATCAACGCTATTTCTAATATCAAAAACTGAAAAATCACTTATTAATATTTCATCTCCGCTAATTGGGAATTTATTAAGTCGATACTCAAGCCCAAAACGTACTGCTTTCATTTTTGGTAGGACAAAATTGCCGACAAATATTTCCCCAACTCCGTCACCATTAACTTTATTTCTTAGTTCAACTTGAACAGTTTGAGTATTAATGCTAGGACTTTGAACATTAACAGTTCCGCCCTCACCTATTGAGCAATTATATGTGGTTAAATTGATTCTAGAATCCTTAAAGACAATAGCCAGTGGAAAATCAGCCAGTTTTTGAGCTTTGTTTGGCATTTCTTTTTTAGCCCCATAAGTTACTTTAGAACCTTGTCTATACCTTAATGATAATTCAATCTCTTCTATATCAACTCTTTTTTCGCTCACTAAAAGGTCTACTCTTTCAGAATAACTAAAATAACTATTGAGCAATTTGCCGTTTTTATCAAGTGTTGCAAAAGAGAATTGTTCCTCAACACTGTGAACGAATCCACCTTCTATAGGTTCAATATTATACACTATTACTTCTCCAACAGAAAGATAATTACCCTTGTTATCTAAATACATCGGAAAATCTAAAAATGTACCTGGATCTAAAGTCATATAGACGGGGTCTGCAATATAATCTCCCATTAAGTTATCTACATCGTGATAAACGCTATAGTTATAATCCTCAATGTCATTTGTTTCTTCTTTATTTGCTTGATAAAAGCGATTATCATCGATAATCATTGTGTTTTTTGTTTTTCTAACTACGTCTGGCCACTGAGTGCCTTCACTTTTTTGGATTATTTGTTCTCTTAAAGTTGTTGTCTCATAACTATTACCATCATAGATAGTGGCTTTTCCTTCTTGCTTATCAATTATCGTAATATCGCTTTCTCTTATAAACTGTTCTTCTATTTCTTTAAATTCTATTTGATTAACCGCGTTACGTTGATTAAGCATCTTTAATAAAACATCGTATTGTTCTTTTGTAGTTAATTCTCTAACTAGAGTAAAATCTTTAGGTCGTGCTAATAAGTCATCAACCTTATCTTTTTTACAAGCTGCTAGACCAAGAATAAGAGGTAAAAGCAATGCGATTTTTTTAACTATATTCTTTTTCATATACATTCTCCTTTTTCCTTCTATATTTTTAGTGAATTCCAAAACTAAATTCATTAACTTCTACTTCTAGTGTGCTAATTTCTCCAAAGGGTTCATCAACATCATTTAAAACTGGAGTAATAGTAATTTCAAAAGTTAAAAGTAATGATTTATAAATGTAGAATTCAATATCTCTAGGCATAAAAGTTAAGTAAGTGACTCCATCTTGCTCAACAAGATAAAAATCTTCACCTAAATGCTCAATATTAGCATTTATTATATTTAGTTGTTCGTTGTAATTATAATAGATTTCTTCATCATATGTTGAACATCTAAATTCAATGTCAAAACAAACTGCTCTATTGTTCCTTAGCGATAATCCTTCTACTACATATGTAAGTTTAGCGCTTCCATCGGCTCCGATTATATATCTAGCTTCTCGAGAGCGTGTGTAAACTGCGGAGCTATCATCAATTTCTATATCATCAAGAACATTAAAAGAAGCATTATAGACATTAAAGTTAAATCTTCCATAACTATCTAGACCATGCTTTGGGAATGCGTCAACCTTTGCTTGAACATTTGGCATTAACTTAGGTGTACCATATTTATAGTTTGCTGTAACCGTTGTAAAACATTCAATAATTGCTAAATCTTCTTCTTTTCTTTCTATTGCATCATGGAAAAGACCATGAGAAATTTTATGTTGATTGAAAGTCTTAATTATTTCAAAATTCTTGTTAACCTCAACAAAAATTTTATCCTGATAAAAATAATGTGAAAAATATTCGTATTCAGCATTTATATGGTAATGATAGTCTTCAAATAGAGCAATGTAGTTGCCGTTTTCTTCTAGGTATATATTGTTAAATAAAAGCGTTTCAACAATTTCAAAATCCCAAAAAAATTCAGAAAAATCGTAAAGATCTTCTTCCAAACGATCTTCTCTTCTAAACATATACTCATCGCCCTGGCCAAAATTAACGCGGTTGACATAATAAAGTTCATCCTCATGCCAGAATTGTTCAATCGTACCAGAAACTTCCTCCTTGGGGTAAACGATTCCGCTTGGTTTAGTAAGTATCGTTGTACCTTTTCCTTCGAGTGAATAACTATCTTGTAAAAAGATTGAAACATTACCTTCAGTAATTTGGGTCCGTGTTTCACAATGTTCAGGAGCAGCATCAATTACTCGATGATGTATTTTAAAATTCGTAACATTAGCTAACTTTTCTATTGTGTTAGAACGGACTTTGTGAGCATCCCTTTCACTTAATACCTTTTCAATTTTAAAATTGAGTGGTTCCACGAAAGGATCTACTACATTTTTGTCTCCTTCTTTACAAGCACCAACGCCTAAAACAAGTAAGGAGAATAAAATTATTTTATTTAAGATATTGCGTTTCATGAATATCCTCCTATTTTCATAGTATCTTTATTTATTTATTTTTACAACAAGTAAAAAGTAAATAAAATAATTTATGAATATTTTCTTCCTAGTTTTTTTTATTATAAATTAACTCATATCATCTATAAAATTAATTTTTAAATATAACATATTGACCTAATTATTCAATAATAAGTTATTGAGATAATTAAAACGGCACAACCGTGCCGTTTTATTAATTTTAGTAATTTTTTACTATTTTATGAGTGTCCTATACTTCTTGTTACAAAAAGCTCATTTATTGTGACTTCACCGCCTGGTTCAGTTGGGGAAACTAAAGTTGGGGATATAAGATAATCAACAAAAATATTTAGATATATTCTGTTTGGTGATTCAATGGGATCTTCTGGTAGATATACAAGATAATAGACTTGATCTTGTTCTACAATTTGAAGAAGTTCGCTCGCACTTTCACTTAAACTGTCTAAAAAGTTTATATTTTTTAAGAATGTTACGCTTTTGTCGTATAAACCTTCAATCCCATTTATTGCAGTGTATTCTAAATCTAGACGGAGGGCTTCACCTTGTTTTAGTTCAAATTCATCTTCATAAACATCACAAAAAGCACTTCCATCTTCTTTAAAGAGTTGATCAAGCATCCAGTCAAGTCCATAAATAGTATGCTCTGCATCTATTACAATTTGTTCTGAATCATAAGATGCTCCAAATTTTCTAAATTGAAGTTCAGACCTTCTATCAAATGTTGAAGTAGGAAGACTAGCAATTAAGCCGTCAATATTTGGCATATCTTTAACTTCGCCGTAAGTAGCTCGTCCGCCGTAAAGTTGTTTCCTAGTAAGTTGTAGTTGTTCTTTCCCTTTTTCACCCATATCAGAAAATAGACCGCTATATGTGAGTCGTTTCGTAAAAGATTTTAAAATTTTGAAATCTTCACCAATTTTAACATCAGAAAATGTTTCTTGTAGGCTATGAAAATATGTTCCGCCGCCTATTGGTAGTATTTCTCGAACTATGTCTTCAGCAAATAGATGATAATTACCATCAGTATCTAAAACTAATGTATCCATAAGATTACCATAGACAAAACTAAAGACAGCATTAGAAAATTCATCTAAACTACTAAATGGAGCGTTTGTCGCCTCAAATTTAAAGCTTTCTACACCATCATTATTCGTTTTGATTTTGCTATACATTAAATCATCTTTCCAAAACTCCGTTATCGTTTGTTCGAATCTAATCGTAGGATAAGAAGTTCCTGAAGCAGTAGTAGTTTTTGTCTCGCTACTACTTTCAAAAACAAAGGAGCAGTTTGTATAAGCATGAAGTTCGCTTTCCATTGTGTGTTTAACACTGCTACCGTCTGCCATAAAATAATTGTAATTTTCGTTTTTAGCTTTAATATTGTTTACTTCTTTTAGTTTTGTTAATATGCCGTTACGGACATCATTAGCTTCTCTTTCGTTTAAAATTTTAACAATTGTAAAAGGCTCTGGTTCTTGTAATAAATCAAGAGGTTTAGTTTTTTTACATCCTACTAACCCAATAATTAAAGGTAATAGCAGGGCGACTTTATTAATTATTTTCTTTTTCATAATTTTCTCCTATATTAATCATACTTTTTTTTATTGTTCTTTTCAATCTAAGACTAAAGCACTTAAACTAAAAAGAGGTTGATTTTGCATAAATTATGGCAAAAATACAAAGAAAAAGGCACCAATGAGGTGCCTCTATTTTTTTATTAATTATCTAAGTTGCTAAGCTTAGTTCAAAAGATGTATCAGTGATGGTTAAAATTCCACCTGGAATTCCTTCTTCTAACGTTGGCGCTAAATTATAGATAAATCCCATATCAATATAAATACTTCCAGGAGCAGAGTCTGGATCAACTGGAGCATAAATTAAATATGTTTCACCATCTTTATATATATAGCGGACATATTTTTCTAACCCTTGGCTAATCCCACCTGAAACAGGTACATGTTCAGTGTATTCTTCATAAGTCATTTCTGAACCAATATTTAGGGCTGCAGCCTTATAATAAATTGAAAATTTAATTGCTTGGTTCTTATTTAATCTATAGCCTATTTGATAGAATTCACCCCATACTGAACCATTTTTATTGTATAAGGTGTCAACTTCGTAAGTGTTTGTTTGTCCTGGCGAATCAGGAATAGTTACATCACCTGTTTCATAATTAACTGTACAATTATATCTACCAACTTTAATTTGAGTTGAATTCATAAAGGATGATTCAGGATATTCTGCTACTTTTTGATCAAGATCCGGCATTGCTATTTTTTCTCCGTATTTATGAGTAGAAAGCCGCTCAAATTCAAAGGTTAAAAGAAGAGTCTTTGGATCTCTTAAAGTAGAATCGGAGAAATAACCCTCTCTAAAAATATTGCTATTAAAAATGTATTGGAATTTAAAATCTTGACTTATCTTCATGTCCACATATCTATATCTATGAGAATGATAATATTCTTCACCATAACTAAAAACATCATAACTTGGTTCATCAATTATAAAATGGAAATTATTTTGATCATCTAAATAACAATCCATTCCAAACATATCAAAGACTCCTGTTTCTATTAGTGGCTCCACATATTTAGGTAGAGTCCCCTCTGGTACTCCGCTATTCCAACTAAAGCCGTAACGATCGCCATTGCCGTCGAATGCATTAGCGCAGTACAACGTATAGATAACTTCATCTTTCCAAAAAACATCCTTTGTTTCATCAAACACATTTATAGGAAGTTCAACACCAGCACCACTTTCTAGGTGAGTTATAGTATTTCTAACTGATTGAAATCTAGTATAACCGGCGTTTAAATATATAGTAGTCTCGCTTGTCATAGTGTTTGTTCCTCTTGTCAAAGTGTGATAATTATAATCATGACCAAAGAATTCCTGTTTAACACCAATGACATTATCTAACTCTCTAACTACTTCACTAGTTAATACATACTTTTCATCATCAGTTAGCATCCTAACTAATGTAGGTTCTTCCGGTTTTTCTAACGAACCTTTTTGCGCAGGATTATTTTCAAGCACTTCATTTGATGATAGATTTGCTTTGTTAAACCCAACCAAACCAAAAAGAAGCGTTGAAAGAATAATTAGCTTATTTACGATTTTTCTTTTCATAGTTTCCTCCTATTTAATAACCTTCCTTTATGTAAACATGCATTTTGAAATCGAAACATCAGTAACACTAAGTGTTCCTGCTGGTTTTTCTTCTTCGGTTAAATAGCCTGTAATTTCGTAGTTAAAACCTATATCAAGGTTATGATTATTAGGTGTTGAAACTTGATCTTCTGGCGAATAGATTAAATACCAATCACCGCTTTCATGTTGGTAAAGAACTAAATATTGAGCTAGTTCTTCTGGGAGTGTCGTTTGAATATCAACATTTTCACTATATTCAATTGATTCTAATGGTGAATGCAAGTTAACCTTTATAGCTTCATAATTAAAGGTTAATTTGATTGCTTTATTTTTGCTTAATGTAAATCCAGCCATAAAGAAATCACCAAACAATGACCCGTCTTTTTTATAGCGTCTGTGCGGATCTATATTAACAGTGCTTGTTGGGATTTCATCTATTGTAACGAGATTGTTTTCATAATCGATAGTCGCGTTATATTCTTCAAGTGTAACTTTAGCAGTGTTATAAAATGATACTTTTGGAAATTCTTCTACCTTTTCTTGTAGTCCTGGCATAGCAACTACTTCGCCACTTATAAAGCGGCTGCCTGAAACAATATTGTCAATAATCTCTAATTGTTCATATGGGCGACGGACTTCATCATCAAATATTCCAAATCGTCTAATATAATTAGCATATATTCTTTCAACTTCGAAATTGCTATTTACCCTAACGTCTAGATAATTTTGTTCCCATTCATGATAATATTCTCCGCCACTTGGATGAGTGTTATAACTTATCTTTTCGCCAAAGAAATGATATTTTCCTTCTTCATCTAGGAACGTATCATATAATTCTATAAGTTGAATTTCCGTTTCTAGTATCGGTTCTTGGATAAATGGTAGCTCTTCATAAGATACTTGCTCAAAATTAAAGCGATGATCTACGCCTTGACCGTCTAATAAATCATATTCGTTAACAATAAAATATATATCATCACTCCAAAATCTCTCCATTTTATGATTATAAATCTCGTGAGGATACTCAATAGTTTCGTTATAACGTCGTAATGTCGTTCTTAGTTCACTATTACTACTATACGCCCTATCTTGATATAAGGTCGAAGATTTCTTTTCATGCGTGTTAATAATGAAAAAATCAGAAAAAGTCAGCCTATGAGATTCAGATTCAATCTCAGTTACCGTATCTAGTTTTTTAACGATTTTTTTAAGTAATCGATATTGTTCGCTTTCGTTTAGTTTGTAAACTAAGTTTGCTACTTCAGGTCTAGACAAAAGATTATCTTCCCCTGGTTCTTCTTCGCTTGAAGGTTCGCTAGGTGTTTCCTCCGAGCTATGTGGTTGACTCGTATCGCTTGTTGGGTCTTCAGTGAGTGGTTCACTGCTTGGGGTTGGCTTGTCTTTACAGCCAACTAAGCCAAAAAGAAGCGTCGAGAGAATGATTAATTTATTTAAGATATTTCTTTTCATATATCCTCCTATTTTTAGTTTGCTCCCTATCTTTACTCTTCAAGAATTTCAATGACTAAATTTGCTAGTTCATCCGATGATTCATCTTCTAGCCAAGACAATTCAGATGAAACATCTGATACATCCGACACAACTGACACAAGTGATGATGAAAGTTCGGAAGATGTTGTCTTCGCTAAAGCACTTCTTGATGATGAAGATGATGTTGAAATTGAAACTCTTTACAAAATGGAAGGTATCGCTGTTGTAGGCGAAAACGAATATCCATTTAGAGCAAAAGCTGAACACGAAGTTGAAACTGATGAAACCGAAACTGAATTAATCTTCGCTCTTTGGAAAGATGATGCAAATTACATTGTAATCCGTCAAGAAATTGAAATTGAAGGTACTGAAGGTCAACCAGACTACGAATACGAAGAAAAATTCCATTACTATGTAGTTACTGACGGTCAAGTAACACGCGACTTCTTCTTAGAATTCGAAAACGAAGATAGTGAACTTGAACTTGAAATTATAATTGATGGACTTAAATACGAAGTAGAATATGTTGAAGAAGACGGAAAACTCTACATTGATATTAAAATCGATGGCGATGAAACATATAGATTTGAAAAAGTCGTAACAGTCGACGAAGAAACAAATGAAGTCACAGTAACATATAATTACATCGCTTAGAAATAACAAATATAATAAAACGGAGTCGAGAAATCGGCTCCGTTTTTGTATAATTTATGTTGTTTTTGTAAGCTATTGTTCTTTTTTCTTGTTAGTTCTAATATAGAAAAATGTCATCCCAATTCCAATAACTATAACAACCGCTCCTAATCCGTATCTTAAAATAACTTCTCGTGGTTGATAATTAAATAATGGTGAAAATGGCGTTGGGTTTCTTCCAATAAAATCTTCAAAAGAAGCAGTTCCATATTTTCCAACAATGTAGTCATATCGTGCCATTGCCTTTTCAATATCTGTTCCATTTGGATTAGCATTTGCATTTAATAGTTGGGTTTTGGCACTAGAATCAAGATTCATGTATACGCGTTTAAGTGATGCCCATGACTGCGAATTTGTATAGCCTGGAGCACTTGTTCCGCTCGCGTTACAGACTAGATATTGAAGGAAAGCGTTTGAATATGGAGTTGCACTGGTAGCATCTGTTGTTTCAAACTGGACTTTATAGTTATCTGGATATTGTTCAAGCATAAAAGCCCCAAAGGTAGTATGGGTACCGTATGTTCCAAAAGTATATTCTTTAGTGTCAATTGTATAAGTCATAGTTTGATAAACTTCAGAATAATACCAAGGTGCTTCAGGAACGGTTGTTTGATATGTGAAATTCTTATAACTACCGCTTAATGTAACTTTAAAGTAGTTTTTAACACCTGAGTTAAAGAAATATAAATTTTGACCAGATCCACTTTTTTCAAAATATACATCTACACCGTTATTTTTAGTCGTTGTAGTAGCTCCATAATAACCTGACATACTACCAGAAAAATAGTGTGTGCTACTCGATTGAGTATTAACAAAATACATTTTATAAGCCACACCATTTAAGTATGGTGAATTTCCAGTCAAAAGCTCAGTTGGATCAGGAATTGCCGCGGTTACTGTAACAGTGCATGTATCTTTTTTAGTTCCATCATACTGAGATGTTGCAGTAATAGTGGCTGTTCCGCTGCTAACTGCGTTTACTAAACCAACACTGCTTACTGTTGCAACTGAGTCATTGCTAGTTGACCATATTACATTTTTATTTGTTGCATCAGTAGGTAAAACGGTAGCAATTAAGGTTTCACTTCCACCTACTTCTAATGAGAGAGTGTTTTTATTTAAAGTAACACTTGTAACAGGTTTATTTACCGTTACAACACATGTGTCTTTTTTAGTTGAGTCAAATTGTGAGGTAACTGTAATTGTTGCAGTTCCTGCACTTAGTGCTGTAACTTTACCCGTACTATCAACACTAGCAACAGAACCATTATTAGTAGACCAGGTTACATTCTTATTTGTAGCATTAGATGGTAAAACCGTAGCAATTAGCGTCTCGTTTGCTCCTATTTCTAAAGTTAAAGTGTTCTTATTTAGCGTTACGCTTGATACTGGTATTACTGGTGGAGTAACAGTAACATTAATAGTTGCACTTACATTAGGATCTAAAGTTGATGTTGCTTTAATAACTGCATCGCCAGCAGCTAAACCAGTAATTAAACCGGTGGAGGAAACCGAAGCATATGTTCCTCCACTTTGAACTGACCAATTAACCGATTTTGAAGCATCGGCAGGAATAGTACTTACTACTGAGGCTTGGAATGTATTTCCTACTTCCATTGAATGAGTTGTAGCGTTCAAAGTAATTGAAGTTGGTGCTGTTGCACTTGCAAACTGGTTAAGTGGGTCACTAGTAGGATCAGCAAATCCAGTAGGTGTAGGTGAATAATTAGTTCCGTCTAAATTAGCGGTTCCCCAAATATAGTCAACCCATTCAGGGAAATCAACAAATGGGTTACGATTACTTGTAAAATTAGTATAAAGAAGATTGTTTCTTTTTATCTCCACTTCATCAACTGGATCAAGATGATGCCAAGCTAATAAATCTGAAATAATGCCCATTATGCCGGGGTTTGTTGTAGTTGAGTAATAACTAGATGGAACAGTTGATGACTGTACTAGAGTAAGATTTGGATTATCAGAATTAATACCGTCTGGATCACTACCAGATAAATAGTTATATCTAGCAACCATATAAAAAACAGCACGAGCAATATCACCTTTATCACTGTCTTGTGGTTCAAATACAGTGTCATTTCCACCTAGAGTTTTACTTTTTCCACTGAGATTTCCAGTTAAAAAATAATACTTGGTACCACAGTCCGTATAAGTTTTATTTTTATCAACAAAGCCATATAAATTATTACTATGAATATTGTTTGCATATCCATTAGCGGCCATTACGCTCA
>FZPS01000102.1_pt359 | contig 13809 bp, 14 predicted proteins | sample 1817821 | NCBI WGS metagenome assembly FZPS01 (sample SAMEA104158645, study PRJEB21678) | metagenome | place: Germany | collected 2015-04-21 | reverse complement strand
AAGCTCTTGAAAGGGGCATCATTACAGAAGAGCAAACCATTCTGCCTTTGAAGATGGGCGATTATGTAAACCTTGCTAAAGCTGTCGACTACATTGCACAAGGTGTCAATCAGCTCTATACCGATATGGGCAAGGGAGTAAAATACGTAGCCAAGAAGTATGGCGGTTATGATTTTGGCATGCAGATTGCTGGTAACGAAATGCCTGGTTACCACACGGGCTACGGCTCTCTTGTAGGCGCATTGGTAGGCGCAAGACATTCTCACCTCTGTAATGCAGGCTATTCATATGACCAGTCCAACAGGGACAAGGAGCTTGACAAGGAAAAACTCGTAGACTACCTTATTAGCGAGGAAATCGAGCGCTGCCTGCTGAATTCTTTAATCATATGCCTGTTTGCACGTAAAGTATACAGCAGGGAAAATATCAGGATGGTCCTTAAATGCGTTGGGCTTGACTATACTGACGAAACACTGACAGATATTGCAAAGCGTATCCTGAGAACAAAGCTAGAGATTAAGAAATCCTTGGGCTTTGCAATACAGGATGTAAAGCTTCCCAAGAGATTTTTTGAAACACCAACAACAACAGGCAAACTTGATCAGTATATGGCAAACGAGATTGCAGAAGAATATGCAAGGCGTTGCGAGGAAATTTTGGCTGAAGAAGATGAGTCAATAAAGGAGTTTGTCTAAGATGGTTATAACTGTTGAGCTGTTTCACACATTGAAAAAGTACAACAAGGAAAGGTTCAAGGACGACGAGAACAGTTTTGAACTCTCAATTGACGGAAGAGATGAAATCCTATTGGATGAACTTGTTTCGTTATTGAACATTCCTGATGAAGAAGTTGGATTTGCAACCATAAACAGTGTCAAACACAACTGGAACGATCCGATTAAAGATGGCGACAGGATAAAAATATTTCCTGTCATAATTGCGGGATAAAAGCAAAGAGGAAAAAACTCCATTATGGTTTTTTCCTCTTTTTTTCATACATCAAATGGATTTTTTGCAGCTCTCCGCACGCAGATATCGTCAATGACAGCATTGCCTCTTCTTGTAAGGAGGAATAGGACAATATCCGCAATCTCTTCAGGCATAATCATATCCTCACCAGTCAGATCCGGACGTGTTACCTTAACCATATCGGTAAATACTCCACCCGGACAAACAGTATGAACTCTAATATTTTCAGCATAGACCTCGTTTGCAAGCGATTTTGTAAACCCGTGCAGGGCATGCTTGGATGCAGTGTATATTGCCTGATTTACATACCCTTTGTGGGCAACAACAGATGCAATGTTGATAATTGTAGCATGATTCGATTCACGCAAATATGGAAGCACCTTCTGGCATAAAACAAAAGGCACCTTTACGTTTATATTCATTATCCTGTCAAAATCCTCCATTTTTGTTTCTTCAAATGGAGCATTGTGTGCAATTCCGGCATTGTTAATAAGTATGTCAATTCTGCCAAAATGCTGTGCTATTTTGTCAATGCAAGTTGTCAGAAAATCCATGTTGGCAAGATCACCTGGAAGAACATATGGGTCAACACCGTATTCCCTAATAATGTCCGCTGAGGCATTCAGCTTTTCCAGGTTGTTGCCGCCGCAAAGTGCAATTCTCGCACCCTCTTTAGCCACCCCCTCACAGATGGCGCTGCCGATGCCGCCTCCCGCACCAGTTACAACTACAACCTTGTCCTTGAGTGTTACCTTCATGCCATCTCACTCCCTTTTCGCATATTCAAACTCTATGGATTATATATTATACCATATGCCCGTTGCCAATTACCAATTCTTCAAAGACACTTTTAACATTTAAATTCAATCTGCGTCTTTTAATAAGCTTATTCAAGCTATTAAAAATATAGTCGTTTAAAAAGTCAACTTCCTGCTCGGAGCAATTTGATGCAATTGTATTGTAAAAGGTTTTCTTCTTATAAGCATCAACATCATACAAAAACGAGAAAGCACACAGTTCAGCTGCACTTTTTATCAGTGTGCCTTCTTCCCTTTCCTCAAAATCAACACCGTACAATTCAATTTCTTCGTCCATTTCAACCACGATAAAATTCCGGAAGTTTGTATCCGACAAACGGAAGTTATCAAATTGGTCTGAGTAAACCCGGCAAAAGGATAGCATCTGTCTTGCCAGTTCTTTTACTTCTTCAGTATCGCATTCGAGAAAGTAGTCAACAGCAAGTTTTCCCTCTATGTATTCCATGTAGATCCTGTTTGATTCTACCTTAATAACCTTTGGTACGTTAGCATACAAGTAAAGCCTTTTTAAAACCTCTGATTCAAAGTAGGCTTTTTCCTCTGATTCATGCACCTTTACAACTTGCATGATTCCTTCCACACTTACTAGAAAAACACTGTTTTTCTTGCTCTCGAACCGCTTAATAATTTCGCCCATCATTCTATCTCTATTACTATCTTCTTTCCTTCCTTGTACCCATTAAGTTCCGATACAACTCCCACCACTGCGTTTTTCAGTATCCTTTGAACAAAAGGCACCATTACAATATCCTGACCGTCGATAATCAACTTGACTTCTCTTTGACTCAGTTCGCAATCGGAACTGACAACCTCTCCCTTCAGAAGCCTTGCAAGAAATCCTCTACAATCCGTACCGCATTCACCACAGCATTCATACTCTATATCATGCATTAAACTCGGAACCTTTTCCTCGACAAGGTCTGCCAGTCTTCCTATGTCATCAACTGCTGATATTACAGGAAGACCCTTGTACTCCGTAACACCGGTGTTTGCAAACCTTCCACTTACTGCAAACGTAAGAGGAGTTATTTCAGGCTCAGCATCTTCCTTGCAAACAGCAATCTCCGGAGCCACACAGTCCCTTACTCCTTCAAGCAAAACATAGTCCTGATTATAGTGGGAGAGCACTTCGTAAATCGGCAGGTGTCCGGGATACAATATGTCTGTTTCATTGTGAGCTCTTGCTGTTACAATTTCTGCTCCTGCTTGTCTGTGTCTGTAGGTGTTCTTTCCAGGAGTATCAATGGCAAACGCCTCATAATGAATCTCCTTTACACTTCCTATGGAATAACCTCTTCTTTTTAGTTCTTTTATCAAATTCTCTATTACGGTGGTCTTTCCGCTTCCGCTAAGCCCCGTTACCGTTAATACTTTCATAACTACCTCCTTGCAAACATAAAGTATATGATTAGTAAAAATATTGATGATGCAATTATCATTGCGATATAGTCTGCTAATTTTAGTTTCAATACTCTTAAATTGGTTCTATCAGGATACGCCCTGAATCCCCTTGTCTCCATGGATGAGGCAATATCCCTGCTCTTGATAATGCTGCCGGAAATTGCAGGCACCAAAATGTGTGAATAGATTTTTATCTTTTTTGACAGCTTGAGTTTCTTAATATTTATTCCTCTCAAACTTACGGCTTTTATTCTATCGGCAAACTCCTGACCAAACAGTGGAATAAACTTGAGTGCTATTCCTGTCATAAAGGCCAGCTCATAAGGAATCTTGAGTTTTGCAAGTCCGTCTATCATATCACGACTGTCATGTTTTGTACCGAGCATGACGGCCAGCATTATGTTGCCCATCCTGAGTACAAAAGACAAGCTGTCCACAAGTCCTTTGGAAGTTACAATATTTGCACCGAGCAAAGTAATAATTGGTCTCCCTCCCGAAGTTGTGAGGCTTTGGAAAAAGGCTATGAAGATTATCATTGACACAAGCCTTCTCATTCTGTACAGAGTCTTCAATGGATTTAATCTGAATACAATGTTTAACAACAGGGTCAATAAAAAGACCAGCAGCAGCCAATATACATTTGAGGCAAGGACGGACAGTGTGGATGTCAGTACAATAAACAACATGGTGATTCTTGGATCCAGTCTACTTTTCATACAGCATTCCACCTTCCATCCTCAGATTCATGCCGTTTACTCCGTTCAAATTGAAATCCTCATCATGTGATATTATAAAAGCTCCTCCTCCATTTTCAACAAAGCTTAATATAAATTCATGTATCATTGCTTTGCATTCCGCATCAATGGAGGATGTCGGTTCATCAAATATAATGAATTTGGTGTCCCTCATCATTATTGTGGCAAGAGCAAGCCTCTGTCTTTCTCCCAAGGACATGAGCAGAGGAAAGGTGTCCTTTTTGTCTTCAAGCTTGAAGACCTGGAGCAGCTTTTCCGCCCTCTCTTTTATTTCATAAGTCAGTGTTCCATTCAGTTCATAAGGAAAAACAAGTTCTTCATAAACGGTCGGTGCAAATAATTGCAAATCAGGATTCTGGTACAAATACCCTACATGTTCTGATATCTCGCCAACAGTCTTTTTATATATATTGGTTCCGCTTACCTTGACAATACCTTGTTTTGTCTTTACAAGGCCGCACATTAGTTTTCCCATTGTGGTTTTGCCTGAGCCGTTTTTTCCGCCCAAAACATACAGTACACCTTCTTTGAATGTATATGTAATATTTCTCAGAACCATGTTGTTCTTGTTATACGCAAAGGATACGTCAATCAGTTCTATCATGCAATTTGCCATCCTTTAATACATATATTCTGTCAGCAATTTCAATATCGTTTCTGTTGTGGGATATCATTAGTATTCCAATATTGTCTTTGGCTAGTTTTCTTAGAATCTCCCGTATCTGAACCTTCCTGTCCTCGTCTACTCCGGAAGTTATTTCATCCGCTATTAGGAATTTGCTCATCATGGTTAAAACAGACGCAATTGAAACCAGCTTCTTCTCCCCTCCCGAAAGCTCCTGAATTTTTCTATGTCTTAAATAGCTAATACCGGTAAAATCCAAAGCTTCTTTTATTCTTGTTTCAATTTCCGCCCTGGGAACACATAGATTTTCAGGAGCAAACCGAAGCTCGTCCTCAACATATTGAGAAAAAAGAAAGTTATCAGAATTCTGGAATATGACACCAAGCAAGGCGCATCTTTCATGAATACTGAGTTGGGACAACTCTTTGTCACCTATCCTTATTCTGCCAACAGTACTCAGTCCATAATTTTGAGACACACCTGCAACTGCAGTACAAAGTGTGGATTTTCCACTGCCATTTGGTCCGACTACTGCAACAATTTCTCCTGCTTCAACTTGTAATGATACATTATCAAGTATAATTCTGTTTTTAAACATTACTGTTAGATTTTCTACTGTAAGTTTCATTCCACCACAATCTCTACAAGCATTTTTACTCTGTTCTGGCTTACTTTGTCTTCCGCCTTTATTACCACAAAAGGTCCGCCATCTTCCTGTTCCTTTTCATATGCCATCACATCAATGCCTTCGTTGAAAGGCTTTCCATTCACCAAATGCGTTATAAATACATTGGTTTCCTTCCTTACATCCTCTGCCCGGTACACTTTCTGAAAACCGTCTTTTGCAGTAAATGTAATCTGTTTCATGTTCTCCAAGTCTGCCCCCAACTTCTCAAGCAGGTCCCTCAATTCTATTCCGGTATAGGTCTTTTCTATGGGTTCCTTGTTGCTAGGCTTGTATATTGCCTTAAAATCAACCGGCTGGCTTATCTCCATCAATTCTTCAAAGGTATATACTTCCCTCTCTCCATTGATGGTAATTGCAATTTCCCTTTTTTCATACTGCTCCACGTTTTTCTTGTTTTCATTCATAAAGACAAACAGCATAACACCAAACAGAATAGAAAGTACAACCAATATAACCAGTGCAATAAGCACATTCCTATTCTTCAATCAAACTACCCCTTTCAAAATAGTAGAAGGGCACATACATGTCTCCATACTTGAACAAGCTGTGTTTTCCTCTTTTTGTCCCATCCGTGTCTTCTATAGTCACTGCTCCATGGTCAGGCACAATTATCACATGCCCATAAAAGTTTTTAACCAGCTCTTTAATATATCCTTCTATTTCATATATCTTCTGCTTGGCTTCCTCTGACAAAGGAGAGTACTCGTGATTTACATCATCAATGCCGTGGAAATGTATGAATAAAAAATCAGGATTTTTGCCCAGTTCATACATGGCTGTTTCAAATACGCCTTTATCAGTATATCCTTCCGAGTTGGCTACATTCAGTTTTGGCTTTTCAGATGTTACAACCAATACTGAATTCCCTTCAATATATGATGCCGTTTTCCCTTTACTGACAACGTATTCAAAAATGTCCTTTACGTTAGGAGCTTTTACTTCCCTCTTTGTTATGCCTGTTGCAAAAGGTGATTGTCCGGTAATTATTGCTGCCAAAGCCACATTTGATATGGCTGGGTTCACGCTGGCTGCTTTTTTGTAATTGCCTGATAATATTGTAAGGTTATCCTTGTAATATTCCACCTGCTCGTAAGACAACCCGTCAGGCAGGATAAACATAACCATTTCATTCTTATCCAATAATATCTTCATCATGTCAAAGGCATCGAATATAACGGTGTCGACGCCTGTCACAATACCTGTAACAGGACTATCGTACCTCTCGTCCGTTTCATAATATATTCTGCCATTTTCCCAAACAAAAACACCTGCATAATCCCTATCCACTTTCAGCATGTCATAGTTGTCGAAGTAAAGTACGAAATCATCGCCGATGAATTCTTCCGCCTTTAATGGCGCTTTCTTTACATACTTCACAGCGAGATTTCCGTTCTGTCTACTTTCACCTGATTTCTCAAACATAAGGAGCTTGCAGTTTCCAAAACTTATACGTCTGTCACCCTCTTGATCCACAATTTTTAGAGAATTCTCATCAGAAATTTCCACATCCTCATGGGCAACTATTGTAATCTCAAGAACATGCTTGATACCAACAACCCTCGGATGTTCCGGAGCCTTTATGTTCAAAACTCCTTCTACTTCGACAACATGACACAAGTTGGCAGTCTCCGCATCAATTAGTGCAGACACTCCGTCTATGGCTGTTATCATTACATAGCTCTTATCAACAGGTGCCAGTAGTGAAACCTTCTCAAGAACCTTTGACAAACGCACCCCTTTGTAAAGTGTATCCTTTATTGCTATCTCTTCTTTTGAAATATCACTCAAGTTCACTTCTACAGAGACGCCTTCTATATCCCCGTTTACGGTTATGTATTTGCCTGGTTCACTTTCCTTGTTCGTGCATCCTGCAAAAATCACCAACAAGACAACTGTCAGTATCAATAGTGCTCTTTTCATTGATCTGCCCCATCCTCTTTGAAAATTAAACCAATTCTCCTAATTCCCTTATCAACAGAATATGCCACAAGCCCTCCAATTGCTCCGGATAAAGCCGCTGCAGTCAGGCTAAACGCAAGCCACAACCAGGATAACCTGAACCATAGCAAAAAGCTCCCTAGTGTGCCCAGTACATTTGCCATCATCACGGCAATCATGAAATGCAGAACATTGGCATTGTTTTTTCTTGCAAAGAGAAACACAATGTCAACGCAAAGTCCGGGAATCAAATACGTTATGAAAGTCCAGATGCCGTGGCTGCCTGGTGCGCTGGTTGTAAATAGTACGAGAGCCTGGACAAGGGATATCATGAAAGATACCCCAAATTTACGAACTACCGAATGCCCAATGGCAAGCCACATCATATAAAATCCGCCTGCCAAAGCCCCTCCTGGGATTCCCAAAGGACCTGTTATTAACTTGACCAGTGTGTTTGCAACAGTCTTGAAGCCTGTAGCAAGGGCTGCTAGCATCGCTATTAATACCAGATCCAAAACAGAATATGATTTAATAACCTTCCTCATTTCGCCTGTATGCTCAATATTACAAACTCACTGCCATCAACTGAAACAACGTATCCTTCATCTGTTGACTCAATCCTTATATCCTTTAAATCTTCTTTCTTTGCCTGTTTTTCAGTGCCGTCAACCCCGGTTATGGTATAGATTGACGCTTCTTTCATATTTATTTCATCAAGCAGCTCACTAACAAGAATACTGCCTTTGCCTTTGGAATCAAGCTTTTCAAAAACTTTGTCAAGTACTGCAAAAGAAGTGTTTTCAACAGTCACATACATGGTGTGTTTTACCTTCATGCCTTTTAAAATGTTTGCCCCATTGAATACCGGTGCGTCCTTCTCTTGAGCAAACTCGTCACTGTCAGCATCCTTTGATGCATAAACCAAGAACGCATCCTCGTAATACTCTTTTGTCTTCAAGCTTGTATACTCGGTTCCATCCCACGAATATACGAACATCTGGGCCTTATCACCGCTCTTCAATATTCCGTCGTCAAATATTTTTTTGAAGCTTGTTCCATAATATGTAGTACCGTCTACCTCATAACTACCGTCATATTTGTCTCCGGTTGATTCTGAGAAGTATACGCTTTCAGTTTCCGGAACTGTTTCCTCATCTTCCTCACTTGCCAAAACTATCTTGGAAACCTGTTTTGCCCAGGTATTTGCCGGCTTGTCAGGAAAAACAACTCTCAAAGCTCCGCTCTTCTCATTTGGATTAAGCTCAATGCCGTCATACTCAAAGGCAACAATCATTTTAACTCCGCCTTGTTCTACGTTGAAGACATCAGCTGAAAGAATTGTCTCGTAACCGTCTTCGGCATAAATAGACATGCTTGTAAAATCGGAAGTTTTTGCGTCATCTGCATAAACTTCAAGTATATCGTCGAAATATACTCCTTTCAATGTGTGTGGAATTTTGTTGCCATCATCGTCAGTCTTGTCGGATGCGTATGCAGGCTGGTCTTCGCCGTACTCAACAAGTTTGCCACCTGCGGCAAGTTCCCTGATTTGCCCTTTTGTCACTTTGATGGTTTCATCCCCGATTCCTACAATTTCAAGAATATAGTCGTCATCCTCATAGGACTGGGGTGCATCAGTAGGTGTTGGTGTGGTGTTCTGACCGTTATTATTTGCACACCCAGCAGCCAGTGCTAAAACTAATACAAATATCGCCAAGATTAATAGATGCTTTTTCATTTTATTCTTCTCCTTTTAATTTCTTTATCAAAAAAAATTCTCTTGATTCCGTCCGGAACAAGAGAACATAAAGAAATTACCACCCATAAGGGTGATTTCTTTCCTGTTCCTTTTCAACTCCGGAAGGCTGAAAAATTTCTCTTTCAACCCTATCGGTGTTTCCCCATGGCCATTTTGGCTTTAGGTAGAAAACACTCGGAACCAGTATTTTTTTCACTTTAATATTGTTAAAAAAATATCAAAGCATTTAGATTTTATACTAACCGATTACCATTGTCAATATATCAGGCTAAAATTACATGAAAGAATAACGTTTTTCAGGACAAAATACAACTGTACGGTAATTCCGTACAAAGGTTGACTTGAAAGGTGGAACTAAAATGAGCCATAAAAAATGTCAGTCTATTTCTTGTGATGTGGCAAGCTGCTCTTTTAACGATACGCTTGAAAACAGCTGTACTTTGTCAGCTATAAAGGTTACGCCTAAAATGAACTGCGCAACTGAAGATATTGATGAAAGCATGTGTGCAAGCTATAAGAGCAGGGCACTGGTAGACAGATAAATTTCTCAATTAATGAATAATTTGTCTTTTTTTGAGTATAATACTAGTGTTGCCAAGGACGCAACAAAAAATTGAATATGGAGAAAAGAATCGGCATTAGAGTTTGTGCCGATTCTTTTATTATTTATTCGGTTCTCAGTGCTTCCACAGGGTCCTTTTTCGCAGCTATCAGGCTTGGTATGAATCCTCCAACAATTGTAAAGAACAAGCTTACAAGAATCAGAATAATTGCATGCAAAGGCGAAAGCTTTGCTACGTTTTCAAGATTTGAATAATTTGCAATTATCATGTTTGTAGGTATGACCAGCAAAGACGCTATGGCTATTCCAATTAATCCTGAAAACACCCCTATAATAAAGGTTTCTGCATTAAATACCAAGGTAATATCCGATTTTCTTGCTCCTAATGACCTCAGAATTCCAATCTCTTTTGTTCTTTCCAGTACGGAAATGTACGTAATTATTCCAATCATTATAGACGAAACAAACAAAGAAATTGAAGCAAAAGCTATAAGGACAATGGATATTGAATCTATTATCTTTTTCGTAAGCTTTGTTATCTGCTCGGCCATGTCTGTATATATTATCCTGTCCTTGCTGTCTTTGCCTTCATTGTACGCATCCAAAAACGCCAATACGTCATCCTTTGAATCAAAATCTCTAGGAAAGATTGTTATCATTAAAGGAACAGAGTTTGCTCCAATTACCCGGAGAACATTTTCCTTGTCTTCCTTTCCCTTTTCCGTTGTCAAATCAAAAGGTTGGCCTGTAAGCACATTGTAATCAGCCTCCCTTTGGGCTTTTGCAATGTCGCTGTTTTCCGAATCCTCCAGAATATATTCCATCAGTTCTTCAGAATATGCCACGCCTGTACGGATTACATCCAGCATCTTGTCTTTCTTTATCCTTAGGATTCCTACAATTTTTAAAGGTATTGCCGTTTCCCTATTATATATTTCAGTCATGTCCGCAGGGTTGCCAACCAGTGTAAAGAATCCATCCCGTTCCACGTAATAGTCATTATTAGGAATGGCTCTTAACTCGGTACCGATTATGTCCTCAAAAGCTATACTTTCATAAGTTGAAAAACCTAGCGTTTCCAGCACTCTTTTGTCCAGTCTATTGAATTTGTCCACAACCAGCAATAACTCGTTTTTGTTCTCTGGCATTTTTCCATAAAGTATGTCATAGTTCTTTTCAACAAAACCTTCTTCACCAAACTTTTTTGGAAGCACACTCATATCCAGGTCTTGCATCGATACAATCTTTGCCACATTGTCTCTGTCAAGTTTCAATAAGTTCAAAGATGTCATGCGTGTATATGTGGTTCCCAAAAGCAGATTCGGATCAATGCTCTTTAAATACTCTATATATTCCTCTGTAATATTGTTCATATGAATTAATTCACTTTCGCTCCTGTCAAAAGGAATTACTTCCTTTTTGTCTGTAAACTCCTTGTACTTCCTGTTCTCCTCTCCAAACTTTTTACCCATATCGGCAATATCAACAGTTGTCGCCTGCTGTCCTATGATTATGGGGAATCCAGACATGGTGTTTTCCTCAAACTTGTCTATTTCTATCTGAAACCCGTTCGAAAGAGCGAGAATGAGTGCAATCCCTATGATTCCAATGCTTGCTGCGAAAGAGGTAAGTATTGTTCTAAATTTCTTTGTCTTTATGTTGTTAAAGGATAGTTTCAAAGCAGTAAAAAAGTTCATGGCAGTCATTTTGAGTTTGTATCCTGACTGCTTGTGTTCTTCCTCCTCATACGGGTTGGAGTCGCTTACAATCCGTCCGTCCACCAAATTGACAATTCTGGTGGCATACTTGTTTGCCAGTTCGGGATTGTGTGTAACCATTATAACAAGTTTGTTTTTCGCAATCTCTTTTATAAGGTCAAGTATTTGTACTCCTGTTTCGCTATCCAAAGCTCCAGTTGGCTCATCCGCCAGAATAATATCAGGATCATTTGCGAGCGCTCTTGCTATCGCAACTCTCTGCATCTGTCCGCCTGACAGCTGGTTGGGTTTCTTTTTGACATGGTCTTTAAGACCTACCCTGTCAAGCAATCGAAGGGCCCTTTCCCTTCGTTCGCTGGCAGACATTCCAGAAAGAGTCATTCCCATCTCTACATTTTCAAGGATAGATATATGGGAAATAAGGTTGTAATTCTGGAAAACAAAGCCGATGCTGTTGTTCCTATAAGCGTCCCACTCCACACCCTTGAAGTCGGATGTGGGTCTGCCGTTTATATACATCTCGCCACTGTCATATCTGTCCAGGCCGCCTATGATGTTTAATAGCGTCGTCTTTCCGCCTCCTGAAGGACCCAGAATTGCAACAAACTCATTTTCCCTGAATGCAAGACTCACATTATTTAAAGCAACCTGCTTGAAATCGCCGGTAACATAACTTTTTGTAACATTTACAAGTTTTAACATAAACCCTCTACCTTCTCAATATATTTTACTAATACAGCATTTTAAAATACATATTTCGAATTATACTGTTTTTTTATACCATGGTCAAAAAATATTCAGCAATAAACGAACATATGTGATATAATTGTTCTGATTCCGGACAATTTGATAATTCAAGGAATAATATATTTATGTATCAATTTAGTGTGATAAAGGATGCGGTGATCTGATAAATGAACTTGACAGGCAATCATATAGAGCGCGAGAACCCTTCCAGGGAATCTGATCTCAACCTGCCAGCAGGATGTAGAATACATTTCATAGGGATAGGCGGCTCCAGCATGAGCGGTCTGGCTGAGATCGTACTTGAACGAGGCTTTCGTGTAAGCGGTTCCGATAGAGTCGAATCCTGCAATACACAAAAACTGAGACAAAAAGGTGCCAAATTATATATAGGGCACGATGCGCTCAATGTCCCCGACGACACCTATCTGGTTGTTTATACTCTTGCAATTTCGAAAGACAATCCCGAATATTTGAAAGCCATTGAAAAGGGCATCCCGGTTATGGAAAGAGGCCATTTTCTCGGCCTTTTAACAAGGGAACACGATTACTCCATTTGCATTGCAGGAACTCATGGAAAAACAACTACTACTTCAATGCTGGCTCATGTCATGCTCCACGCAAATCTTGATCCCAGCGTACATATTGGCGGGAACTTACCTGTTCTTGGAGGAAATGTCAGATCATCAAAAAGCCCGTACTTTGTTACGGAAGCCTGTGAATATCATGAGAATTTTTTAAACCTTTCTCCTTATGCAGGCGTTATTCTAAACATTGAAGCAGAACATCTAGACTATTTCAAGGATATAGATGATATAATATATGCGTTTAAAAAATTTATTAAACTTATTCCCAAAGAAGGCTTTGCGGTTGTTTGTGCGGAAAGCAAACCTGCGTTGTTTGCAGCAGAAGCAGCAGACTGCAAGGTCTATACATATGGATTTTCCGACGATTGCGACTTCATAGCAAAAGACATACAGTACAAGGAAAACGAAACTCGTTTCAAGGTGTATAACAATGACGGAATTCTTACTGACCTGGTATTGAAAGTACCTGGCAAACATAATGTTCTGAATGCTCTGGCAACCTGCGCAGTTTGCATAAACCTAGGCTGCGAAAAAGAAGCAGTAAAAGAAGGGCTTCTGAATTTCGTTTCACCCGACAGACGTTTTCAAAATCGCGGATTTATAAACGGTGCGCCAATTATTGACGACTACGCCCATCATCCTACTGAGATTAAGGCGACTCTTGATTCCGCAAAACAAATTACCAAAGGAAGAGTCCTTTGCGTATTCCAGCCCCATACATATTCCAGAGCAAAAGCTTTCGGGGACGACTTTGCAGAGGCTTTACTAGATGCAGATAACCTGGTTGTAACAGATATTTATGCTGCAAGGGAGAAAAACCCGGGAGACATAAACTCGCAAATGCTTGCAGAGAAATTTCTCTCAAAAGGTATTAATACAAAATACATCAGCGATTTTAAGGAAATAGCTGAGTATTTAAAGAATGAAGTAAGAGAAAACGACACTATCCTGCTTCTAGGCGCTGGTAATGTGAATGATATAGTATCGTTTTTAAATGAATAAACACCTACTTGGTATGGCAGGGTATTTGTCCCTGCCATTAAATTTAGTAATTTTATAACTCAATGTAGAATTGGAGGGGTTGTTTCATGACACACAGTGTGGTTTGCTACAACGATAACGAGTATTCAGGTTGGCCGGCAAACGGAGGTATCTGGAGTTGGGGAAGCGAGATACTTGTTTCCTTCAATAGAGGAAGATTTCAAGAAAACAATCTATTTCATCGGGTTATAGAGTCAGATATGC
>FZPS01000063.1_pt628 | contig 13813 bp, 15 predicted proteins | sample 1817821 | NCBI WGS metagenome assembly FZPS01 (sample SAMEA104158645, study PRJEB21678) | metagenome | place: Germany | collected 2015-04-21 | reverse complement strand
TTTTTGCACACATCACACAAGGTTGATGAGTAACATATAAAGTTCCTCCTTGCACCGATATACCATACATAGCAGCTTGCACAATGGCATTTTGTTCTGCGTGAAGAGCACGACAAAGCTCATGTCTTTGCCCTGAAGGAATTTGTAATTTTTCTCTTAAACATCCCACTTCTTCACAGTGAGAACAACCAGTAGGAGCCCCGTTATATCCTGTTGATAATATTCTTTTATCATTTACAATAAGTGCACCAACCTGTCTTCTAAGACAAGTTGATCTTTCTTTAATCAAATCGACTATTTCCATAAAATATTCGTCCCAACTAGGTCTCACATAATCCCCCCAACTACTTAGTTCCAAACAATCTGTCTCCGGCATCTCCTAAACCTGGAACTATATATCCGTGCTCATTTAATCTTTCATCCAAAGCAGCAACATAAATGTCTACATCCGGATGATCATTTCTTAGCCTTTCTACTCCTTCTGGAGCAGCAATAAGGCATAAAAATCTTATCCTTTTTACTCCCTTGTCCTTAATAAATTTAATAGCTGCAGATGCCGAACCACCTGTTGCTAGCATTGGATCTAAAACAAATATATCTCTTGTAGGGGAATCATAGGGCAATTTACAATAGTACTCTACAGGTTCTAGTGTTTCTGGGTCTCTATATAATCCTATATGTCCAACCTTTGCCGCAGGTATTAAATTAAGCATACCGTCAACCATTCCTAAGCCTGCCCGTAAAATAGGAACAATTCCTAATTTTTTACCCGCCAAAGCTTTTGCTTGTGCCTTTGCAACGGGAGTTTCCACTTCAATTTCTTTTAAAGGTAAATCTCTAGTTGCCTCATAGCACATAAGCATAGATATTTCCTCAACTAACTCTCTAAACTCCTTTGATCCTGTTGCTTTATCCCTTAGCATAGAAACCTTATGCTGAATAAGGGGATGTTCCATTACATGTACTTGCCCCATGTTATTCCTCCTTACTTATTTCTATTATTCTTCAATTTGTGAGATACGTCTTACATGTCTTTCATCATTAGAAAATTCAGTTCCTAAAAATGTCTCAACTATTTTAATTGCAAGTCCGGGACCAACTACTCTTGCTCCTAATGCCAATATGTTTGCATCATTATGTTCCCTTGTTGCCTGAGCTGAAAAACAATCATGACAAAGAGCTGCTCTGATACCTTTAATCTTATTGGCAGCAATAGATATACCTATTCCCGTACCGCAAATTACTATACCTTTTTCACATTCTCCATCAATTACAAGTTTAGCTACTGCCTTACCAAATTGTGCATAGTCACAAGACTCTTCGGAATTACATCCTACATCTTTATATTCAATATTATTTTCCTTAAAATATTTTATTATTTCCTGTTTTAAAGTATACCCACCATGGTCACTTCCTATAGCTATCATATTCTAGTCCCTCCATTTTTGATTTAATTTTTTCTTTTTATAATAACACTTCTATAACGCCATAGCAAACCATAATTTAACACATCTTGCTTAGTTTTTGCATAAGTTTTTTAATTAAATCTTCTATACTATTTGCACAATCTTTATATACTTTTAGACTAGCTCCAAAAGGATCTTCTACATCACCTGATTCACCAACAAATTCTTTTAAAGTAAATATTTTATCAGTATAGTTTGAAAATCTGTTAATTAAGTCTCTTTTATGATTGTTTGTCATAGTTAAAATAATATCCGCATTTTTAATATCATCTTCTAGTATTGCTTTTGAAATATGATTAGTTAAATCAAGTCCATATTCCTTCATAGCTTCAATGGCATGAGGACTGGCATTAGAAGGGAAAAATACAGCAATCCCTCTTGAGCTAATATCTAACTCCAGAGAGTTTTTCTTTGCTTCATCTTTTGCTAAAACTTCCGCCATAGGACTTCTGCAAGTATTACCTGTACATAAAAATATTATTTTCTTTATACAATTCGCCATATAATCCACCTCTAAACCTTTAAAATATTATGACCTGCTGCCTTTTTTAGCCTGTTCATAATTGCAAAGCCTATTTTCTCATAGGAAAAGCTTTCTGAAAGGATAATTTCCACTCCCTCTTCATCAAAAGCTCTTAAGCAGTCAAACAACTTAGCTGCAATAGTTTCTGGCTTATTTCTGTCACCAACAGACAATATAAAGCCTGTCTTATAATTGTTTTTTGTTTGTTCTGTAGCCATTATTCCTACCCTTATATTTTGTTTTTGCTTTTCTTCTGCTAAGGACTTAATTTTTTTTATAACTTTATTTATTTCTCCCTCTACAATAATAACTTGTGCCTTTGGAGCATAATGCTTATATTTCATTCCTGGTGACATAGGAGTAGAAAGAAGCTCTTTATCAGAAATAATTGCTGGATCAATTAAAACTTCTCCTATAGCCTCTTCCAACATTTCCCTTGTAATGCCTCCTGGTCTTAGAATGGTAGGAATATCTCCAGTAACATCTAAAACCGTAGATTCTAGTCCGACTTTTACCTCTCCTCCATCTAAAATCATATCAACTTTTCCATTTAAATCTTTTATTACATGAGAAGCATTTGTCGGGCTTGGTCTTCCAGAAATATTAGCAGAAGGGGCGGCTATAGGAACTCCTGAATATTTTATTAGTTCTCTTGCAATTTTATTATCGGGCATTCTTATAGCCACAGTAGAAAGTCCAGCAGTAATAGTATCAGGAATTAAGTTAGACTTAGGAAAAATAAGAGTAAGGGGTCCTGGCCAAAACAAATCCATTAACATTTGAGCCTTTAGTTTTACAGATTCCACAAGGGAATATAATTCTTTATTTGAAGATATATGCACAATAAGTGGATTATCAGAAGGTCTTCCTTTTGCATTATATATTTTCTCGACACTTTTTTCATTTAATGCATTAGCCCCTAAACCGTAAACAGTTTCAGTAGGAAAAGCAACAATTCCACCATCTTTTATTATTTTAGCAGCTTGTTTAATTATTTCTAAATCCATATTATCATAATCAATAGTTCTAATTATCGTCTCCATATTTCTCTTCCTTTGTGTCAGTCTTCCTTGTTTATTTTACCCTTATTGTATCATAGAATTCAACTAAAGTATTTAATAATCTAATCATTTTTTTACAATCTTTTTATACTCATCCATCATATCTTTTTTAATTTTTATCTTATATGCATTTTTATAAAAAATAATAAGTTTTTTGACGTTATTCGTAACCTTTTGATAAAACTCCCCATATATTATAGTATAACAATTTAAAATAAGGGGGTAATAATATGTCAAAGGCTACTATTTTTTCTAGTGGAAATTTTCATGCTCTTCTTTCAAAGTATATTGGTGAAACTGTTACAATCTTTACTGCTAGCGGAGGTCAATCTGGTTCTGGATTTACAGGAGTTGTTCTTGGAGTAACTGACTGCTGCGTAAGACTTCTTACTCGTATTGGTCCTCCTCCTGGTTGTTCTCTTGGCAACTCTTGTGCAGGCTTTAATCCTAGCTGTGGATATGGTGGACATTATCCTTACGGAGCTTATGGTTCTTTCTATCCTGCTGACAACGTTGGGGCAATTAATGCAGGAGGTTGGAACGGATATCCTGTTTCTACTGTAGGTTCAATCGCAGATATTCCCATAGATTCTATTGTTTCTTTCGTTCACAATGCTGTATAAGATCCCAATTGTAAAATTTAAAATAATTAAAAGGAGGCAAAATTATGTCCTGTAGTTACGGCTATGGCTATGGATATGGCGGACTGCTTAATCAACTAAGCCGCTATATAGGAGAAACGGTTACCATTTTTACTGCCAGTGGGGGCCAATCTGGCTCAGGATTTACTGGTGTCCTAATAGCAGTTAACCCTTACTTTGTGACCTTAGTTACAGGTAAAGGACCTGCACCCTCTTGCCCTCTTGGAAACAGCTGCAGCAAATATGGCAATTATCCCTATGGTGGAGGATATGAAAATTACGGAAAATATGATGGAATTTATACTACTGGTTCTATAACTAATATCCCCATATATATGATTGTCTCATTTTCTCATAATACTCTTTAATTGAAATAGATTTAGACTTTATAAGACTCTTTTTCTAGTTAAAAAAATCTTGAGAAAATCAAGATTTTTTTTTGACTTTTTATGTGACTGCATATATAATATAAATGTACATATGAACATCTATTCATGTATTCAAATGAAAGGGGAAATAAAATGTCAAATAATGAAATAAAAAAGTGCGATTCTACCATTATTCATGAGGATGTAGTTAATAAGGTTAAAGAAAATATGCCACCAGAAGAAAGCCTATATAACTTAGCTGAATTGTTTAAAGTTTTTGGTGACAGTACAAGAATAAGAATACTATATGCCTTATCTGCTTCTGACATGTGTGTATGTGATATAGCAGCCCTTCTTGATATGAGCCAATCAGCTATATCTCATCAGCTTAGAATTTTAAAGCAAGCAAGGTTAGTTAAATATAGAAAAGAAGGAAAAGTTGTTTACTATTCTTTAGACGACGACCATGTAAATCAAATCTTTGCTCAAGGTTTAGAACACGTCAAAGAATAGTTGGTTAGGAGGCCAATATGGTAAAAAAAGAATTGCTCTTAGAAGGTTTAGATTGTGTAAATTGTGCATTAAAAATTGAAAATAAGGTTAAAACAATTCCAGGAGTTAAAAATGCTCATATAGATTTTATATCTCAAAAACTTACTTTAGAAATTCTAGATTTTAATGAAGTAAATTCCATAGTCAAAAAGACTACAAGCATTGCTAAATCAATAGAATCTAATATTTCTATCCGCGATAATCTTAAAATAGAAACAAATGAAAATAATAATAAAAGTAACATACTTATTCTTGGCTTAAGTGTAATATTATTTGTATCAGCCTATATTCTTCCAATAACTTCTTTATCTAAGAATATACTGTTTCTAATTAGCTATCTTTTAGTTGGAACTGAAATTCTTCTTAAAGCAATTAAGAATATACTTAAAGGGCAAATATTTGATGAAAACTTTTTAATGTCCATTGCTACTTTAGGGGCTTTCTTAATAGGAGAATTTCCTGAAGCTGCAGCTGTAATGATTTTTTATCAAATAGGAGAATTTTTTCAAGATATGGCGGTTAACAAATCAAGAAAATCAATTAAAGCCTTAATGGATTTTCGTCCTGATTATGCCAATCTTAAAGTAGATAATGAAATTAAAAAGGTATCTCCTGAAGAAGTAAAGGTGGAAGATCTAATAGTGGTTAAACCCGGTGAAAAAATTCCTCTAGATGGAATAATAATTGAAGGTAGCTCAAGCCTTGATACCTCTGCTTTAACAGGAGAATCCTTGCCTAGGGAAGTTAAAGTTAATGATGAAGTGCTTTCTGGCTCTATCAACCAAGAAGGCTTATTAACCATTAAAGTTACTCAACTTTTTGGTGAATCTACTGTATCTAAAATATTAGATTTGGTTCAAAATGCCAGCACAAAAAAAGCTCCAACCGAAAACTTTATTACTAAATTTGCAAGATATTATACCCCAGTAATTGTAGCTATAGCTGCATTTTTGGCAGTTATCCCTCCCCTTTTAATTCCAGGGGAAAGTTTTTCAAGTTGGATTTACAGGGCTCTAATTTTCCTTGTAATATCTTGCCCTTGTGCCCTTGTTGTTTCTATCCCCCTTGGCTTTTTTGGAGGAATTGGCAGGGCCTCAAAAGAAGGCATTCTCATTAAAGGCAGTAACTACTTAGAAGCCCTTTATAATATCCACACTATTGTATTTGATAAAACAGGAACATTAACTAAAGGGGTTTTTAAAGTAACAAGTATTGAGACAATGGGAAATTTATCTAAAGATGAACTACTTGAATATGCTGCTTTAGCTGAAAGTTATTCAACTCACCCTATTGCTCTTTCTATAATACAAGCTTATGGAAAGGAAATTGATAAAAGCAGAATAAAGCAGGTTGATGAAATTTCAGGCTACGGACTTAAAGTAATAATTGATGGTAATGAACTATTACTAGGAAATGAAAAGCTAATGGCTAAACACAATATTAAAGTTGACCAAGACTCTCAAGGAACTATTGTTTTTATTAGCGTTAATGGAAATTATGAAGGAAAGATTATAATTTCTGATGAAATAAAAAAAGACTCCCTTAAAGCAATAGAAAAACTAAAATCTTTAGGTATAAAGAAAACTGTTATGCTAACAGGAGATAATCATACTACAGCAAAAACCATTGCTCAAGAACTTAAGATAGATGAATTTTATAGCCAGCTTTTACCTCATGAAAAACTAGAAAAACTAGAAAAACTTTTAAAAGAAAAATCTCCTAAAGAAAAACTAGCCTTTGTTGGTGATGGAATAAATGATGCTCCGGTTCTTGCTAGAGCAGATATCGGTATTGCCATGGGCGGCTTGGGTTCCGATGCTGCTATTGAAGCTTCTGATATCGTCCTTATGACCGATGAACCTTCAAAAATTGCAACAGCAATCAAAATAGCTAAAAAAACGCACACTATCATTTGGCAAAACATAATTTTTGCCCTTGCCATAAAAGCATTTGTACTAATCCTTGGTGCTTTAGGTATTGCTACAATGTGGGCCGCCGTATTTGCCGATGTAGGCGTTACCTTAATTGCTATATTAAATTCCATAAGAATCTTAAAAACTAAAAAATAATCAAAAAATGCCTGTTGCCTACTTTAAACTTGTTATGAGAGTAGACAGACAGGCACTTTTTATTGCTCTATATTTTATTCAACCATGGTATCTACGAAAACTTTATTTGAAGCTGCAGTGGATAAATCTCCCGTAGCAATTGCTGAAAGAGTTTTTGTTTCTTTGGCTCCTAAGTCATTCATAGCTCCCGTAGCAACCCCTATTAATTTGTTGTCATCATCATAAAATCCTATACTAACTGTAAAAGAGTGTGTCTTCGTATCATTATTAGTTGCTTCTACATCAACTGTAGTAATTCCTAAATCGGATCTTACAAGGGGCTTAGAAAAACTAATTAAATCAGCTTGATTTTCTTTTGTTTCAACCATCGTATCTACTTGTACCTTATAGCTTGCTGCATCTGCCACATCATCAGTACCTACTGCACCAAAAATTTTAGTTTCGCCTCCATTTAAATCATTAACTGCTCCTGTAGCAGTGCCAATTAAATTATCATTGTTATCATAAAAGCTTACTTTTAATGTAAAAGAATGAGCCTTTGAATCATTATTTTTTGCTTCTCCATATACCATTGTTATACCCATATCTGATTGGACAAGTACATTTGAAAAATCAATTTCTCCAGTTTCTGTTTCATCTGTAACTGTTTCATCTGGCTCTTCTGTCTGAGCGGGTTCTTCTACTGGCTCTTTATCTATCGGATCTTCTTCATCTACTAAATCATTTTGATTTTGATCTTCTGTAACGTCTGTTTGCTCCTGAGGAGTAAGCTCCTTATTTTCATTATTATTATCACCAAGCAAACTTCCTAACATAAGAGCTAATATTATTAATAGTAGCCAAAACCACCATCTCTTAAAAATAGGCTTTTTTTCTCTTTTATATTGGTTTGCCATAAACTTTTCCTCCTATTAATGAATATGTGTATATATATATTTTCCATATAAGTAAAAATTATTTCATCAAAAGCCGTCTTTTTTACCTATGGCATATTATTTTATCAAACTATATAATATACTTAAGGTACAATGAATTTTTTGGAGGTGCTGTATGGTAAAAAAGAACTTGCCTAAAGTTGCATACTTTTGCATGGAATATGGTCTTGATACGTCCCTAAAAATTTATGCTGGAGGCCTTGGTATTTTAGCAGGGGATTACCTAAAAGGTGCTAAGGATTATGATTTCCCTATTGTAGGGATAGGTATAAAGTGGAAACAAGGATATACTGACCAACTAATTGGAGAAGACGGCCGACCTTATGATTGCTATTATAACTATAACTACGACTGCTTAAAAGATACTGGTGTAAAAGTATCTGTAAAAATCCGTCAAAGAGATGTCCTATGCAAAGTTTGGGAACTAACCAAATTTGCTAATGCACCTCTTTATTTATTAGATACAGACTTACCTGAAAATGAGGACTCTTGGATTAGCGGTCAATTGTATGGATGGTTTGGCGAAGAAAGAATTGCTCAAGAAATGGTTTTAGGTATAGGAGGAGTAAGAGCTCTTAGGGCCTTAGGTATTGATATAGATGTTTATCATTTTAACGAAGGGCATGCCCTTTTTGCAGGCTTTGAACTTGTTAAAGAAAAAATGGATGCTGGTATGAGCTTTGAAGAAGCCGTAGAAGCTTCAAGAGATGAAATAGTATTTACAACCCATACTCCCATAGTTCAAGGTAACGAATCTCACTATCTAGATAGACTTATGTATATGGGGGCAAACAATGGTTTAACCCTAGAACAACTGATATCTCTTGGTGGAGCTCCCTTTAATATGACTGTGGGTGCCCTAAGACTTTCCAGAATGTCCAATGCTGTATCACAACTTCATAATAAAACAGCTAATAAAATGTGGGCCCATATAGATAATCGTTCAGAAATCATTGGAATAACCAATGGTATTCACCTTCCTACATGGGTAGATGAGCGTATGATTGCTTGTACCAAAAAAGCTAAAGACTTATGGGATAACCATATGGATAATAAGAAAAAATTAATAGACTTTGTAAAAGAACGCACCAATGTTAAATTGGATATAAATAAACTCCTTATAGGATTCTCTAGAAGAGCTGCTCCTTATAAAAGAAGTGACTTTATCTTTAGCGATGAGAGTATAATAGGGCCTTTACTAAAAGAAGGGAAAATACAAATTGTATTCTCTGGTAAAGCTCACCCCCTAGACGATACAGGAAAAGAAATCGTAGAAAAGATTATAGCTATGACAAAAAAATATCCTCAATCAGTTGTTTTCCTTGAAAACTACGATATGACTATTGGGGCAATGCTTACAAGAGGAGCCGATGTATGGTTAAATAATCCTAGAAGGCCTAAAGAAGCTAGTGGTACCTCTGGCATGAAAGCAGCCATGAATGGAGTTCTTAACCTAAGTACCTTAGACGGTTGGTGGCCTGAAGCTTGTGAGCATGGAATAAACGGCTGGCAATTTGGAGATGGTTTTGAAAGTGAAGATGAAAAAGAACTAGATGCTCATGACTTAAAAGCCCTTTATAAAGTGCTCTTAGAAGAAGTTATCCCAACATATTATAATAATCGGGATAAATGGATAGAAATGATGAAAAACAGTATTCTATCAACTAAAGATCAATTTTCTATAAAAAGAATGCTAGAAGAATATTATGAAAAACTATATATAAAACAAGAAGAAAAATAAAATGACAGCCCAAAAGGCTGTCTTTTATAAGAACTTTTTCACTTTTTTAGCTCCCACTTGACGGTAGGGTACACCGCTTTTTACTTGTTTTAAAACTTATTTATATTCTTCTTATATTATTATATGAAATGCTTATAAATATGTCAAATATTTCTTATTTTTTAATAGCCTAAGTGTAAGACTCCGCTACCTTAACTAAAAAATCATAATTTAATTCTTCCGTGGAGTTAACCCTTACATCTGCTTTAACGCCTACTCCTATAGCTATAATCCCTGCCCTTTTTATTGCTTCAACTCCTGCTATGGCATCTTCAATTCCTATGACTTCATAAGCTTTTAAATTAATCCCTTTTAGTGCATCTAAAAAAATATCTGGTGCGGGCTTTCCATTTTTTATATGAACAGGATTAACTACATAATCAAAAAAATCTTCTATTTCTAAGCTTTTTAATATCATTGGTCCATTTCTTGAAGCAGAAGCTAAGGCTATTTTTATATTATTATTTTTTAACTCCTGAAGTAAATTTTCTATCCCTGGTAAGATATCCTTTTTCGTCATCTTTTTAATTAATTCTTTATAATGATTATTTTTCTTATCTGCTAAAGCTATTTTTTCTTCTTTTGTATAAGCATCAGCTTTGTTTCCATGTTTTAAAATAAGCTCAAGAGATTCCATTCTTGAAATCCCTTTTAAATTTTCATTAAACTTTTTATCTATTTTTATTCCAATTTCATTTGCAAGATGAGCCCAGGCCTGATAATGATATTCAGCTGTATCAGTGATAACGCCATCCAAATCAAATATTACCCCTTTAAGCATTATAGCCCTCCATTTTTAATTAGTTTACAACAAAGTTTATCTATAAGGTTATATTCCTTATCATATACATTTAGCTTTAAGGCTTCTCCTTTTTCTAGGGTAATTACTATACTATCTTTGTTTACATAAACCTTAATTAATCTGTCTCTATAATTGATTTTAAATGAATAGCTATCCCAATCCTTGGGAATAAATGGTGAAAAGGATATTTTTTCATTGAAAGTTCTAAGGCCTGCAAATCCATGGACAATAGAAAGCCAACTTCCTGCCATAGAAGTAATATGAAGGCCATCTTCTGTGTCATTATTGTAATTATCAAGGTCAAGACGTGCTGTTCTTTTATACATTTCTACTGCCTTATCTTCCATTTTTAGTTCTGCTGCCAATATACTATGCACACAAGGAGATAAGCTAGATTCATGGACTGTCATAGGCTCATAAAATTCAAAGTTTCTTTTCTTTTCTTCAAAGGTAAATTTATGATTTAAAAAGTATAAGCCTTGAAGGACATCTGCCTGTTTAATAAAACAAGAACGAAGTATTTTATCCCATGACCAATTTTGATTAAGTGGCCTGTCTTTATCAGATAAATTATCTACTGTCACTAATTCTTTATCTAAGAAAGTATCATGCTGTATAAAAATTCCTAATTCTTTATCATAAGGATAATACATTTTATTTATGATATCTTTCCACTTATTTTCTTCTTCCTTGCTTACTTGATAATAAGCCACTCTGTGATCTTTTTTTATTTGTCTTAAATAAGCAATCACTTCTAAAGTATATTCCAAAGTCCATGCAGCCATGGTATTGGTATACCAATTGTTATTGACATTGTTTTCATATTCATTAGGACCAGTAACCCCATGAATCATATAAACATCTTTTTTCTTATGGTAGTGAACTCTGTCTGCCCAAAACCTAGATATGCCTATCAATACGTCTATACCATAATTTTCTAAATAAGATTTATCTCCTGTGTAGTTTACATAATTATAAATAGCATAGGCAATGGCCCCATTTCTATGAATCTCTTCAAAAGTAATTTCCCATTCGTTATGGCACTCTACTCCTGTAAAAGTCACCATAGGATACAGGGCTCCTTTTAAGCCTTGCTGTTGGGCATTATAATAAGCTTCTTTTAATTGATTGTATCTATAGAGCAAAAGGTTTTTTGCAACTTCTTTATCTGCAACAGACAAGTACACTGGAAAAACAAAAGCTTCTGTATCCCAGTAAGTAGCTCCACCATACTTTTCTCCTGTAAAGCCCTTTGGTCCAATATTTAATCTGGAATCTTCCCCATAATAGGTTGAAAACATTTGAAATAAATTAAAACGAATTCCCTGCTGAGCTTCCATGTCTCCACTAATTTCAACATCCGCCTTTTCCCAGCGTTTTTGCCAGGCTTCCATATGTTCTTTTTTTAAACTATCAAAAGTAACCCTTGCTGCTTGCTCCACTAGTTCTAAGGATTTACTTGTAAGTTCTTCTTCCTTATAATCTCTAGAGCTAACAACCGATATATATTTAATGATCTTAATAGCCTCATTTTCTTCAGTCTTAAAAGTCATTTTGTTGGCAACATACTTATCCTTTTTAATTATTTCTATTTCACAGTCCTTAGAAGCTTCAAGCTTCATTCTATTACACACGGTAAATCTAGGAGTGCCAAAAGAATTTTCTTTTGTCTTCATTGTTAAAAAGCCTTCTTTTAAACTTACTCCCCTATCAATTTCAAGCCAAAACTTTTCATTATAATTTGAATCTTCGTTTTCTACATCTCCATCTAAATAAGGAATAAAACTAATTTCTCCACTATAGTTTAAAGGCGTAGCCTCATAAGAAATAACACATAATTCTTTTTTGACAATACTTAAAAACCGTCTAACTTCAAATTTAGTTTTCTTACCATTATGGTCTATAATAAAACGCCTATAAAGAATACCATTTTTCATGTCTAACTCTCTGTAATACTCTACAAGGGGAATTTTAAACAAATCTAACTCTTCCCCTTCCAGCAAGACATCTATCCCAATAAAATTAGTACTATTAATAACTTTTCCATAATATTTAGGATATCCATTTTTCCACCAGCCAACACGGGTAGGGTCTGGATACCACACGCCTCCAATATAAGTTCCCCTTAGCATATCCCCGCTGTACTTTTCCTCGAAGTTACCTCTCATCCCCATGTAGCCATTACCTAAAGACATAATACTTTCAGCCAATCTCATGTTTTCTTTATGCAAGTTTGTTTCAACTATTTTCCACTCATCTACCCCAAAAATAGTCTTTTTATTCATAGCTACACCTCTATAAATTATTATTTTTAATATAAAGCATATATTAATAAGTTAACTTAAGCAAGAGTATAAAGTATGACCACTGTCCAATACATATAACACGTTCAAATTTGATAAAATGTTACAAAGAGCTAGCTGTTAGCCAATACCATGAATCGTTGACATATATTGTTCAAATTTAAAATATTAAAATAAAAACACCAATATTATATTACCTTTTGGTTCAATATAATTTGGTGTGACAGGCAAACTATATAATGTTTTAATTAAGATTCGCCTTTTTTTCAAAATCTTTAAAAAGCAAACTTGGTTGAATATCTGTATTATCTTGATACTTCCCACTTGAATATTTATCATATTCTCCTAAAATACTATGATAATATATCTGACAGATTTCTATATTAGGATAGATTATTATTGGTTGAACACAAAATATCTCTAATGTCCAATAACCACTAAATCCTATATCTCCAAAACCTGCCGTAACATGAATAAATAAGCCTAATCTGCCAATAGAGGACCTTCCTTCTAACATAGGTACAACGCCGTCTGTTTTAGTATATTCCATTGTTCTTCCTAAATAAAGCTTTCCTGGCTCAAGCATTAGGCCTTCTGGAGGTATAACTATTTTTTTAGCTTTATTTCTTTTTTTCATATCTAAAACAGAATCTTCATATACAAGCAATTCATTGTGCAATCTTAAATTATAACTATTAGGATTTAATTGCTCTGGATTAAAGGGGTCAATCCAAATATGCTTACCGACATTTTTTTCTATCTCCCTACCTGACAGAATCATCGCTCTTCACCTATCTAAAATTAATTTTCTCTAACCAAGTAGCGCATAACTTGGTCCACTCAGCCACTTCTGGCTGTTCTAGAGCTAGTCCTAAGCCATGGCGGCCATGACGGAAAATATGCATCTCGAAATCTACTTGATGTTGACTCAAGGCTTGAGCAAAAAACAAACTGTTTTCAACTGGAACACCTGCATCGTCTGCTGTGTGCCATAAGAATGTAGGCGGTGTCGAACTAGTAACCTGATTATTTAAAGACAACTCATGCCGTAAATCAGCAGGTGGTTCTTCACCTAATAGGTTAATAACTGACCCTTTATGGTAAAACCGTTCCAAGGAAATAACTGGATAACATAAGACTAAGCAATTTAGTCGTGAACTGACTCTGGCCACTGGATCTGTTGCTTCTGGCTGACCATCTACTGGAAAGACACCGGCAGAGGCTGCTAAATGACCGCCAGCTGAAAACCCTAACATTCCAATGCGTTGAGGATCAATATTAAATTCTTCTGCATGAGCACGCACATATTGGAT
>FZPS01000048.1_pt515 | contig 13813 bp, 12 predicted proteins | sample 1817821 | NCBI WGS metagenome assembly FZPS01 (sample SAMEA104158645, study PRJEB21678) | metagenome | place: Germany | collected 2015-04-21 | reverse complement strand
CCGTTGTCGCCGACTTGCGGAATGGCTTATCAGGTGTCAATCCGTCTTCATACATTGTATATAGAATACGCCTATGCACTGGCTTCAGTCCGTCACGTACATCGGGTAGAGCACGTGAAACAATGACAGACATGGCATAGTCTATATAGGAACTCTTCATTTCCCTTACAAGCTCTACTTGAACTATATTCTGTTCTTCAAGTATCCTTTTTTCTTCATTTGTCATAGTAACCTCCATCCTGCCGACATATTGCATCTACGGCAGGTTCTACGCTAAACATCCAGATTCACAACACGTCGGGCGTTCTGCTCAATAAACTCGCGTCTCGGCTCAACCTTTTCGCCCATCAGAATCGTGAAAATCTCATCTGCATGAGTAGCGTCGGACATCTCAACTCTCAAAAGTGTCCGTGTCTCAGGATTCATTGTGGTATCCCAAAGCTCCTGATAGTCCATCTCACCCAGTCCCTTGTTTCGTGAAACTTCTATCCTTGCATTTGGCCTCTCGGCACGAATTTCTGCAATTATTTGATCACGTTCAGCGTCGTTATATGCGTATTTTGTCTGTTGGCCGTATACAATTTTGAATAGCGGTGGCTGAGCTATATAGATGTGTCCATTATCAATGAGAGGTCGCATAAAGCGGAAGAAGAACGTTAGAAGGAGTGTCCGTATATGACTTCCGTCGACATCGGCGTCGGCCATAATGATGACCTTGTGGTACCTTAAATTGCTGATGTCGAACTCATCACCGACTCCAGTTCCCAGAGCCGTGATTATTGGCATTAGTTTGTCGTTGCCGTAAACTTTGTCGAGTCTCGCCTTCTCAACGTTAAGCATTTTTCCCCAGAGAGAGAGTATTGCCTGATATTTGGAGTCTCGGCCCTGCTTAGCTGAACCTCCTGCAGAGTCTCCCTCAACAAGAAACAACTCTGTAAACTCGGGATTCTTCTCGTTACAATCAGCAAGTTTGCCAGGCAACGAAGCTCCATCGAGAGCTGTTTTACGCCTTGTGAGGTCTCTTGCCTTTCGAGCAGCCTCACGAGCTCTAGAGGCTCCGACAGCCTTTTCAAGGATCACTTTTGCTGTTGCGGGGTGCTCCTCAAGATAATTAGCAAGCCCCGTGCCTACAACACTCTCAACGAGTGTACGCATCTCACTGTTTCCGAGTTTTGTCTTTGTCTGTCCCTCGAACTGCGCATTGATCAACTTTACAGAAATTATGGCACAGATGCCTTCACGGCAATCTTCTCCAGTGAGCTTTTCTTCACCTTTTATGATGTTATACTTTTTCCCGTAATCATTTAGAGCACGGGTCAGGGCTGACTTAAATCCGGTCTCGTGCATGCCGCCCTCTGTAGTATTTATGTCGTTTGCAAATGAGAGCAGGTTTTCGCTAAATCCGTCATTGTACTGTAAAGCTATCTCTGCAATACTTTCATCTTTACTACCTTCCAGGTATATGACTTCATCATGTATCGGATTCTTGTTCTTATTAAGATGCTCAACAAAGGATTTGATTCCACCCTCATAGCGCATCTCGATTTTATTCTCCATACCTGGCCGGCTATCGATCAAAGTTATACGAAGACCAGCGTTCAGAAATGCCTGCTCACGTAGTCTCGTCCTCAGGGTATCGAAATCGAATACGACCGTATCGAAGATCTGAGAGTCAGGTTTAAACGTAACTGTCGATCCACTTTCTGTTGTCTTTCCAAGACTTGTGAGGGGTTTTACAACTGCACCCCTATCAAACTGCATGATGAAGCGTTCTTCACCATTACAGACCTCAACAGTCAGCCATTCACTCAGAGCGTTAACAACTGCCGCACCAACTCCGTGCAGTCCTCCGGCCACCTTGTACCCGCCGCCTCCAAACTTTCCGCCTGCATGGAGCAATGTGAAAACAACTTCAACTGCTGGTTTTCCCGTCTGCGGCTGTATTCCGGTGGGAATACCTCTTCCGTCGTCTGAAACCCTTATTACATTTCCTTCTTTAATCTCAACAGAGATATTTTCACAATAACCTGCGAGTGCCTCATCAATGGAATTGTCCACTATCTCATAAACAAGATGGTGGAGTCCACGTTCAGATGTTGTCCCGATATACATTCCTGGCCGCTTTCGAACAGCTTCCAGACCCTCTAGAACTTGTATGTCATCTGCGCCGTATTCCGTATTGGGAGGACGGTTGTTCACTGGGACACTGTTCCCATTGACATCGATTTTTTCCGTCATCCTATATCCTCCGTCCTGATAGTTTACTTAAGTATTTCAATCATCTTTCAACCTATATATTATACCATAAAATCCCCAAAAATTAAAGTGTAATCTCAGGAAAAATGTTCAGAAAATCATGTGATTTACCGTAAAAAACAGTAATTTTTCACGAATTTTATATCATTTCGCATATTCATTCTCTTCTACCCTTCTTAACAAGGTATGCGGTGATATTTGGGATATATAAACTGTGGTTTCTCTGTGTTTTTCGCACACGACAAAAGAGCGTGGCAGATCTTCGGAGACATTCACCACTCTCTGTTCATTCTGGGCTTTTGTAAGATAGTTTCTCGTGTGCTTTGATAATGTCGTGTTATCTATGTCAAATATTCCGATTACAGAGTCATATGGAACAACAACCTGTCCACCCAAATGTAAATACATAAAATTACCTGCCGAAATCTATATAGATTTTTCTTTTATCTTTCCGTCCACTATCTCGAATGAACGGCTGTTACGAAAATCATAATTCTCTCCGTTACAGAGTGTGATAATCACCTGACCGCTAGATATTTTATTTAGCACATAGTCGCAGCGACTGTCATCTAGCTCGCTTAACACATCGTCCAACAGTAGAATTGGATTTACTCCGCTATCCTGCAAAAAGAGCTCACGTTCTGCCATCTTTAGAGATAGTGCAGCTGTGCGCGTCTGACCCTGCGAAGCAAATGTCTTTGCAGACTTTCCGTTGATGTATATATCTATATCATCTTTGTGCGGACCGCTCAGAGCACTTCTTGCTGAAAGCTCAGCACTCCTATGAGTCTTCATGTGGTGGAGGATGCAATTCTTTATCTTTTCTGTCTCATCGAAGGGATTTTTGATTGTAGAGACAGTTTTATATTTCAGAGAGAGTTCTTCTCTCCCCCCTGAAATCTCTCTGTGGATCTGTGTTGCATATGTGGTTATTTTATCCAAAAATCGCGCTCTATATCCGATAATGAGTGCTCCGATATCTGCTATCTGAAAATTGAACGAATCGAGTGTATCAAGTAGTGATGGCTTTTCCCGCCAATCCCTCAGTATCCGAGTTTTATGGTTGTGAAGACGGTTATATTTCGAAATAAGCTGTGCATATACTGGCCTTAGCTGAGAGAAGGCGGAATCCATGAATTTTCGGCGTACTGCTGCACCGTCCCGGATCAGATAGAGATCTTCCGGAGAAAAAAGAACAGTCGAAACCCGCCCCGAGAGTTCGCTTAGCGTCCTCAGTGGAACTCCGTTTATAGCAAGTCTTCTTCTTTTCTGAGAAGAGAGAGTTGCTTCAACGACGTAGTCTAACTCCGGAGCTTCAATTTCAGCTGAAATATGCGCATATTCTGCATTATTCCTAATGAGATCCCTATCTCTTACCCCTCTGAACGACTTCCCGGAAGCGAGGTAATAAACTGCCTCCAGCAGGTTAGTCTTGCCCTGGGCATTTTCACCGTAGACGATATTCGTTCCATCCAGTAGATCGAATGAGGCTTTCTCATAGTTTCGAAAATTCTCAAGATTGAGCCGTTTAATAATCATATAATTATAAAGCTCTCTCCCATTGCGTCAAAAGTGTCACCTTTACGGAGTTTTTTCCCTCTCATTGTACATATTTCTCCGTTTACAGAGACATTTTCCTCTAGAATCATAATTTTTGCTTCTCCGCCCGTCATAGCGATGCCAGAGAATTTTAGGGCGGCATCTAGCGTTATATATTCGGTGTTTATTTTTAACTCTTTTGTAGAGGAGCTCATAATCGTTCCTTTCTTAGACCTTAAGTCTTACTGGCAGAACCATAAATAGGTATTTATCGTCTTCTATTGGTTTGAGTATGCAAGGTGAAATTGCGTTTATAAGGGAAATGCTGACCTTTTCGTCCGGTACTGCCTTTATAGCATCACTTAGATACCTATTATTAAACCCGATCTCGATGTCTCCGCCGTCCCCTTCAATCGCTATCTCATCATTTGCGCGGCCAAGCGGAGTTACACAATTCAGACGCAGGACCCCCTCCTCAAAGTTGCAGCGAACGGGGTTCTTAAGGCGTTCATTAATGATCAGTGAAACACGGTCTACAGCAGTCTGTAGAGCATGAGTGTCAGCTATGACAGAAACCGGCATATCCTTTGGAATGGACGCCTCATAGTTAATAAAATCTCCTTCAAGTAGTCGAGAAATCAGGGTTACATCGCCGATCTCAAATGTGATGTGGCGCCTTCCGAGATTTATGACAACATCCTCATCTGAATCACCACATAGGCGTTCAACTTCACGAAGAGCGGGACCTGGAACGACAAAGCTCATCTCGGGCACTGTAGATGTTACAGGCTCGCGGCGAATAGCCATGCGGTATCCGTCGACAGCGACAATGTTTAGTGATCCGTCCTTGATGTCGAATAGAGATCCTGTGTGAACAGGTTTACTTTCATTGTCGGAAACTGCAAATACGGTCATAGAGATCATGTTACGTAAGGTGTCGGCGGGTAAGTTCAGAGATTTCTCTTTTTCGGGAGCAGGAAGGTCTGGGTAGTCACCTGCAGACAGTCCCATTATCGAAAACTCACTGGGACCGCATGTAATTTTGACGTTCATGTTTTCGTCAGCATCAAATGTTATATAGTCGTCGGGGCTCTTTCGGATGATCTCCCCTAAAAGGCGGGCGTTTATGACCACGGCTCCCGACTTTTCGGGTGTGGTATTAATGACAGCGCGTACACCTGTTGTTAGGTTGTAGCCAGTAAACGTGACGGTATCACGATCTGCCTCAACAAGGATTCCCTCGAGACCAACAATTGACGAACTTCTCGCAACGGTTCGGGCCGCTGCATTGACGGCAGTTAGGAGGATAGCCTTTTCACAAGAAAATTTCATTTTTTTCAATCCTTTGCAGATAAGATGTTAATAGACGAATAAGTGACCCTAAATATAGATAATTACGTAAGACTTTTATTAGTTGATGTCCTTTTCTTTTCTTTCCACAGGTGACGTGGAAATATTTCTAAAATCAGGGGGAATATTATCTTAAATAATAACATATACTTATTTGTTTAGTAGAAAAAGTAGTAGGGCCTGTGGATTGTGCAAAACCTATGTCAAATACAGCAGAATTGCGGGGTTAGCGAAAAGGACAAGCTGTGGATAAAAGAGAGGGTTATGCACAGGGTATGTTGAAACGAAAATTTATGCACAGCTTTCCACAGAAGCACTTTGAGGAATCCACAGGGGGATGTGGAAGAATAGACGGGAAGAAAACAGATTAGTGGTGGTTGTTGATGTTTTCTATGAGGTCGTTTATCTCTGCGTCGAGTTGTGAATCCTCTTTACGCTGGGATTCGATAAGATCTATAGAGTGCATTATTGTGGAGTGGTGGCGCTTAAACTTCTCGCCGATATCGGGAAGAGATAGTTTTGTTAGTTGTCTCGCTAGATAAACTGCGATATGTCTGGCTTGAGTAATAGCGCGGTTTCTGCTGCCCCCGATAATCTCTCCGTGGCTGATACCGTAGAATTTTTCGGTCTCTTCTATAATGATTTCGGGTGTGGGAATAAGGCCGGGGTTTTCTTGGAAGATGTCTTTGATCGCTTTTGAAACTGTGGAGACATCTATTTTTGCGTTTAGCAGGTGTTTGTAAGCCTGAAGCTTTTTGACAACACCTTCAATTTGTCGGACGTTAGCAGTGATGTGTTCAGCCATATGCATTACAGCGTCATCACTGATATCGAGACCGATTGCAGTAGCTTTATTCCTGATTATTGCAATACGGGTTTCGAGGTCCGGTGGTTGAATATCACAAAGAAGGCCCCACTCGAACCTTGATTTCAGTCGGTCTTCAAGGCGGGACATCTCTTTTGGTGGTCTGTCTGCAGTAAGTACGATCTGTTTTCCGGCTTCGTAAAGTGCATTAAAAGTGTGGAAGAACTCTTCTTGAGTTGAATCTTTTCCAGCAATGAACTGCGTGTCATCTATCAGGAATAGGTCGGCGCCACGGTATTTCTCTCTAAACTCTACGTTTTTGCCCGCTCGTATTGCCGATATCAATTCGTTTGTGAAGTCTTCGCCGCGTTTGTAAATTATTTTCTGAGAGGGCTTCTCTTGCTTTATTTTGTTAGCTATGGCATACAGTAGATGAGTTTTTCCAAGGCCCGAGCCGCCGTAAATGAAAAGAGGATTATAAGCGGCTGCAGGACTGTTGGAAACAGCAACAGCCGCAGCATGAGCAAACCTGTTCGAAGGTCCGACAACAAATGTGGCAAAGGTAAACTCATTTGTTGTCCAGAGGCCGTTATCCCCGTTCTTGCTTGCACGGTACTGGTTGAGTTCCTCTTCTCCTGTTAGAAGAATACAGGAAATTGGAACGGAAAAAAGCTGCAACAGACATTCTTCGATCAAATCGATGTAGTGTGTTGCGATAGCCTCTTTAGCAACAACCGATCTTACAGAGACTACTATGGAACTGCCAGTGATGTCGACACCCTTTGTTCCGTCAAAAAAAGTATTAATGGTCGTTGATGTCAGGTGCTTTTTTAACATCTCCAGTACCTTTTCCCATATTTGCTGGGCTTGTGTCATTCGCAGCTCCATTCTCCGCGTGCTGTAGTCAAAAAGAGGGTATGCGTCCCACGCGGAGAACGCCAAAACCCTAAGAAAATCTTACGAAAATTATAGCACAAATGTGTCGAAGTCGCAAGCAAGTTGCACTTGTACAGAAGGCGTATTACAATAAGGGAAAAGACTTGAATAAACGGATTTATATAGCAGATATTACATGGTTGGGGGTCGGACAGGATTCATAAATAATTCACAGTATTTTCATTATTTAATCAAAGATTGCTGATAGAATAGGGCCATAAATAAAAACGGGATAAAAAACAAAATCCAGAAAAATTGAATTCATTGATAATGTCGATGAATAGTAATAGAATAGGTCACGTGAGGAGGATTAGCATGAGCGACAACAACTATAACAACCCATATGGGAATAATTCCAACAACCCCTACAGGAACTCTGAAGGGTCCACGGATAATACCCCAGATAAAAACAACTTCACCTACGATAATAGATTTTACAGCGCCGAACATGAGCATAACCCGGTAAACTACATTGAGATTGAGCGGGCAAGACAGAACCGAAGGGTCGGCAGAGGACTAAAAAGGGTTTTTGCGCTTCTCATCGTAGCAGCAATTCTTGTTGGAACTATAGGTACTCTTTCATACTTCTATCAGATTGTACCCGGAGAAGGTAATACGGTCTTCAGGCTTGAGCGTGTGGACAGAAATAGTGGGTCCTCAACTCTGCAGAATACTCCAGGACAAGTGCAGGGCAACAAAAAAACCGGAGCTCAGCGCGATGTGAACCTTGATGGCCCGGAGCTGGAGATCGTCGAACCCCCTGTGGCAACTACAAATCCCGTAGCAAAGCAGACAGGGTCAGTTCTTACCGTTCCGGAAATTGCCGAAAAAGTTATGCCCTCGGTCGTTGGAATCGTATCGTCTGTCCAGTCGATGTACGGCACTTCAAGCTTTTCAGGAACTGGAATAATAATGTCGACCGACGGATACATCATCACGAACAACCACGTAATTGAGTCTGCACAAGATATAAGTGTTACACTGATGGATGGCTCAGAGCACAAAGCGCAGTTAGTCGGAAGAGATAGCAGAAGCGATCTTGCAGTAATCAAAATAGATGTCGATAATCTAGTAGCTGCGGAGTTTGGTGACTCTGATGCCCTTAAGGTCGGGGAGCTGGCTGTTGCGATTGGTAATCCACTGGGCCTTGATCTCATGGGAACAGTAACAGACGGCATAATATCCGCAATCAACCGAGATGTTGTTGTGGAAGAGCGTACAATGACCTTGATCCAGACAAACGCTGCAATCAACTCAGGAAACTCGGGCGGACCGCTGATCAACAAATACGGCCAAGTAATTGGTATCAACACACTCAAAATGCAAAACTACTATACAAGCGTTGAGGGACTTGGATTTGCTATACCGACAAACACTGCAAAGCCCATTATCGACGAGTTGATATTGTACGGTTATGTAAAGGGACGTCCTACTATCGGTATAAATGTCAAGACAATTTCGGAAGCACAATCCAGATACTACAATGTCCCGCAAGGCGTGGGAGTCTACTATGTCCATCCCGATACTGATGCCTATAAGCAGGGCCTACAGGTAAATGACATAATCACAGAGGCACAGGGCCAGAAGGTTACATCTGCTGCAGAGATAAATAAGATCAAAGAAGAGTATGTCGCAGGTGATTTGTTTACCGTCAAGGTCTATCGTAGCGGCAAGTACTATGAGATATCCTTTGAGCTTATGGATGAGGCAGAGATAGACATGAATGAGAGCGTATTCACGCTACCGTAAAATTGCTAAATACTAATGTTTTATGATACACCAACACCTCTTTGAAAAGGGAAGACCAACTTGATGGTCTTCCCCTTTTCTCTTGAAAGCTGACTTAAAGTAGTGACTGGACATAGTCTCAGTGCGACTTGCCATAACATTAACTTGAAGTACAGATTGTCATATTATAGACCGATGCTCAAAGCACTAGCTTGCCTTAACCAGAGAGCCGGCTCAGAGCTTTTTGATGTTTGAAGATATTTCACTTAGTGCTTTTGAGGCCTCCATGTCAAACATCTGAGTTTTTGCCAGATCCCCGAGGGACAGCATCCCGACAATCGTCCCGTTTTCAACAACGGGAAGCCTGCGGATTTGCTCGGAAGCCATCAGTCTTGTTGCCTCCCTTAAGTCGTCCTCCGGCGATACAGAAACTACATTCTTTGTCATTATGTCGCGGACTAGAGTATTCTCCGGCTGACTTTCTGCAGCAATGCATCGTAGGACAATATCACGGTCCGTTAATATGCCCCTGAGGCTGCCTTCGGAAGTACAGACGGGAAGTGCGCCAATATTATGTCTTGCAAGAAGTCGTGCGGCAAGAGATGCGTTTTCATCGGGTGTGATAGTTATTACCCCTGAGCTCATTAAATCCTTAACCTGCATAAAAACTCCTTCTCTCCGGTAGTGCATTGGTTTCGCAGGGCTTACCCTGTAATAGTTAGTTGACCGCAAAATATGCCGGCTCTATGCGGTGTTGATATCAATAAAAGTATTTCCTTTGATTTAACATTTATACAAGCAGGGTTATGCTAATAACTTGACGTAAAAGTGTCGATAACGTATAATACAACAACTGAAATCTATTGATAAGTAATAAAAAGAATGGGCGATGTAGTATTATGAAGAACACAGAAAAAACTATGGACAAGATTGTGGCTCTCTGTAAAAACCGAGGGTTTGTTTATGCCGGTTCTGAAATTTACGGAGGACTGGCAAACTCCTGGGATTATGGCCCCTTGGGAGTTGAGTTTAAGAACAATGTAAAAAAAGCCTGGTGGAAGAAATTCGTTCAGGAAAGCAGATACAACGTGGGCCTTGACTCTGCAATCCTTATGAACCCACTGGTATGGCAGGCTTCCGGACATCTAGTCAACTTCAACGACCCACTAATAGACTGCAGGTCATGTAAGATGCGTCATCGCGCTGACAAACTTATAGAGGACTACAACTTTGAACGGGGAGTAACTTTTCAAGTTGAATCACTCTCTAACCAAGAACTCTCCGCCTATATAGCAGAAAATAGTGTTCCCTGTCCCGCCTGTGGTAAATCTGACTTCACCGAAATCAGAAAGTTCAATATGATGTTCAAAACCTTCCAGGGAGTTACCGAGGAATCCGCTTCTGAAATTTATCTCAGACCTGAGACAGCGCAGGGAATATTTGTGAACTTTAAGAATATTCAGAGAACATCAAGAAAAAAAGTACCCTTCGGTGTCGCCCAAATTGGTAAATCCTTTAGGAACGAGATCACACCGGGTAATTTCATCTTTAGAACCCGTGAGTTTGAACAGATGGAGTTGGAGTTCTTCTGTGCTCCTGATACAGATTTAGAGTGGTTTGAGTATTGGCGCGAGTTCTGTAGGGACTGGCTCTATGAGTTGGGAATCAAGGAAGAAAACCTCCGTCTTCGCGATCACTCCCCCGAGGAGTTAAGTCACTACTCGAAGGCTACGACCGACTTTGAATATCTGTTCCCCTTCGGCTGGGGTGAACTCTGGGGAATTGCAGACCGGACAGATTTCGATCTTAAGGCCCATGAGGAGGCCTCTGGCCAGTCGATGCAGTATATCGATCCAGAGACAAATGAGCGCTATATCCCGTATGTTGTAGAACCATCGGTAGGAGTTGACAGACTCGTACTTACATTCCTGGTCGAGGCATACGACGAGGAAGTAGTAGATGCTGAAAAGAATGACGTACGAACCGTATTAAGGCTACATCACGCCTTGGCACCAGTAAAGGCGGCAGTTCTTCCTCTTTCTAAAAAGCTTTCAGAGAGTGCATTCCAAATCTATGAGTCCCTTTCAAAGAAGTTTGCTGTGGAATACGACGAGTCGGGATCTATCGGAAAGCGCTACCGCCGCTACGATGAGATTGGTACACCTTTTTGTATCACGTTCGATTTTGATTCTCTGGAAGATAACTGTGTTACTGTCCGTTACCGTGATTCAATGGAGCAGGAGCGTATTGCTATTGATTCACTGGAGAACTGGCTCGCAGAGAAACTTGTCTACTAGGTTTTGCTAAAGTAATACAATTAGTCAACAAAAGAAGATACAAATAATAACGGGGCAATAGCAATTAATCAACTGCTATTGCCCCGTTTTAGTGATGCACCAGGAATAACGCATCCAGCTTCGGTGCATGTTACTTCCTAGAGAGGCTATAAAATTTACGCTTTAGTTATCCACATCTTTTATGAAGTTGTGGATAACTTTGATAAGAGCATCACGGGTGTTCTCGACTTTTTCATCGATTACCATGTTAAGTAGCTTATCGAGCATCTCCCCTATTGCCCGGCCCTGAGGCACACCGATATCGATGAGGTCGTTACCGCTGACATCTAGACCGCTGAGATTGTAACATTCATTCCTGGTCTCTACTCTATTCAAAATCTCTTCAAACCTCGAAATATCCTCAGGGGTATCGACACAAGAGACCGCAGTTACGCATTTTCTATCTACAACCGAACGCCTAAGAGCATTCGAGAGAGCATACTTTGCGTCGAGTAACAACCGGAAGTTTTCTATACCGATATGGCGCAGGACATGTTTTACAGCGCTGGCAGTCTGCTCGATTTCCACATCGAAATATCGTAAGAGGCTGAGTGTCTTATTTATGATTTTCGATGATAGACGAAGTTTCTGCAAGACCTGTTCCGCAATCTCGATCCTTCCGATTCCACTCAATAGTAATGCCAATCGCACCGCCAAGTCTTTCTTTGAATAAGAAAGAGATGTTATAGAGAGAAAAAGGCTGTCGATGACATTGTTGTTTGCTGCTGTTTGATGTTCCGGCCCCGTCTCAGACGAAGTGTCCAACTCGGGAATGAGAAATATCAACAGGCTGTGGAAATCGTTAAGAACATTCTGAGCATTTTCTCCTAAGAGCGCTTTGCTTAGCTCGGTAGTTATTCGCTCCTGTGATACATTTCCTAAGAGTGGTGTACATCTGAACATAGCTTCCTTTGTCTGCTCTTCAATGTCAAAGGAGAGTTCCGAGGAAAAACGCAATCCGCGAAGAATTCGCAGCGAGTCCTCTGTGAAGCGCCTAATAGGGTCTCCGACACATCGAATTATTTTGAGCTTGATGTCCTGTGATCCCCCAAATGGGTCGATCAGTCTCCCCGAACTGTATGCACAGGCATTTATGGTAAAGTCTCTGCGAGCCAGATCTTGTTCCAAATTGGTTGTGAAGGATATCGAATCCGGTCTTCGGCCGTCTGAATATCTACCATCAATACGAAAAGTCGTTATCTCAATAGGCATTTTGTTTACGATAACTGTCACGGTGCCGTGCTTAAGACCATCAAGAACCTGTGGATATCCATCGAATATAAGTTGAATCTGTTCGGGCTTTGCACTTGTCGCTATGTCCCAGTCATGCGGTACTCTGCCCATTATGAGGTCGCGCACGCACCCACCGACAACATACGCCTCGTACCCGCGCTCTTCTACCCAATTCAAAACGAACTGTATCTCTTCGGGCAGAACCATCTCTGTCACTTGCATGCGCCGCACCTCCTTAAAAACTAACGCCTATTCTGATAATAGGATTATCAAAACAGGCGTCTTATCTTTGGTGGAGACAACAGGACTCGAACCTGTGACCCCCTGCGTGTGGGGCAGATGCTCTACCAGCTGAGCTATGCCTCCGCGATTATAGCGGAATTGCTTTCGTATACTGATACGCTTAGACGAGAAAAACACAGTGTGCCTCTCTCGTCTTAGCGTCGTGGTGACCCGTAGGAGAATCGAACTCCTGATTCCGCCGTGAAAGGGCGGTGTCTTAACCTCTTGACCAACGGGCCTTATGGTAGCGGCAGTCGGACTTGAACCAACGACCTGTCGGGTATGAACCGAATGCTCTAGCCAGCTGAGCTATGCCGCCATATGATTTTTGCAGTGCGGTAAACATTATATTAGAAAGAAGCGAGTTTGTCAACACTAAACGTCGGTGTAATATTATGTATTTTCATGGTTGTGGAATACATTCATAAGAATAATGCTACAACTAACAAATTCGTGTAAATCATACGAAGTTTCACCCTCGGTCTGTGTGAAGATGAACCCAAGAGCTTGTTAAAGTTACTGTTTTGAAGTAATATATAGCAATAGCACGGCGCATTTCGGGGAGGATATATCATGAAGTACAAGGAGTACAGGAGACTGTCAAAGGAAGATGCCGAAAGATATATGCGTGAGGCCATTGCACTTGCAGAGATGTCAGCAGAAGATGGAGAGGTTCCAATCGGATGTGTCATCGTATGTGACGGCAAGATAGTGGGCAGAGGTAGAAATCGACGAGAGAATGAACGCAACGCCCTTCTTCACGCTGAAATTGAAGCCATCGACGAGGCATGCCGCGTTCTGGGCGGGTGGCGCTTGTGGCACTGTGCTTTGATCGTCACATTGGAGCCCTGCCCCATGTGCGCAGGTGCAATAATCAATGCCCGGGTTCCTCAGGTGTTCTTTGGTGCACCCGATAATAAGGGCGGGGCGTGTGGCAGTGTGACAGACATATTTGAATTCCCGTTCAATCATAAACCTGAAGTACAGGGTGGAATCCTTAAAGAGGAATGTGCATCTCTTCTCAGCGAATTCTTTGAAAATCTCAGAGCTGCGAGGAGAGAATAGGGGTCAAGTACCCGAAAACTAGATTTTGCGCCATTTTTCGGCAGGCGAGTTGTAATATTAGTTGTAATATTAAATGAAACACAAGAAGAGAAATAAATAGGCCCACGAGAGGCGAGTGATGACAGCCATATTTTGTACAGGGAGCTAGGACGTAGAGTTCGCGTAAAATCTTGAGCTATGTGTACCTCTGCGGGAAAAATCACGGTTTCTGCGCAGAATTTCGAGTTGTGTGTGGATTCTCTCGGGGTGCTATATCGTACACGGCATATTCTATAACGTATAC
>FZPS01000082.1_pt117 | contig 13820 bp, 8 predicted proteins | sample 1817821 | NCBI WGS metagenome assembly FZPS01 (sample SAMEA104158645, study PRJEB21678) | metagenome | place: Germany | collected 2015-04-21 | reverse complement strand
GTTCAGCGAATTACGGAGATTCCCAAGGGAGCCGACCTGCTGGGTTCTCAGCTTTTGAAAAAGTATCTTTTGGCCAAAACGAGTCCGCTAATCAGTGGCGATTATCTAAACCCGGAGACTTACTCTGAAATATACACCAACAGTAATGCCCTATCTCTCTGGATGGACAGATATCAATGACTTCAGAAAAAGTTACTGAAAAATATGCAAAAGAACAGGATTCCTCCTCTTCATCCCAAAGGCCCCCAAAAAACAGAAAACCGAGACCGGGAAGTCTGGAGACAACCGAGCTCCCCGATTATTCCTTGCAGCTTGAGCATATCCAAACCCGCATAGCCGAGATTGAAGCTTCAACAAATTCCGCCCGGAATGTTGTAACGAATCGAGTCGAATTGTTAAGAATGAATCGGATCGATCTGCAAACCTATCTTGATGAATGGGCTCGGGAAACCATTCAGAAAATGTTGCCCGAATGGAATTCATATCTTACCGAGTTTAATAAAACGACTGCTTCCACCGAGGCTTATGCGGCAATGACGCCGGACCAACAGGCTGCGGCTCTTTTGCTCGGGTTTCGCAAAATCGGAGATGAAACCTATGAGCTCCTCAAACAGTGTGTTGAGGAAAGCTCTTTCATTGACGCCTCCGATATTTCCTCCGAGCAAGAAATTTCGAACATTACTTCTACATATTTTCTTCTGAAGAATACAGCCATAAAGGTACCTGATCGGGCGGCACTGTATGCTCGCCTGGGGATGAAGGCAGAGGCGCTTTCAGAATTGGAGTACTTGTTTCATCTCTCCGAGCTCAAGCCTGTTCCTTCCAATGTAGTCTATGGTCTGATCGCCAATTTGATTCAAACTTGTACCTGCGAAACGATTCATCTTTTAATTTTGGAGGGAGCGTTGACCGATGAAGAGTTGCTTTCCATACAGTCCCGTTTGAACCACTGGAATCCCCTGAATTCCCTTGCGCTCGACCTGGAAGGAGATTCTCTTAATATTCATAATGCCTACATTAAAGAACGCCGAATCTACGGAAAACCCCCTCTGATCGCTGTTCTGCTCCGATATGTGATCCCCGGTATCGTCAGAATGAATGAGGCTGAATTGATCCAAATGTGCTGGGATTTACGGGATAGCTTAGACACACAGCAACAGGTACTGGACGATACCCGCTGGAACGCCGCTCTGAAACGGGGAGGAATCATCCGCTCCATCCTTGCCAATGAGAATGTAGGGGGGATGGGTATCGTCGATGACAGGTGGCTTCGTATCCAATCAACCCGGGATGTTACCATCCTGGGATGCGCACTGGAACGGTACTACCTCAAGAATGGTCGATACCCGGAAAAGCTGGAAGAGGAATTAGTCCCCACGTATCTGGAAACAATGCCCATCGGCTGGAATAAACAGGGTACCCTGAGTTATAAACTCGAAGGACCGGGATATGAATTAATTTCCAACAAGGATCCGAACCGAACCGAACCAGATAAGATGAGCGTAATCTGGAAACGGTAGCCCCCTGGGAGAAAAAAACCTTGTTTTTCTTTTTGCAGGGCCGGAATAAAGACTCCGACGCGTACAACCCGGTTTAAAAAATAAAGAGCGTTAGAGTGTGGCTGGAAGAAGCCATGAGGGAGGGGATCAATATATGTGTATAAGGTATTCCTAAATCAACCCTTACATTGAACATTCTCCTTCAGAACCTTTGCAGGATTTCCAGCAATAATCACATTATCCGGGAATTTTCCGCAAACGACGCTACCAGCCCCTACTACACAATTTTTTCCTAATTCTGTTCCTTTCAAGATAATGGAATTTGCTCCAATAAAACATCCATCACCAATTCTAATTGGCCTCATTAAAACAGCACTCTGTTCTCTGTTCTCTGTTCTCTGTTCTCTGTTCTCTGTTCTCTGTTCTCTGTTCTCTGTTCTCTGTTCTCTGTTCTCTGTTCTCTGTTCTCTGTTCGCAGGAGAGTGGGTGAAAATCATTATCAATGATTTTGCAGTTGGCCCCAACCAACACCTCATTTCCAACATCAATAGAATTCATGGAATAAATGGTTGAACCGGAAATTCCACAGTTTTCTCCTATACGAATTTTTCCTCCGTGCCTTGCCACAACAATACATCGTTGATATAGCCCCAGAAGATTGCTCAACGATCCACTGTTAAACGTTGTCCCTTTTCCAATCTGAATTGAAGAACCGGCAAAGGAATGTACAACAGTAAATCCATTATAACGAACTTTTCCAAAATCTTTCACCTTCCGAAGGAGATATGAAAGATACAAGCAGATAAAACGTATCATATGACCTCACATTATAGTTCCTCATAAGAATATCTATGAGAATAAAAAATAAAAGTTTTCAACCTACGTAACAACTGAGCAGAACCGCCTACTCCGTCGTAAAGCAAATATCAAAAACAACGGGTTCAGCATAGAGGAATTCATATAATAAATCAATTAAATATTTCAATTTTTCATTACACTAAGCTTTTTTCCAACGAAAAACACCAACACACCACGTTACCCTTTATCCTTCAAGAACTTAGGAAGATAAAAATATTGTAAATTATTTTGTCAGAATTGCTTGAGTTAAACTTAGTTTTGTGATAGGGTACTCTGTCTGCATTTCGGAGCAGGTTTTGCATATGGCATCAAATTCTAATCTCAAGGCGAAGAAAAGTTCTATTTTAAAACCAACCACAGCTAAAAAAACGGCCGTGGCAGCGAGCTCTAAGTCCCAGAAAGAAGAGCTGAAGGAGCTAAAGTCTTTATCCAAAAAATCTATAACGAAGGAGAAAGTTATTGAAACAAAAAAGAAGGCCACAAAAGCCTCAGTAGAGAAAGAGCTTAAGAAGAAGCCGACGGCTGCATCAGCCAAGGCCGCTGCCGCTGCTGCCAAAACCAAGAGCACCGCTGCCAAACCCAAAGCGACTGCAGCCAAAAAAGAGACTCCCAAAAAAACCACGACCGAAAAGAAGCCCAAGAGCAAAGCGGCTGACACCAAGCCAGAACCGGAAGTCAAGGCGCCCGCCAAGGCTTCAACCCGTTCCAGGGCTGCCGCCAAGAAGGAGGAGAAGGCCGCCAAAACTCCGGCAACCAGGGCCAAAGCGGCTGACACCAAACCTGAACCTAAAGCAACCGCCAAAGCCAAGGGCACTGCAGCCAAACCAGCACCAGCCAAAAAGGCGACCCGGGAAAAGCCCGCCAAGCCCGCTGATGCAAAGCAGGCCAAACCGGCAGAAAAGACCCCTCAGCTTGCCCAGGAAGAGGAGGCCCCTGCTGAAGAGCTGACCCCTTTCCTGCAGGAAAAAGTCCGCGAACTGGTCAAACGCTACAAAGAGGACGACTTTCTCAGCTACAGTGACGTGGAGGAAATCCTGCCAGAAGCTACCGCCGATGAGCTGGATCGCGTTTTCTTCGAGCTTCGCAAACTCGACATCGAGCTGGAAAAAGATGATGAACTGGGCACCAAAGACGCTGACGACGAAACGACCAGCAAAAGCAAGCCCGACCAGGATATCCTGGACGACCCCGTGCGAATGTACCTCAAGCAGATGGGTCAGGTGCCGCTGCTGGACCGCGAGCAGGAAGTCGAGATTAGTATGCGCATAGAGAGCGCGGAAAATCAGGTCAAAGACATCGTCTACAACATGGGCTTTGCCGGCAAGGAGCATGTGGCGCTGGCGGAAAAACTGATCGCCGAAACCCCGCGTGAGCGCTTCGACAGAGTGGTTCAACTGCAGGATAAACTCCAGGACAAAAACACGACACTGGTGAACCGGCCGGGAATGGAGGATAGCGAATCCAAATACGAACTGGTCCAGGACCAAAAGGCCGAAAGCCGCGAGAGCTATGCGCGAAGCCTCAAGCGACTGATCAAAAACGTCATGACGCAGGATGAAAAGGTGGAGAAATGCTTTGAAAACCTCTGTAACAGCAAGGCCGACCCCGATTCACCCCGCTATCAGAAGCTGCAGAAAGAATTCCAGGAAGCGCACCTGAAGCTGAAAAAGCTCCTGCCCAGATTTTTCTTCAAACAGAAGGTCATTGAAGAGATGGCCCAATTGAGCTCAAATATTCATGAAGAGCTCCTCTCCACGCGGCGCATTCTGAATGAGATACAAGCCCACAGCGATGGCTCGGCCAATGCGGAGGGGCTGATCCGCCAGCGCCAGAAGCGGCTCTATGAGCTCGAAAAACTGGTCCGAATGCGGGAAGACGAATTTCTGCAATGCTTCAAGCTCCTGAGCGAATACTCGCGCAAGGCCCACCAGGCCAAATCCGAAATGATCGAAGCCAACCTGCGTCTGGTCATCTCCATCGCCAAAAAACATACCAATAGAGGGCTCTCCTTTCTCGATCTCATCCAGGAGGGGAACATGGGGCTCATGAAAGCGGTAGAAAAATTTGAATACCGGCGCGGTTATAAATTCAGCACCTACGCCACCTGGTGGATTCGCCAGGCAATCACGCGCTCAATCGCAGACCAGGCCCGCACCATTCGCATCCCCGTCCATATGATCGAGACTTTGAACAAGCTGATGCGGGCGCAGAAGAAGCTCCTGCAGGATTATGGCAGGGAACCGACACCGGAGGAGATCGCCGAGGAGCTCACCATGGATGTCGACCGCGTGCGCGCCGTGCTGAGAATGGCCCAGCAGCCAATCTCCCTGCAAACGCCGGTGGGTGACAGTGAAGATACCAACTTCGGGGACTTTCTGGAGGATAAGTCTGCAGAAAACCCCTCCGACGTCACCAGCTACAGCCTGCTCAAGGAGCGTCTGGGCGATGTGCTCACCACGCTGACCGAGCGTGAACGCAAGGTGCTGGAGCTCCGTTTTGGGCTGGGGGATGGCTACTCGCGCACCCTTGAAGAGGTCGGCAAACGCTTCAAAGTGACCCGCGAGCGCATTCGTCAGATCGAAGCCAAGGCATTGCGTAAGATGCGCCACCCCACACGTATCCGCAAGCTCCAGGGCTTCCTGGAGAGCGACGACCTGGAAGCTGAAATCGCATAGAGAACTTCCAGAGCGGTTCATAAAAAGCACGGATTTTTCGATTCTCCGTGCTTTTTTATTTCCCCCGCGGCCCCTCCCCTCCTATCCTCTTTTGCAAGAGAGCCTGACCTCCATTTTTATCTCGGTTTTTCAAGCATTTTCTCTTATCCTATCCTTTGTTGGTACGATAATTGCGGTAAAAAAGGAGTCATTTGCAGAGCAGTGTATCTCCTGGAGTGAAGTTTAATATGCGTATTTTCCGGACAGTGTTTTATCTCAGGTGGGCGTTTTTACTAGTCTTGCTCACCTCGAATCTTTTTGCTCATGCCGCCCAGAGCCTGCGGATAAATGAATTCCTTGCTTCCAACCAGAATGGCACCGCCACGGCCACCGGAGAGAGAACGGACTGGATTGAAATCAGGAACCTGACTGATGAGAGCATCAACCTGGCCGGCTGGTACTTAACCGATTCCGCCAAGAACCTGACCAAGTTTCAGTTTCCCCCCACCTCCCAGATACCGATCCAGGCTAACGGCTACTTTTTACTGTTCGCCAGCGGCTCGGAAGCTCCCATCGTAGGCGGTCAGTGGCACGCGAATTTCAGTCTGAGCCGAGAGGGTGAGTATCTCGCACTGGTGCGGCCCGATGGAGTGGTCGAAGACGAGTTCAGCCCCGCCTTTCCCGAGCAGTACACCGATGTCTCCTACGGGGTGATTGGCGACCCCGGGCCGGGCCTCCCGCTCCAATATGGTTACTTTCTCACCCCAACCCCGCGCCGCGCCAATGGTGAGGATGCCCTTCTGAATGGACGGCTTCCGGAGGTTGAATTTGACCAGGAGCGCGGCTTCCGCACCAACTCTTTCTCCGTAAGCCTGAGCTGCCCCGAAAGCGACACCACTATCTACTATACGCTCGATGGCTCCACGCCCACTGAGAGCTCCTCCCGCTACAGACGCGCCCTCAATATCTCCAAAACAACCGCCCTGCGCGCCTGCGCTTTCAAGGAGGGGTATCTGCCCTCGCAGGTCAGAAGCCGCACCTGGATATTCATTGATGATGTCCTCAAACAAAGCACCATGCGCCGAACGATTACCGATAACCCGCTTTACCGACAGCGGATCATTGACGGATTGCAGGATATCCCCAGCATTTCACTGACTACCGATCGCTCCAACCTCTACGGTTCTACCGGTATTTTTGATAACTACGGGCTATCGGGGATTGACGGAGAGCGCCCCGCCTCGGTCGAGCTGATCGACCCCAAAGGAGGAGCGGAGTTCGATATCTTCGCGGGCCTGCGCATCCGCGGCGCCGTGGGACGCTCCGCTCCCAAGAAATCACTGCGGCTCTTTTTCAACTCCACCTATGACGGAAACCTCGCTTTCCCGCTTTTCGGCGATGAGGGGGCCGAGCTCTTCACCAAGGTAGACCTGCGGGCTGAGCAGAACAACTCCTGGTCCTCCAATGTGGATGCGCCCTGGCAGAATACTTTCATCCGCGAAGTCTTCTCGCGCGATACCCAGCGCGATATGGGCGAGCTCTACACCCGCAGCCGCTACTACCACCTTTACATCAACGGCACCTACTGGGGCCTTTACCAGAGCCAGGAGCGCGGAGAGGCCGATTTCGCCTCCAGCTACCTTGGTGGAAGCCCCAAAGAGTGGGATGCCCTCAAATCCTCCAGCTCCCGCATCATTGAGCTCAAGGATGGCACACGCGACGCCTATACCGAGTTCTACGAATATGCCAAAGCCGGCTTTACCGGCCAAAACGAGCCGAACTACTGGAAGGTTCTCGGCCTCAACCCCGATGGTACCCGCAATCCGGCCTACCCGATTCTGCTGGACCAGGAGAACCTCATTCACTACATATTGACCACGCTCTATGCGGCCGATGTCGATAGCCCGCTCTCCTGGATCAACATCGTCAACAACGTCAATACGGTCTACCATCGTGAGGAGCCGGCCGGTTTTCTCTGGCTAAAGCATGATGCCGAGCTTTCTCTGGGTGCCTTCCTCGGCGTAGAGGATTCCATCGAATACTTCAAAAACGCCACCTACTGGAGCCGCTGGAGCGATTTCAACCCGATGGACCTCCACCGCAAACTGATGCAGCACCCCGAGTACTACCGGAAGTTCGGCGATATGGCGCGCGGTGAGTATCTGGGCGGCGGCGCGCTCTCCCAGGAAAAGGCTCTTCAGCGCTGGAATGCCCGAATGGAAACCATTGAGCAACCGGTGGTGGCAGAGTCCGCCCGCTGGGGCAACCAATGGGGCGGCGGCTACACCTGGGAGACCTGGAAATCAGCCTGCCATCTGGTCACCGATGCTTTCATGGTCGGCCGCGAGTATGAGATGATCCCGATCTTACGCAAACATGACTGGTATCCTGCGCTGGACTCCCCCGGCATACAGCCGCTTGGGGATGGCGAGAACTCCTTCGTAAAAATTACCGCAGCCGATGCAACCGTCTATTTTACGCTTGATGGCAGCGACCCCCGTTTGCCCGATGGCTCGCTCAACCCCGAAGCGCTGGAGCTCCAGCCCGATTCCGGTGAGCCGGCCCTCGTGGATGATGTCGTAATCCCTGCCCGCTCGACCTGGAGATGCTACGATACCGGCGATGCTCCGCCAGACCAGCGCAACCACTCCAAGGTCAGTTGGGGTGCGCGGTTCTACAATGATTACGACTGGAGCGAGAAAATAGCCGCCGATGGTTTCTCCAACAAAGAGGTTTATCTTCGCAAATCGTTTGTTCTGGAGAGCCTGGCCGATATCAAGTCCGCCTCTCTGGAGCTGCTCAAAGGCTCCGGCACGGTCTACCTCAATGGCAGCGTGGTCAGACCGGGCAGCTTCCAGTCATCCCTTCTGCGTCAGGGGCGGAACCTCCTCACCGTAGCCGCCAACAACAGCGCGGCCGGCTTTGATCTCTCCCTCACGCTCAGCCGGGATACCGCCTTCTGGACCGCTGCCGCCATTCCCGCAGCCGGTGCCAATACCTGGGTTAAGGCACGCGCTCTCCAAAACAACGACTGGAGCGCCCTGAGCGAATATGACGGCCGCGACCTGAGCCAGCAGGCGAACAGCTTCCTGCGAGTCACCGAAATGATGTACTCGGCGGAGGTCTCCGAGGAAGAGGCGCTCCAGGGCTATACCCATGACGATTTTGCCTGGATTGAGCTCCAGAACAGCTCCGAGCGCTGGATGAACCTTGCCGGAGCCGGCTTCACCGAGGGGATTGAATATACCTTCCCAGATATGCTGCTTGCTCCCGGGGCCTATCTGGTGCTCTGCAAGAACCCGGGCGCTTTCGCCACACGCTATGATATACGCCAGATGCAGCTCCTGGGTCCCTACAAAGGCAACCTGGCTCGCAAAGGGGAAACACTCACCCTGAGCGCCGCCGATGGCTCCTCCATCCTCTCCTACACCTATTCCAACAGTTGGTACCCGGAGACCGACGGCGGAGGCTACAGCCTGGTCGTAATCGACGTAACCGCCGAAGAGCCGCTCTGGAGCACCCCCGAAAACTGGGAGCCGAGCAAAGAGCCCCGCGGCACCCCGGACACCGGCAAGGATGGGCAGGTCGATCCACCGCCCCTCTATCCTCCCGTTATCGTGAAGGAGCCCGCCAACCAGAGCGTCCTGTTGGAAGGCACCGCCACTTTCAGCGTAACCGTCACCGGCACTGCGCCGCTGCAATATCAGTGGTTCAAAGATGGCCAGCCAATTGAAGGAGCCGTCAACCCAACCTATACGATTGACTCGGTCAGCGCCACCGATGCCGGGCTCTATCAGGTAACCATCAGCAACGCCAAAGGCTCCCGCACGAGCCGGGAAGCTGAACTCATCGTCAAGGAGAAAGGGGCTTATGCGGATGCGCTGCTCTATCACCGCTACAGCTTCGAACCGGTCTATGAGAATGACAAACTGATCGCCAAAGACTCGGTCGGCGGTGCCGATGGCACCCTCTATGGCTCGGCAACCATTATCGATTCCTACCTTTCTCTGGATGGCAGCGGCGATACCCGCTCCTTCACCAATGGCTGCTTCCTGGCGCTGCCGCCCAACCTGATCTCCAATTTTCCCTCCTTCTCCGTCGAGATGTGGGTACGCGCCACCCGGGATAAGGGAAGCTGGATGCGGCTTTTCGATTTTGGCAACTGTGAGGTTCGTGGCGATGGGACCATCGGCAACGGCCTCAACTACACCATGACGACCTGGAAAACGGGCAACAATCTCTGCAACGGCGTTCGCCTGGAGGGCGTCGAGCACCAGATGTTCGCCCCGGCCCTGCCGATTGGGGATGGTCTCTTCCACCATATCGTCTACGTTTATGACGCAGAGAGCCAGACCGGCACCCTCTACACCGACGGAGAATGGGCCGGAGTCGGCGACCAGGCGTTCAACCCGACCCAGTTTGGCGATTCGCCCAACATGTGGATTGGCAAATCGCAGTTCGGGGCTGACCCCTACTTTGCGGGAGATTTCGATGAGTTCCGCATTTATGAGGGGGTGCTTTCCGACGCGGAGGTGGCATTGAATTATGAGCTGGGCCCCGACGCGCTTCTTCCTCTGGAGCCCGAGCCACTTTCTCTCAACCTTGTCCGGCAGGATGGCGGGTATTATTTAGTCTTTACCGGAGTATTGGAAATAAGTCAGGATATGGTTCGCTGGCAGCGGCTGCCCGCGGCGCGGAGTCCCTGGCCACTGGAAGCGCAAGGCACCCAGATGCTGTTTTACCGAACAACCTATTGACATAAACGAAAATGAACACTGAGAAATCGAAACTGGATTGTATTTTTGGCAGGCGCTCGGTTCGCCTCTACACCGATAGAGGTGTGGACGAGCAGAGCATTCAGACACTTTTGCAGGCGGCGATGGCCGCTCCTTCGGCCCGTGCCTGTGATCCCTGGCGGTTTTTGGTACTGACTCAGCGCAATTTGATCGATTCGCTTTCAGAGCTGCTCCCCTACGGAAAAATGCTCAAAGTGGCTCCGTTGGCTTTCGTCGTCTGCGGAGATATCACCAAAGCCCACAGCCAATCTCTGAGCTACATGCTTCAGGATTGCTCGGCCGCGACTGAAAATATCCTGATTGCCGCTCACACTCTGGGCCTGGGAGGCGTCTGGCTCGGTGTTCACCCCAATGAAGACCGGGTCTCCGGGATTCGTAAGCTTTTCAAGCTCCCCGAGGAAATTATCCCGGTGAACGTCATCTCCATCGGCTACCCGGCCGAGGTCAAGGAACCTCGCACCCGTTACAACGCCGAGTACGTACACTGCAACCGCTGGTAACAGTCTGAAGCGCAACCTCCCGAAAAACTCTGCCGCTTGAAGGGCCGGCGCCCTGCTGAGGCGGCAGAGTCTTGCTTTCCGGATAAATGCTCTTTTTTTGCCTTTCCCGAGCGTTTCCCTTTGACCTGCGGTCATTTTTTTATTATGAAGACTGAGGGTCCTTTTGGGAGAAGCAGATAAATGTTGGATGACTTGTTAATACTGGCCGCCTCACACACCGAGCCGGACTTGGTCTATATTTGGCAACAGGCCACGTTGGAGACGAAACTTGTTCTTTTTGCGCTGGCCATCATGTCGGTGTTCGCCTGGTCAGTGATGACCTCTAAAACGCTCCAGATGCGCCGTGCACGCAAGCTGAATCGTATCTTTTTGGAGGAATATCGAAGTCAGAATAAAATGCTCGATATTTTTGATCGCGATGTGCGGGTGGAGGGTTGCCCCCTCTTCAATATCTACCGTGAAGCCTGCTCCGTCGTAAAAGTCCGAATGCAACCGGTTCAGCCTCCCGATAACCCCACCGGAGCCGCCCCTGCACCGCTCATGACGCCCACTCCAGCGGCTGTACCTGTATCAGCGCCTGTAGACGCTGCCACCCCGCAACCCTCACCGATGGCCTCGATGGCTGCAGTGAGCCCGGAGACAGCTCAACCGCTCCCTTTTGAACCCGCACTGGTCGCCCCGATTGCACCGGTGCTGCCCGCTGCCGCCCCTCCCGTCACTCTCTGGCAGGTCAGCCTCAAAACCATCGAACATATCAAACGGAACATGGAGCGCTCCGTAGCGGAAGAATCACTCAAGCTTGAATCGGGCCTCATCATGCTGGCGATTGCCGTGAGCGGCTCCCCTTTCCTCGGTCTTCTCGGGACGGTCTGGGGGGTGATGAGCGCCTTCAGCTATGTCGCCGTGGCCCAGAGCGCCGACCTGGCAACAATGGCTCCCGGTGTCGCCGGAGCGCTCATCGCCACTGTGGGCGGACTGCTGGTCGCCATTCCCTCCATGTTCAGTTACAACTGGCTGGTCCACAACCTGCGGGTCTTCACCGTCGAGATGGATAACTTTGCGCAAGATTTAATCTCGAAAATTGAGACGGAGTTTAGTATAAATGAATAAGGGCCTGAGGTGAGCTGATAATATGCGAAGATTTTCTCAAAAAAACTCCCTGGTGACACTCAGCGAAATCAATATCATTCCGCTGATGGATCTGGTTTTTGTTCTTTTGATTATCTTCATGATCACCACGCCGCTCCTGGAGCAAAGTATGAAGCTGGACCTGCCCAGCGGCGGCGAGCTCGACACCTCCCCCCTCAAGGCGGAAGATATCGCCACTATTGAAATCAACGTCCAGGGCCTGATGCACCTGGAAAAGAGACCGATGGACCTGGAGCAGCTCACCGCGAGCCTCTCCCATCTCTATCAGATGAACCCCAAACTGGTCGTCCATATTCGGGCCGATCAGAACAGTCCCTACAAATATATCGCAGCCGTGATAGACCGCTGCCAAAAAAACGATATGCGGACCCTGTCGCTACAGACGGAGTTTGAACCTCACCCATGATGAACCGAGAAAGAAAATGTATGTTGGGCTCAGCGGCCGTTCATATCGTTCTGCTGGCCGCTCTGGGGGTTGGTTCGGCTTTTGTCTCCTCGTCAGTCCTGCAAGACTCCGATGAGCTGGCTCCGCTGCCGACGATTCAGCAAATACCCTCCAATCTGGTCGATGAATTGATTTATAACCCGGGCGGCGCCCAGGAAATCGGCCCCACTCAGGAACCGGCTTCTATCCCCGCACCTGCCCCGGCTCCAGCAGCCGCTCCGGCTCCCAAACCGACGCCTGCACCAGAAAAACCTGTCACTCCCCCAAAAGTTGAAACCAAACCGGCCGCCAAGCCGACTCCGGCACCCGCTCCGGCTCCCAAAAGAGTCAACCTTGATCAACTGAAGACAAAGGTGGATTCAAGCAAAGTGGCCCGTGAAGCTCAAAACCAGGCCGACGCCAAAGCTGCCGCTGCCGCTGCTGCTGCAGCCCAAAGAGAACGCCAGGCATGGGCCGACGCTCTCTCCAACGTCAAGGGTACCATCCAGGAGGGCAGCGGGCGCTCCTCTTCCAGCTCCGGCGAAAGCGGACTGGCCTCTCAGGCGAAAATCACAGGTGCCTCTCTCGGCACCGGCGATGGAACCGGCAGTGGCGAGGCTGTCGCCAACTATGCCCAGGCGGTTTGCTCCTACTATCGGAACGCCTGGATCAGCCCCTCCACCCTCAAGGATGACAAGCTCACGGCCGTCGCCCGCATCATCATTAACCGCAACGGCAGCATTCAATCGGCAACCATCACCTCCCGCTCAGGCGATAAAGAGCTCGACGCCAGCGTCCAGAGAGCCATCGACAGCGTGGTCAAGCTACCCCCTTTCCCCAAAAACTCAACCGATAGCACCAGAACCTATACCATACGGTTTAACTTGAGGGGAGCTACTATTTAATTATAGAACGATAACCATGCAAAACAGAAGTATCTTAAGACGCACCACGGGCGGAGTTTTCGCAATTCTATACGCCGCCTTTTGTTTCACCCTGTGGGCTCAAACCACCGCTGAGCTCGACATTGACCGGATGGCGACTCTCTCCAACCGCCCCTTCCCTGTCCATATCAAGGGGAGCCTCAGCCCGGAAGCCCTGAGCGTCCTCAGGTTTGACCTGGAGGTCGGCGGCTGCGACATCGTCTCGGAGGATGCCGCCACCTATCTGGTCCATGGCGCCAGCTCTGAGAACATCACCGGCCGGCTGACCGACCAGACCGGCAGCGTTCAATACTTCAACCGCTCCTATAAAAACGGCACCACGCGTGCCCAGGCCCATGCGCTGGCAGGCGATATCCTCAAAGTTTTGACCGGCCAGGACTCCATCTTCAATTGCAAGATCGCCTACTGCGTCAATACGAACACCGATAAAAATGAAATTTTCATCTCCGACTTTGACGGGTTTAGCCCCAAACAGGTGACCCGAGACGGCAGCCTGATCCGTGGTCTGAGCTGGGGCGCGGAAAATAAATCGCTCCTCTATTGCTCCTACATGAAGGGTAACCCCGATATCTACCTCCACAATCTGGCAGAGGGCAGACGCAGCGTGGTCGCCAACTATACGGGCCTCAATACGAGCCCCGCCATTTCACCCGACGGTAAAAAAGTGGCCATGATCCTGAGTAAAGACGGGACCCCGGATGTCTATGTCTCCAATCTGGATGGCAGCAACCTCAAACGAATCACGCAAACGGCTGCCGATGAAGCCTCACCCTGCTGGTCGCCCGATGGCACCAGGCTCTGCTTCTCCAGCCGTATCAGCGGCAGCGCCCGCCTTTATACGGCACCGGCCGAAGGCGGCAAAATGCAGCGCATTACCACCACTGGCGTCGGCTCAGCCACCGAGCCGGATTGGTCGCCCGATGGAAAATGGATCGCTTTTACCACGACGACGCGCCACTCCTTCCAGATATGCGTAGTGCCGGCCGCTGGCGGGAT
>FZPS01000144.1_pt102 | contig 13821 bp, 10 predicted proteins | sample 1817821 | NCBI WGS metagenome assembly FZPS01 (sample SAMEA104158645, study PRJEB21678) | metagenome | place: Germany | collected 2015-04-21 | reverse complement strand
GATATATCGGCAATTTTATACGGCAGATCCGTAGCATAATTTTTATTTTGAATCATAACAAAACGAATTATATTCACTATTTTGAACAACAAAGGTACGGGATAAATTTCTAAATTCCGAACCTTTATGAGCGTGTTGCACTTCTAAGTTGAACTTAGATCCTAAATTGAACTTACGGCCAAACAAAATCTCGACCGGAATTTTCATCCTCCTGTATGAAGATTGAAAAAATTATCGTGTACCTTTGTAAAACAGGTAAACGCATCGAAAAGATCGAAAGAAAGGACATGAAAGAGAAAAAAGAAAACCCCGACTGCTGCCCCGAAAACACCCACAAACATTTCCGAGGGGACAAAACCTTGTCCGAAATCATAAACGACACGGTAACGGAATCACTAAAATACTGTCTCAAAACCCATATCGAAAATACCTTCCGGACAACGAACCTCGACGAAAAACTCACTTCCTTGTTCTTGCAAGCCGACAACGAAAATCCCTTTAACGAAAAAGAAACCCATTTCCTGGTAGAACAAATCAACCGGCTAAAAATCCTCGATCTCACGGTGGGTGACGGTACGCTTCTCGTCGAAGTGTTAAATAAACTGACTTTCCTGCTTTCGAAACTCGACCCCCTCAACGAGAAGTGGAAACAGCAGCAAATCCGGGCGCTCGACCGCATCGCCGACCCCACCTCAAAAAGCGAACTTCACGAAACCATAGAAACCGTTTTTAATCAAAACGCACCCGATTATGCGCGAAAACGGTACTTGATCCAAAACTGCCTCTACGGCATATGCCGCGACCCCTCGTCTTTAAACGCAGCCAAGCTCAACCTTTTAAATTGCCTGCTTGAAGAACAAGAAGCAGCACCGGATATGAATGCATGTGAAGATATCGACTCCTTGTTCCATCTCGAAACCCATCCGTTGCCCGCAAACGCACCAATCGAATCGTCCAAACATCGAGAAGAGGATCATTGCCACACCAACCGGTCGGACGATGAGTTCGACCCCGGCCGGGTGTTCGGAATAGAAAACAAAAGCATCACCCTTCAAAAAAAACGGAAATTGTTTCACATAACGTGGGGAACATACAACAGCCGGTATCGCTATGATGAAGCACCTTACCCGTCAAAAGAGCCGGAAGCAGTTTTACTAACCCTCGAGGAAAGAAATCTCCTGGCCGATATCCTGGCCGAAAGAATCCGGATGAAGAAATACAGGGTGTTGGCGTTGAATGTATTGCAGGATCATGTTCACCTGTTGTTGGCTGCCGAAGAAGAAGAGGTTTGCCGAATAATCGACGACCTGAAGGGATACTCCTCCTACACCTTCCATCGTGAACAAGAGGAGGCAACGGCAAAACCACTCGCCGCCGAAGAAACAGTCTCCGGTGCAAAATCTCCGAGAAAACTTTGGCAACGGAAATACCACACCATCTTGATCGAAAATGAAACGCAATTCGAAAAAGCAAGCGAAGCGATTCAAAACAATCACCTTAAGCATGGACTCTCTCCCATCGATTTCAACGTCTTGTCCCCTGCACTTACCCCATTCGAAAAAGCATTCGACCCCGAAACAATCACCACCGGCTTCGATATCGTCTTTGGCAACCCGCACTACATAAGTGCAACAATCTTGCCTTCTGTTGAAGACGACGGCACGTCAGACATTGGCAACCTGTTCCGTATAAGCACAACCGCAAAAGAGGTCCCGGAAAACGAAAAGAACCCATTGATGCAATCGCATGGATTTGACGACGAGCTTTATGCGCGCCTCATTTTCAAGGGATTCGAGTTGCTGAAAAGCGACGGCATCCTTGCTTTACTTATCCCCCAATCGTATTGGAAAAATCTCAACGAAAGCACCACACAGGAATTGCTCCGAAAAGACAACCTCTTGGAAATCTCCGATACCCCCTCCCCTTTTTCCGAAAAAATCTCCACCACGACAATCCTCCTCCAAAAAACCGTTTCTGTTGCGAGCATTTGCATATCGGGCGAATAACCGTATTTTCTTAACAACCTTTTTACCGACACTTTCAATTTTGCTTCCCAAATCCTACACTTTCCTACACTTTCCTACGCTTTCCTACACACCCGAAACCCGCTCCCCATCTAACTTTCCTACACTTTCCTACACTTTCCTACACTTCCTACACTTCCTACACTTTCCTGCGGACACCTATGACTCCTGCATCCCTTTATGCATCTTTATTTCCTACAAATTCTATTCTGTTCATTATGCCTGCAAAATCCATTCTTTAAAGAAGCAATTATATAGGCCTGTCACCAAATGATCATCCTCAATCACATGTCGTAAAGCAGATTAAGGAGTATCTTTTTTAAGCTTGGGAGACAAAAAAACAAGGTAAGACACACAGACAGTAAGAATAATAACTGCTCCGGTTTGACTGTTCAAAACATCCGATGCCACGCCCATGAGTAGAGGAAAAACCGCTCCACCTGACAACCCCATTATCATCAAACCGGATATTTCGTTATTCCTCTCCGGCAAGTGTAGTAATGCCTGCGAAAACATGATGGAAAATATATTCGAATTCCCGTAACCTATCAGGGCTACAAAAAGGAAAATAGCAGCGGAAGAATAACCAAAATAAAGGCCAATTACCGCTATAACTATAAGAACAACACTGATATGAAAAAATTTTCTTGCGGAATAGTGCGCGAGGATAAAAGCCCCACTCAACGCCCCGATTGTACGCAACAAAAAATAAATGCTGGTTGCATAACCTGCTTGGGACAACGGCATGTTAACCCTTTCAATAAGTAATTTCGGGGCAGTCGTATTTATTCCCACATCAATTCCCACATGTACCATTATTCCAAGAAACAACATCAGGATGTACGGATCTTTCAATAAAGCAAAACAGTCTCCAAATGTCGACTGGTGCTCTACCGGTTTTTCGGCAATTTTTGTAAAAGACAACATTAGGACAGCAGCAATAGCAATAATAGCAAAAATAGGATACAATATTTTCCAGTCACCAAAACGAATAACTGCCCATCCGGCAATAATCGGAGCTAAAAAAGATGCGATTGCCTTTACAAATTGGCCGAAGGTAAGGGTACTTGCCAATTTATCTCCGCTAACTATATTTGATACCAAAGGATTCAGAGAAACCTGCATGAGCGTATTGCCAATTCCCAATAATGAAAAAGCGATGAGCATAACGAAAAAACTGTAACTTACTAACGGAACCAGTAAAGCAACAATCGTTACGATAAGACTGAGGATAACCGTTTTGCGACGCCCTATCTTGTTCATCAGTATCCCTGTTGGAACAGAAAATACGAGAAACCACCAAAATACCATAAATGGCATTAAGTTTGCCAACGTGTCGTTTAATCCAAAATCATTTTTAACATAATTCGTGGCAATTCCTACAAGATCTACAAAACCCATTGAAAAAAAAGCCAGCATCACCGGGATAAGTTGGGAAAGCGAATGTTTATTTTTCATCTTTATGATTCATTAAAAGTTTATTTTATCGTGTAACCCATGCACCGGGTCGGGTGCAAACGAAAGCCGATCTGTCCACCGCTAGTTGGTGCGCTTCATGCATGGATTTTCCGTGAAGAATGGCAGTAATGAAAACACCGGTGAAAGCATCGCCTGCTCCAACCGTATCCACGACTTCCACTTTCGGAGTTTTTATAAAGGAGGAATCTTCCGGAGCCAAAATAAGGCTATACTCGTCTCCCGCGGTCAATATCAGGAATTTCAAATTGAATTGTTCCATGAACCAACGGCAAGCATTTTCATCCGACAAATGATCAAGAGAAAAAAGCCGTTTCAATAGTTTCAGCTCTTCTTCGTTCATTTTCAAAACATTGCTTTTTTCGAGTGAAGAAGCTATTATTTCTTCGGAATAATAATGTTGACGAATATTGATATCGAGAATCCGAAATGCATGAGGCGGCGTAAGCGAAAGAAATGTTTGAATGGTATTTCGCGATTCTTCCGAACGTTGGGCAAGCGTTCCGAAACACACGGCATCGGCTTTGCCGGCAATTTCTTTCATCGGTTCCGTTAACGGCATATGATCCCATGCCACATTTTCGATAATGGTATAAGACGGAATACCATCCTTAAGCTCCACGAGAACTCTGCCGGTAGGATAATCAACGCGTTCCACAATGGCATTTATTCCTGCCTGACCGACTTCTTTCAGAATTTCGTCGCCTAACGGATCATTCCCGACGGCCGTAATGGCATAGCTTTCGGCGCCAACTTGAGAAGCATGGTATACGAAATTGATGGGGGCTCCTCCCGCTTTTTTGCCGGAAGGCAAGATATCCCAAAGCAGTTCGCCAATACCGATGACAACAGGTTTTTTATTCATATTATTCATTTATTTATTCCAAATCGAATTTAATTCGCTGACAGTACCTCCAATCATTTCTATACGTCCGTTTTCGGCAAACAATTCGATCTCGTCAAAAATATCCGACGGAAACACCAGATCGGTAATAACCGCTTTGCCATCAGCCGCAAACAGCTCTACTGAAGAAACATCGATAATCATGCGCCAGGTTATCTCGGGCTCACGAACAATGTACGGAGCAAAATGCAGGGAAGGAAATGAAGAAGAAAAATTTTCTCCTGTCGCACGGGTTCTGTCTACATAAAAACACCTGTCGATGTTGTCATAACCAACAGTATAATATTCCCCTTTGGAATTTTTTAAGGTAATGCCATATTTATTAGGGAAACCCATTTTTGTCTTATTTGCCAAATCAAAAGTTAACGTGATTTCTATTGGAGCTTTTGGAAAAGGAATCTTGTCCGAAATAGATTCCGTGCCCGAAATCATCATTTTATTTAAATTCACTTTCTTCCCATATAATTTTTCAATTTCCGGTACAGGATCGGATGTCAGCAAATATCGGTTCCCTACTTTTTCAAGACCCAATTCGCGCGGAAAAGTCGCCGCACCTCTCCATCCTTCCGTGGGAACTTCATTGGCATACTGCCAATTATTCATCCATCCGATCAAAATCCTCCTCTCATCCGGTGCATTGTTCCATGTCACGCCGGCATAATTGTCTTTTCCAAAGTCCATCCATAATGTCACCTCCTGATCGGTTTGGAAACATCGCCCGTCGAATTCCCCTACAAAATATTGCGTGCCGGAACCTCCTGCAGGAGCACCCGGATTAACGTTCACGATCAATACCCATTTTGTTTCATCCGTATTCTTTACCTTTAAAGGGAAAAGATCGGGACATTCCCACACACCTTCATGAGAGCCTTTCCCTTCTCCGAATTCGCCGCTGTAAGTCCAATCGATGCAGTTTGGTGAAGTATAAAATTGAATGACTTGGCCGGCAGCGATACTCATAACCCATTTTTGGGTTTCTTCATGCCATATTACTTTCGGATCGCGAAAATCGGGTATCCCCGGATTTTTTATCACCGGATTATGTGCGTATTTTGTCCATGACCGACCATTATCCGTGCTGTAAGCAATGGCTTGCGATTGCGTTTCGTTTCTGCGTCCTTCTTCGGCGGCAACAGGATCGTGATACGTAAAAAAAGCGATGAGCGGAGGGTTGTCCTCACTCCCCAAACCCGACGTATTCTGCAAATCCACAACGGCACTCCCCGAAAAAATGTATCCCAAACTGTCGGGATAAAGAGCTATAGGCAAATGTTCCCAATGCACAAGATCCCTGCTTACGGCATGTCCCCAATGCATAGGACCCCAAAAAGGTTTCTCGGGATAATGTTGATAAAAAAGATGATATTCCCCGTTATGATAAACCAATCCGTTAGGATCGTTCATCCAATTTTTCGCCGGTGAAAAATGTACCTGCGGACGATGTTTTTCTTGAAAAGGCATATTCCCCTCTTCTTTTGGCCGACTGTTTTTGCATCCCGAAAATAGGAATACGATGAAAATCAGAAAAAAATAATTTACTTTCATATTTTTAATGCTTATTATCGATTTAATTTTTCAAATTCAAAACAATATGTCTTTATCTGTCAATTTTATAAATTTTATGTTGCATGGTTTCATAAATATTCCAATTTAAATGTTAATAAGAAGAATCTTTTTTTACCCCTTAGAGTGAACTGATTTCCTTTGAATTCTTCTTTCATTAGGAAGGTTATTAAATGTTTGAGCTGCATATTGGCTGCCCCCCTGCACAGGATTCCCTTCGTAGTAGTAAAATTCAATTCCACCATCAGTACTTATAGATAATGCCTGCGTTTCGGGCAAACTTGTCTCCAGGGAAATGCTTTTATAGACCGCGATCATGCTATTTTCACCGAATCCGCTGGTATTCTCACGATCAACAACCACAGAACCGCTTTATCTATAAATTTTTATATCTGAAAATTTCACGGTTCCATTATCAGAAAAAATCATCCATGGATTTTGCTCCATATTGGAGATGTGGTTGGTAAATGCCACGTTACCATTTATATACATCACACATACCTGACGTTCGATGATTATTTTTATATCAAACTGTTTGTTTATAGGAACAATCAGTGGTGTGAAATTAAGTTCCTTGTTGTGATGATACATGAATAAAGCAGGAGTATTATATTTGTTATTGCTGCTCATATCAAATGTCAGTTTATAGATGTCCTCCTGACTGTCATGCGCTCCAAAGGCAATACCGAAACCACTTTCAGCCTGCGATGCATCGATTTTCATTTCTATTTTTGCAGAGGAGGCATTACGGTTGAAAACCACTTTTCCCCCACTACCTAATATGAAGCTTTCGCCACTAACAGAAACCGAACCATGTCGTGTAATATCCTTATAATTTACGGCTTGTGAAAATTTGCTATTTACTCCTTCTGGTATGGTGGGATATAGTTTGCCATTTGGCTGACGGATAAGTTTGTGAGTAATCAACATACCACCCCAGTGTAATTCTCCATTCGCCTGGCGTTCCTGTCCAGATGAGGCCCATCCTGAAATGTACAGGTTTGTACCATCTGAAACTGTTTTAGCTGCATAGAGGTAAAGGCCATCAAACGTTTCATGATGGCCATCCACATCGCGGGCTTTACGCCATGGCCCATCAGGATTATCGGCTATACGATAGAACGTTTTGCGGTGATCGTCCCTGTTAAGGCGTGAAAAAACCATGTACCATTGATTGCCCAACTTGAATATGTCGGGACATTCCATAATCCACGTGTCGGTTTCTATTTCGAATTTTTGAGGATTATCTGAAGTTGTAGCCACAATGCCTTCTATTGATTCCCATTCATTCAAATCGTCCGACTGAAAACGAGCAATAACAGCTTTACCCTCGCTACGGCTACCTACAAGCATCACATATTTGTTGCGTGTATCATCCCAATAGACATGTGGGTCCCTGAATTCTCCTTTATCATAACCTGCAGGTGCTCCTATAGCGAATGAAGGAACTTTTATCCAGTTTCCAGAAAGTTTGTTGGAAGTTGCTTTTGTCACTACTGATGGCATTGGACCATCATTAAATCCAGTATAGAAAAAGTGATAAGAATTATCCTTTTTTATAATACTTCCTGTGCCTATATGCCTATCTTTATCTCCAACCTCACCAGTAAGGATCTGCGCAGAAACCGGTTGAAATTGTGCGAAGTCCTTTGTTTTGGTCAGATATATACCACCTTTGGAATAACCGGAAAAATTACCCAATAAGAAATAGAGGTAAAATGTTTTATCCTCTGGATTGTAGAACGGCATTGGGTCTCCCGTTTCGGCATTTGCAGGTTTGAAAAATGTCTGATAGGCTTGGGTGGTTGGGGTTGGTGGCCGGTAATCGAGGGTCATATCTACTTTTGGGTTGTCATTGTAAGGAGTTGGCTCGTCAGAACCGTTGCACCTAATAAAGAAAAATATAAAGATTACGGATATGATTGTTTTTAATTTATTCATTTTCACTATTGTTTTTAATTTAATGTTACTTCATCACAGTTTGGATAAACTATAGATTTTAAACGAGGAACTCGGTCCCGCAAAACGGAGTACCTCGTTTTTTCAATTATAAAAGTCGTATACATGTAATTTACCTAGGAATTGCAATAAGTTCATCCCAGTACATTCTTTGAGTTGAAAAAGGAACAGGCTGACCGGCATCGTGGGCATGTGGAGCAATTAGAATGCTGTTAATTACAGCCGTACGTTCTTCCGGTATCGTAAATGTCAGTTTTTCCCATTTACCCACCTCTTCTTTGCCGTACCATACCTTGAGGTAGTCTTTGTTTTGTTCACCGTCAGACTGTATTTCTATCTGTACGTCACCTGGAACCTCTTTGAGCACCATAAGAGAAAAACTGCCGTAAAACGTCGGATCTATATTCACCTTATTCCACAGAGCACCTCCCGACCAGGGTTTTCCACCATTATCGGTATCCTCGCCACTTCTCATAATAGAAGCACAATAGGGTGTAGTATTGATTCCGTCTGTTTGCGGATTTGGGAAAGGACTATCAACCGTTGCCGCCAGACCTGCCCAAACAGGAGCTATATCCTCTCCATTAAAGATCACGATTTCTGGTAGTGGTTCCTCACCTAAAATTACAGTTACTGTATACAAAAATTCAGAACCTCCGTAAGTTAGTTTATATTCTACAGGATTAGTGAAATCTACTACAGAACCGTTATCGGGATAAATAGTTGCGCCGTCTGTATATTCCACAATTGGAATCAACGAGGTGATATCAGTATTCTCTGGTACGTAAATAGTGATGATTTTTTCGTTTTCATCAATTTTTCCTTCTGATGTTCCGATACGGAATTTGGTGATACTGGCTCGTTCTACATCAACTGTAACTTTGTATCTCCGATATAAGTCGCCATTGGTAACAGTATATATCACTTCTGACCCTTTTCTTGCCGACTGTGAAAAATCTACACTTTGTCCACTTTCTGGAGATACCTTAGCTCCTGTCCCGATTACAATTTGAGGGGCCAATGCTGTCAAATCGGTACCGTTAGGCATAATAACCTTAATAGTCGAATTATCGTTATTAATAAATCCTTCTACTCCATTAATAGAAAAGGAGTGAATATCCACATCACCGGACATATCCAACGATGTTTCATTGTTGTTGTCATCGCAAGCAACCATTGTGATTGTTGCGATCAGCAAATATATCAAATAAACTATATTTTTCATATGACAAGTTGAATTTAATTAGTCTGGAAACCATAATTTTGCTTATAAACCCCCCTGCTGAAGTTGATTTGCTGAACAGGAATGGGGCTGTACTCGTTTTTATTCTTTATAAATAAGGCGGAGTTGTAATAGCTATGCTGCTCTTTTTCCTTTGTATAATAAGCGTTCATTACCTGATCGGCAATTCCCCAACGTACAAGGTCGAAAAATCGACTGCCTTCCATTGCCATTTCAAGACGACGTTCATAACGGAGTGCTTCACGTGCAAATTGCTGATCCCAGGTGCAATTTACGCCATCTTTATACTCACTGATCTCGATATTTCTGAACGCAAACTCGATGAGGTCTGTACTGGCTTTTGCACGGTTACGTATTTGATTGATCAATGGCAAGGCTTCTGAATGTCTGCCTAATTCTATAAGAGCTTCGGCTTTGAATAACAGTACATCGGCATAACGTAATACGATCCAGTTCTTTGAATTGGCATACCAGGGACCTACTTTTACATAATATTCACTTCGTGGATCAACATTCTCTTTCAGTGAAGAATAATTTCCATACATTGAAGGGTTGCGTGAGGTCGTGAAATAATCGGAATTCTCAAAAATCAAATCCGTATATTTATAGGGTTTTCCGGGTATAGCTACCGTGTGGAAAAGGCGAGGATCAACCTTGTCTGTAACTTCATTGTAATCAGAAGTATTATAAGCATTGAAATTGGGTATTCCGTCCTTTGTAACAAATGCATTTACCAGACTTTGACTAGGTTTGTTGAAATCACCTCCAGGTGTGGGTGTTGTCAATGCATGGCCTATATTCAGTCGTCCGAAGGTTGTTCCATCATCCTGTGAATATTGTACAGAAAATAGTGCTTCTACTCCATTTTCGTATTCGCCTGGAAGGAAGTTAAAGGCAAAATCGGTTTCCAGTCTGTAAGGCGAATTGATAACCACGTCTGCAAATGAGATTACTTTTTGCAAATCATCTTTGTTGATTTCAGTCACATTGTGCATTTCGTCCTGACGGTACGCCTTGTAAAGATACGTCTTTGCAAGATATGCGGCGGCGGCGTATTTATTGGCGCGACCAATCTGAGCCTGCGATGTGGGTAGATTATTGTATGCAAATTCGAAATCATCAACGATTTTCTGCCACAGTTCATCATTGGTTAGTGCAACGTTAGAAGTATTGGCAATATCTTCCGGTGACATATCCTCAGTAATATACGGAACCATTTTGAAAACAATTTTTTGAATAAAGTGCATGTGTCCGCGCAAGAAACGCATTTCTGCGATGCGGGTTGTCTTATTAGGCATTTCCTCCTCACTGATATTGTTCAACGCCCTTAAAGCGAAGTTTATACGGGAAATAGCTGCATAATTACTAGACCAAAAAACATCGTTATACCACGTTTCGTTTGCAATAGAAGGTGAGGCAATTTCCAAAAAATGTAACGGTTCTCCGTCGTTTTGATCATTTCCGCCCTTGTAAGCATCATCAGCGCGAACATTACCATAGTTCCATAAACTAAGCGGACGGTTTATGTCTTCGTTACCGATTCCGGCATAAGCCGAAATACAAAGATTTTCAATTTGTTTAGCCCCATCAATATTGTCTTCAGACAGAATACCGTAAGCCGGCTGCTCCAAAAAATCTTGGCAGGAAGTGAAGACAATGGTGCTTATAATCATTATTATAAATATATTATTTATCATTTTCATAATGTATAATTTTTTAAAATGAAACATTTAACCCAAAAGTGAACGTAGTTGAAATCGGATAAGCCAAATTCGGGTTTTCAGGGTCTAATCCTGAGAAATTTTTACTTTTCAGGGTTAAAAAGTTCTGACCGCTCAGATAGAAACGGGCTTTATCTAACTTAATCTTGCTAACAAATCCACTTGGCAAAGAATATCCTACTTGAAGGTTGCGCATTTTCAGGTAGGACCCCCGTTCAATGTAATAAGAGGAAAAGCGTTTTTCATTATTATCATCAGTTAGTGAAATCATTGGGATATCCGAACTGGGATTTTTTATGGGATCGAAAGCATTTAACAGTCTGACACCTTTATTCATGTTCAACTCCGCCACCGCCCAGAAATCGGTAAATTGCTTCGTGTTGTTGATCACCTGGTTACCGACAAGCCCTTGAAAGAACATAGTTAGGTCAAATTTTTTATATTCGAAATAAACGTTTAGGCCGAATTCAAAATCAGGATGCGGATCTCCTAACCATGTGCGGTCATTTTCATTAATCACACCATCATCTTTTATGTTGGCGTAACGAATACGTCCTACCCCTTTACCTATTTGAGTTACATAGTTGTCAACTTCATCCTGCGTACGAAAAAGTCCATCAGCAACATAGCCATAGTATGAATCTATCGGTCTGCCGAGAATATTATCTGTTCCGCTGCCACCATAACTAAGAACGACACTTTCGGGCAGATAGGTAATTTTATTTCGGTAGCCCGAAATATTGCCTACAATGTCGTAACTCAAACCAAAAACAGTCTGGTTGCGGTAACCTACTGTAAATTCAATTCCCCGGTTTTCCATTGAAGCTCCGTTTACCCATTGTCCTCCACCCTCACCGATTGCTGCAAGATAAGGTGGTTTAATCAGAATATCTTTAGTACGCTTGAGATACCATTCAAGTGAACCATAGAGCGATTGTTTAAATAGTGAATAATCCACACCGACATTACTTTGCGTGGTAGTTTCCCATTTTATATTGTCGTTTCCACGCTGAGTGAGCTGATAACCTGAAGGCAGAAGACCTGAATTTGCCCCAGCAATGTCGTAAGCGGTGCCACTAACTACAGCTGGATCTGTACTGCCTATATAATTGGCAACCAGAATAGTTCGGTTAGCTAAGTTGTCAATTTCCTGATTTCCGGTTTGTCCCCAGGCAGCACGCAGTTTCAAGTCAGATACAACATCGCGAGTACTTTCCATAAACATTTCCTCGCTGATGCGCCAGCCTACCGAGAATGCAGGGAAAGTAGCGTAGCGGTTGTTTTTACCGAAGCGAGAAGAGCCGTCGCGGCGAAGTGTTAACGAAGCTAAGTATTTATCATCGTAAACATAGTTTGCTTTTCCGAAAAACGAACTAAGCGTATAACCAGATGCACTACCAGTCGCGAATGCTTCTCCCGTGCCCGCAGATGGGAACATATAGTCAGGTGTTTCAAGTTCATACGTTTGTCTCTCGGCAGTAAACCATAGATCATGCTGCCGGATAATTTCAGAACCTATCAAAAAATCCATTCTGTTTTTTTTGAACGACAAATCGTAAGTTACCGTATTCGTCCAGTTCCATTTTGTTGAATGACTCTGATGCATTTTTGATGAGGTCAAATCACTACCAAGCCGTCCAGTGAAACTTAACAGCAAATTGCGTTGATAAAAATTCCCGTAATCGATACCGAAATTGGTCTTGAAATGCAAGTTCTTTACAGGTTGGATGTCAATGTAAGCATTACCGAACAAACGCCAAAAATCATAAGGATTGTCTTTGTTGGCGTACAGGACACGGGCGGGATTGTCACGGTCATTCATGGCTGAAGTTACGCTTGCCCAATCGCCGTTTGTCTTTTTCACCGGCATAATAGGAAGCGATATCATTGCCAAATCGAGCACACCACCCGGCATAGTAAGTTCGTGAGTACGGTTAAGGGAAAAATTTTCGCCAATTGTTACCATATCGTCTAATAGGTTGAAGGAAGAATTTAAGCGTGCTGAGATACGGTTAAACTCCGTATACTCAACTGTTCCTTTGTTATCAAAATAACCGAGAGAGAAGAACGTATTCGAATAATCGTTGCCACCACTTACAGAAAGATTGTAAGATTGTTGAATGCCCGTTCGTGTAACCTCATCGAACCAGTCGGTATCGGACGAAGGCATCAAATTAGTTCCATCTATGGCATCAATGTATTTGGGAACTTTCATACCATTAAGAATCGGATAGCCGCTAGCATCATATGTATAATCGAACAGATACCCCAAATTGTTATCATTCGGTTCAAATCCGCTGTTAATTCTTGCACGGAAAAGGGCTTCTCCGTATTGCCTCGTATTCATCATATTAATGCATTTTCCATAGAACCCCAACGTCATATAACTGTCGAAATTAACTTTGGGCGTACCTTTTTTGCCCTGCTTCGTTGTAATAATTATTACACCACTGGCAGCTCGAGAACCGTAAATACTTGCCGCAGATGCATCTTTCAGCACCTGAATGGTTTCAATGTCGTTCGAGTTGAGTTCATGCATTCCGCTTTTGGTTGGTACTCCGTCAATCACATAAAGTGGATCGTTGTTATTCATCGTTCCGATACCACGGATGCGAATGGTTGCTGCACCACTTGGATTGCCATCGGCGGTTATTGACATACCTGCTACACGTCCCTGAAGCGCCTTCATTGGATTGTTTTCAGGCATGGACATCATATCTCTGACATCCACTACAGATACCGCACCCGTCAAATCGGCTTTCCTTTGTGTTGTATAACCTGTAACAACAACTTCAGACAATGCTAGCGAACTTTCTTTCATTATGATTATTTCAGGAATACTATTTGCATTAAATTCAAGATTATCATAACCTACATAACTAATTTGAACTGTGCTTCCGGGATTTACATTTAATGTAAAATTCCCATTAT
>FZPS01000065.1_pt380 | contig 13825 bp, 9 predicted proteins | sample 1817821 | NCBI WGS metagenome assembly FZPS01 (sample SAMEA104158645, study PRJEB21678) | metagenome | place: Germany | collected 2015-04-21 | reverse complement strand
AAGACCGGATTATGCAGCACCTCCGGGATATGGCCGGGACGGCTTCCGGCTGAGGTTGCAGCGGCGTCCCGCTCTGCCCGGGGGAGGAATCCCCCTTTCGTCACGTGATAATACCCCCTGACCCGGAACGTCAGGCCGCTCCCTCCACGATTGCGATCTCCTCCTCTGTGAGCCCGTAGAGTGGGTACGCCAGTCGGTCGGGAGCGGCGGGGGGATGGCGGTGATTGTGAGGGTGCTGGGCGGGGGGTGAGGAGGGAATCATGGATCCCTTCGTTAGTCAGGGGGAGTTGTTGCAGAGATACAATGGCATCGTAATGGAAAAGAATATACGTTAGGGATTGCGCGCAATTAAATCGCAGCAAAGGTGAGCACAATCTAATCTCTCCGCATTAAGATAGATATATAATTATTAAACCCAATCACATCATTTAATAGACAGAATGTTCGGTTCACCCGTTTAGATAGCCGGATCAGGTTGAGGCGAAATGAACTCTGATGACATCGAAAGATTGTTCCAAGCCTTCGTTACGAAAAATGAGGAGTTATTCCATCAAGTAGCTCAGAGCATAATTGAACATGAAGAGCAATTGAATCACCACCTTGTAGCAACGAAGCTGAGGACAATTATCAATAATCAATCGGTACATCAAAGTGCCCTTCCATATCGCACGCTGCCTATCCCCCGCGATAATGAAAAAGGATTCCAGTTACTGGAAGTTAAGCGACCATTTAGTGATTGGTCGGATCTGATTGTTTCCACAGAGTTAGAAGAAAGACTTCGGGAGATCCCGCTTGAGATTAAGAATCGAGATTTATTATCCAACTATGGATTAAAACCCAGAAGCAAGCTGCTATTTTATGGACCTCCGGGAACGGGGAAAACACTCTGTGCAAAAGTTCTATGCTCAGCCATTGGCTACCCGCTGATAGTCGTAAAATTTGAATCGGTTGTTTCTTCATTTTTGGGTGAGACCGCCGCCAACATAAGAAAAATCTTCGATTATATAGATAAAGGGAAGTGGGTTGTACTTTTTGATGAGTTTGATATTATCGGCAAAAAACGTGACGATCCAAGTGAGCATGGGGAGATTAAACGCGTAGTCAATAATTTCATGTTAATGCTTGAAGATTATCAAGGCGACAGTGTACTCATTGCCGCTACAAATCATCCCCAATTATTAGATAAGGGGGTCTGGCGGCGGTTTGACGATATTATCCAGTTTGAATTGCCGGATAAACAGTTAAGGGCACGCTTATACGAGAAGAAACTGAGTGTAATCCCTGTCGATCCTGTAGTAGAATATGATATATTTGCAGACAACAGCAAGGGTTTCTCGGGTGCTGATATTGAACAAGTGACCATTCGAGCAATGAAAAAAGCACTGCTGAGTAAAAAGAAAAGAGTTTCAAAGGAGGACATTGAAGAAGCAATACTAAGGCAGAAGGAAATTGTTTCAGTTCAAGAGAAGGTATAGTTCATGCCAGAACATCTTCGATTACCGTTGCATGAGGGGGAACGTACGCTGGCGAAGAGGGGAGGAGGGGGACCTTCCCGTCCCGATCGTGAGGAAAAAGAGGATTTTGCTGAAGTTCAGGTTTATAATTTAAATGAGATGCAGAGCGAGCATCAAAAGAGAAAGGCACAGTTCTCAGAGTATTTTGATCCGAACCTGATATTTAGAATTGAACTCCGATCTGAGATCAGTGAGGAGGATCTGAGCAAGTTCCTGAATCGTTGCGATATCCAGTACATCTCCCCATCTCCTGCGAAGGATGGGGGTCTCCGTTACAGAGTGTCTCTGGCTGAAAAGGGGGATTTAGGAAAAATAACGGAGAAACTTGCTCGGTATGGTCGAGAATCTAAGAACAAGACATTTTTTAACGTAGTAGAGTCGTTTGAACCGATTCCCCCAGAGGATAAGATAGGCGAGAGATTGGCCGAGAGGCCGCTGATTGATGGCGAGGTTGCGTATCTCGATGTCGAACTGTGGAGGATGGAAACCCCCCGGCTAAAGGATGCTCTCAAGGGAATTGAGAAGTTACTCAATGAAAAAGGCGGTGAGGTCACCGATCATATCATCACACGCAGTTTCTGCCTCATGCGGGTGAAGATAGGCAAGGATATGCTAAATGAGTTACTGTTCTTCCCCGAGGTGAGCTGTGTCGATCGACCTCCCCGTTCCACCTACTTTCGTCCAGGCGAACTCCGCGTATCGTTGAGTGAGGTCGATACCGGCTCTCCTCCCGACCCAAGAGATCCGGCGATCGTTGTCCTTGATAGCGGTATATTATCAGGCCATCCTCTCCTCAAAAATGGTGTTGGAGATGCAATAAGTCTGTTTTCAGAATATGACGGGACAGATGACGTGGGTCATGGCACCATGGTTGCAGGTGTCGCACTGTATGGTGATATCAAGGAGTGCGCTGACACAAAGTGTTTCCACCCGCCTGTGTGGATACTGTCAGCGAAGGTGATGCATGGGGTAAAAGACCCGGAGACTGGAGATATAGTTGCAAGCTATGATGAGGAGCATCTTCTCGAAAATCAAATCCTCCAGGCGCTCCAGTCATTCACAGAACGATACGATAACGTGCGTGTAGTAAATATCTCGTTTGGTGATCCCACATTGTGTATATCCGGGGGAAAGCAGCAATCGATGCTAGCATCTTTTATCGATGAGCTGGCTCATGAGCACGGTCTTATGTTCGTTATTGCAACCGGGAATAACGACGAGATGGATTTCCCGGACAAATACCCTCATTACCTCTACGAAGATGGCGAGAGGTGCAGGATTGTAGATCCGGCATCGTCTGTATACGCCCTGACCGTCGGCTCTATAACACAGGATTACGTCTCATATAAGGCCGAGGGGATTCTTACTCCGCACCAGGGTTATCCATCTCCGTTCACACGAGCAGGACCCGGTTTGAACGGGATGATCAAGCCAGAACTCGTTGAAATGGGAGGAATGCGACCGTACAACGTGCAAACTCCATATTACATGGAGGATGCACAGACAGGTATCTTCGTGGTGAACCCACGGTGGATGAGGGAGAGTAACCTGCTCACTACGGAGTGTGGAACCAGCCTTTCTGCTCCGAAAGTCGCCAACTACTTGGCCCGGTTGTGCAAGAGATATCCCGGCTATACCTCAAACACGATCAAGGCGTTCTTACTCGCTTCTGCCCGTATCCCCGATGATCGGCCAGAACCTCTGACCATCAATGTGCATGGGGTTTCGACAAAAGAAGCTGAACCGATTTACAATATCTATGGCTTTGGTCAACCAAACCTCGATTATGCCGAAGATTCAAATTCGAATAACGTGCTCCTTTTTGCAGAAAATACGATAAAAGTCGGGGGTGTTCATTATTACTACTTTCACCTCCCCGATACGTTCGTCGATATGCAAGGAAAGCGCGAGATCTCTGTAACACTCGTATACAACCCGCCTGTCAGGAGAACACGCATGGAGTATATGGGGACACGGATGGAATTTTCTTTGTATAAGAATACAGATATCAAGGTTATCGCCGATCGCTCTTCCGAGGATGTGTTCTCAGAGCCGGCGATTGACGAAGAGTCGGAAGGTAACGAGGATAGTGGTAAAATTCCTGAAATAGTGCTGTACCCCAAAACGGCTCTCCGCTCAAAAAGCATTCACCAAAAGGGCACACGAGTCTATACGAGCGCACCAGGGATTGACGTAAAAAAACCTCTGGTCCTTGAGGTCTTGTGTCGGGGAAAATGGGTAGATGACGAGGAGTTCAGGCAAAGCTACTCAGTGGTAGTCACTCTTCGCCACTCTGCACGCATTGACCTGTATAATCAGATAAGGGAAAGGGTTGCGCCAAGGGTCCGGATACGATAAGGTTAATCTCGATGAAGCGGCGGGAGGCAGACAGGATCAGGTATGATCGCACAAGGAATTGCAGATAGTTGGAAATCTACGTTGAAGCCAGTCAAGAGCATCTACAGTGCACTAAAGTAGAGGCGACAAAATAACTTACTGTGCAGTAACCCCAACGATTTCATTGTTACTCCCAGGTCTAGACTCTGGGAATCTTCAGAGGAATGGTTGGTCCGTCGTAGTAAACATCAGGCTGGATATAGATGCTTGAATATATCACTGCACTTGAACGAGCTATCGCAAGCGGGGATTGTCTCTGGGTTATTGTTATTTGCTGTTGTATGCTGCTTGTAGTAGCTAAAGCAACACATTGGGAACTTCTAAGCCATCCCCGGTATCGCTTGAAGTCCATCATATTCTTCCTGCTGGCCACTGCAACGTTGGTGCTATACACCGGAGGCCTTCTAACATGGTATACATCAGGCCTCGTGTTCCTGCTGCTTGTATCCCTCGCTACGGTGTTTATCCATTCGTCTTGTGGAAACCTCTTATGGCCATGTTCTTCGATTCTCCGCGATGCCTCGGATTTCATCAGGGCAAACGAACTCAAAAGGGCTGAGCAGATGCTCAATCGTTACATGCAGTACTTTCTGGATCCCGTAGAGAGATACTCCTATTATCTTACGCAGGCAGCCATTGCATCTGCAAAAAACGATGATCGTCGGTCGATAGAACTGTTGAATAAAATTGATGTAAAGACGCTCAATTCGGCTGAGAAAACACGCCTTGAACTGCTGCGAGCAAGGTACTTTACACGCCTGGGCGATCACAAGAAGGCATTACAGATCATTGAACATCTTTCCGACCCTTCAGATGAATACTCACCTCAGATCTCGCTTATTAGAGCGGTAAGCGCTGAATTTGAAGGTGACCTCACAAGGTCTTCAGAGATCTTATTTGACGCCATTGAATCTGCTTCTGATCGTCTGAAAAATGCTGACTATTTCTGTGTGCTGAACAATTACGGTAGAATACAAAAGATAATAAAGAATGAAACAGAGTCGCTGACTCATTATCGGAAAGCACTGAAATTAGCAAAGGACCTCAACGAGAAACATTTGATGCATGTCGCATATCAAAACGTCATTCCTTCGCTTGTTTCGGCGCATAGGCAAGATGAGGCGCGACAATTCATTTCAAAATATCGCTCTATAGTCGATTTTGCTAATCCAGATGATTTAGTGGAGTATTATAACTTTCTTATAGAATTCTACAGAGAAGCCAACAATCGAAACAAGTTATTTGAAACGATAGATGAAGCAAGAGAGAGGGTTTACCCCTTTGTATCCCGAAAAGAACAGGTCGTCTGCGATATATCGCAGCTGAGAATGAGATGGAACGGGGGAGTGTTAGCACCCGCTTTCCTTTATCAGATAGAAGATCAATATCCCGAATATGCAGAGTTGTCTATAGTGGAACGGTTCCGATGTTACATGGAGTTACATCATGTCCTACAGCGATTGAAGGAAGATGGGCGTTTGATATTGTCTCAAGAGGCTCTTTTTGACCAGAACCGTGAGAATATCCGCCGTCTCATACCTGCGCTGGAAGGCCATCTCGATACAACTCCCGAGTATTGCGTGTTTGAGAAGTGTCAGGTGACCTGGGATATCACAAGAGGAAAGAAATGCGGCACTGATGACTACGATAAGGAAAGAGTCCTCCGGATGCTTGAAGATATTAAGGAAATTCACATAATACACGGAAATTATATTGAAGCCTTTAATGCGGGGTTGGATATATGCGATGAGGCTCTTGGACAGAAACAGTATGAGAAGATGTGGGAGTATACTCAATCAGCAATGACAGAAGTGCAGAAGATCCGCGGTCATCCTGCTGAAGCCTCCGCACTCATACGGATCGCGTGTTACGCATACAGTGCAGGGAAACATGATCTCGCGAGGGAGTACCTGGGCCGATTTGAGCGTACGGGCGTTCAGATCTCTCATTCTGCAGATTGGATTCAGGGGTATTACATTGGACTCAAGCAAGAACTCAGCAGCGGTGGATAATCCACGTTTCATGTGGATGTAACGAATTATCCTGCCGCAAACCTGCTTAATATTGAGGGGAATCCTCTACCAACTATTACGGCAGCTCTGCCATATTCTCTTCCGCTCCAGAGGTATTTTTCCGAATTTGTTCAATGTGAATTTGATCGCCGTACAGGAGATTATTGCCCATGTGTCCCCTCCACAACCGCGATCTCCTCCTCCGTCAGCCCGTACAACTCATACACCAGCCGGTCGATCTCCCGGTCGGTCGCGTCGTTCGTCCTGGCAAGCACCTCCTTCTCATGCGGGGCCGCCGCTGCGAGGCGTTTGTTCAGGTCGAGCATCTTCCCAACGAGGGCGACGATCCGGTCGCGGCGGGCGACGTCGGCGGAGTGGTGGGCGGTGATCGTGAGGGGGCTGGGCGGGGTGAGGGAGCTGGACGTAATGACCGGATCCCTGCCGTCCCCATTGCATCTTGTTCAAATAGGCTTTTTTTGCGTAGACAAAAGGATACCTTACTTATTTGGACAGTTTCTCTCGTTCAGACGCTCCTGACGTTCTAGATCCACAGTTCGGCAGGAGAGAGTCCGGGGAGGGGATTCTCCCTCCCAGCATAGGTGTTTGGGGACAAACCCATCCATATCACACAGGCACTTTCACACCGCATGAAGCGGGTTTATATTATCAAAAGAAGACAACAAATCAATGGCATACGAGGAAGGACTACTCAAATACATCATTTTTACACCGCTGACCATAGTAGGTGCTGTTTCATTGTACATCTATGGTGGGGGAATATTGGCACTTCTCAATGCATTGCCCCATGTCGTTTCGGGCGATTTTGTTGAAGCTGCCATACAATACTTCCTTCACACGGCGCTTCCTCCAACCTCAATTGGACAGGTGATCGTTCAGATAGTTGTTGGAACCTTCACAGCGGGTATAAAGTGGTTTGTTGCGATGAATCTTTTCAGATGATATTTCGATAAATACGAAAAATTCATGGCCCTGATTCTCCTATCGCCAGATCGAGATTAGATCCAGGGCCAATTCACTACCACAGAACATTCATTACGCTCCCTTCAATTTACTCCCCTATCGCCTTGAGGAACGCATCACGGGGATCGGTATAGTAGATTACAGCGAGCCGGGCTGCTAACTCGTCTGACATCTCGTTCATCTGCCGGCGGCTTGCAACAGGGAGGAGGAGCATGCTCGCTCCTTTTTCGACCACAAGCTCTGCCATGTCGAGCGCGTGATATATCGGCTCGATAGTACCCCCGACACTCATACCTCCGGCGATCGCCATGCCTCCCTTGAGACTCCTGTTGAGCGTGGCCGAGGCGAGAGCTAAGAGAATCGAAACTGAGAGAGATGCACCAGCGCCGACCGGCGTCATTGATCTAACCTGAACTGAATACTCAGCATCTCCAGGATCGTGATCGCCAACAAGATGGCGAGCCTGGGTGTAGAGCACCTGCTCAGCTGCCCGGAGGCTCTCACGAAGCCCTGCCGGCGCTTTGACGTTGATCAACCGGATGCTCGAACCGGGTGTGACTGTGACCTCGATCTTATAGAGGCCGCTGCCCCCTCCCTCCTCGTCAGGCCCTACAGCCCAGCACTGTCCCGGTGGCAGCGGTTCTGGGCTGATCGCGTTCTCCCGGTGAAGTTCGGGGGTGGTGACATACTGCTCAATCCCATCCGGCCCAAGCCGGTAGCTGAACATCGTGTTCCGGAACTCGGCCGATCCGATACGCTTCTGCTGCTCCTTAACCCGGCGCCGTGACTCGAGAGCGATGCGGGCGGCCCATTCGAGGTCTTCATCCGCGATCTCGCAGTCGGGTGATGGATAAAGCAGTTTGAGAAGACCATCGATCGTCTTCATGACTGCACGGCGATCGCGGCCCGACAGAGCATCACCGAGAAGGAGCCGGTCACTGATCAGGTGGAGCCGGCTACCGTTCCGGAGTTGCCGCCAGGACTCGCTGAGAAAGTCGCTGACGAGCCCGTAGTGTTCGGTCATCATGGAGGGATGGATCTTTGGGTAGTCCCATCCCGGGATGTAACTATGGATCCGGTCCATGAAGGCCGTGTCGTCCCGCATCTCAGGGGGCATCGGGCCGAAAAGGTGGCCGATCCGTTGCTGGTGCTCGACGTCGACATCGAAGTTCCCCAGCATGATGATGCCACCCTCAGCGCGGATGCTCTCACGGCCGCGGCTGAACTCGCCCGACTCCATGTAACCTTTCATGATGTTGACGCCGTCTTTCTGGTCGAATTTGATCCCGGAGACCTCATCGAAGCAGACGACGTCGTACTGGCAGACGAGACCGCGCTGCCCGGAGGCGTTGTTGACGAACATCTTGGCTACGGTCGCCTTGCCACCGGAGACGAGGTGCGAGTAGGGGCTGATCTGCTGGTAGAGATAGGACTTGCCCGTGCCCCGCGGGCCGAGTTCGATGCAGTTGTAGTTCTTCTCGACAAACGGGACCATCCGAAGGAAGAGGACGTTCTGCGCCCGTTCGTCAAAGGAAGAAGGTTCAAGGCCGATACTGCGGATCAGGAAGTCTTTCCACTCACGGGTGGTCATTTCCTCGCGGCCACGGGCCAGATCATTGAGGACATTTCGCTTGGAGAGCTGGATCGGCCGGAGGTTGGTGATGGAGAACGGTCGGCCGCTCTTGCCCTCGCCGGGGCCGGAGCCATACTCGAGTTCGACCTCGGCGTAGAACCCTCCGGTCAGCATCCGCTCGTTCTCGTAGACCATCTCGGCCGGGATGTATACGTCGTTGAGGAGGAGGGTCGGGATGGTGGCCATGAACGTGTCGGAGCGTGTGTCGAGCCGGGCCGTGATCAGGTCGATCACCTTGACCGATCCCTGCTCCCGGGCCCGGGCTTTGAAGAGCTCGTTCTCGCCGGCACGGACGATCCGTTCGGTGAGTTGCCGCTGGACGATGGCGAGGCCTTCGCGGATCTCGGCCTCGTCGGTGGTCGCACAGTACTTACCGATCAGAAACTCGGCGACGTAGGTTGGAACGGGGTAGCCGCCACGAAACTTCTGGGCGAGGTCTTTACGGACCACGTAGCCTTCAAACGCCGTTGTTACTTTTGCATCAAGTGCGTCGAGGTCCACCATGCTGTCACTCCAATCCTATTCGGACCGCTCTTTGTGCTACGGGAGATTTCTGGCTATCCAGAACGACGAGCCAGGCCTCTTTTCCTTCGTTACTGTTATCTTCGATAGTGAGCGAGGCGTTGCCCTCGATGCTGACTGTACGGCTGCCGGTCGTAACGCTGCTCTCTGTATCGGCCGGTCTCCACCGGATGTCGACAGTGTAGCCTTCGGCACCGTCAACATGAACCCTGCAGATCATTCCGACCCACCGGATCTGGCCGATCTCGATACCCTTGCTGCGGGTCGCACCGATTTTTACGACAATCTCCGGCACGACAGTCTCCTGCGGGCTGAGGCCGCCGTGCTCGTATTCTTTCCCCTCCTCGAAACAGGAGACTCCGGGAGCCAGAGCGATCCGGATGTTGTGGTCCCAGAACCACCGGACCACGGGGTAGTCGGTCTCTGCGTCGGCCCGCAACTCGGCGCAGCGGCCCTTCTTCACTTCAGTGAGTCCGGGCTTCAGTTCGGTCTTCCGCAGCTTGCCCGGGAGGAGGAGCCAGCCGTGGTCGGTGACGATGCGCACCTGCTGCCAGCCGGCCTCAAGGAGTTCGATCGCCCGGTCACGGATCTTCTCAAGTTCCCTGTCGAGAACTTCAGGGAGGGCAGCCCCTTTGTTATGCCCTTCTGTATCGATGTCTCCGCAGTCCGTCCATGCGGAGTGCGCAGGATCGCCGGTCTCGGAGTCGCCGAGCACGCTGAACCCTTTGTCATTAAGGATGCTGCGTAACGCGGTGATGGTCGCGAGCGCTCCGCTCTTCGTTCTGGGGGTCAGGTTCTCCCCGGCAACGAGTTCGCCGGCGATCGGCATGACCGCCGGTTTTGCCGTCGAGGTCTGTGTGGGGAGGGCACTGAAGCGGTGGGAGAGGGTACAGGAGTACCCGGCATCCTTCAGACTCGAAGAGAGGCGATGGCCGAGGTCCATGCGGAGACCGTCGACAAAGAGCAGGGCCTCGCCAGCAACGGGCTCCTGGTTCTCTTTTTGCATCGGTGCCGGTTCCCGCAGCCACTCCTTCTGGAACGCCTCCGCCATCGCATCGAGCCAGTTCCGGTAGAGCACGTTGACAACGGCTGCAACGGCATCACTGCTCTTCCTGTCCGTCGCCTGCTCAAGTGCACGGACCACGGCATCGTCGGCCTGCCATGTGGTATTGGCGTAGCGCTCTGCCTGCTCGAGTACGGTTCCGCCGAACTTCATATCGGTCGTGATGATCGCGAGGTGTGCGAGGTGTTCGAGAGCCCGTGCGAGGGGGCTCTCCCCCATCCCGGCCCAGACCCACTCCCGCCGCGGGGCGTGTACCCGTTCCAGATCCGCGATCTGCCTGCGTGCATCCTCCGGGGAGGCCTCGGCAAGGGCCATGAAGACCAGGTAGAGTTCCTTCTCGCGTAAGTCGTTGTACTGCGGCCATGAGTCCGGATAGGGCATCCAGCCGGGCAATTTTACGCTGCGGAGGAGCCGGGGAACCTCAGGGTAGGCTCCGGGCTTCTCCGTGAACCGCTCCCATACGTCCGCCCACCTGCCGGACTGAGAGCCCAGTTTCTCCGCGGCGGTAGACGCACCGTCCTTCTCCGGGTCGAAGTCGTACTCTTTCCCGCATATCTTACAGAACGCTCCCCAGTCGCCGCTGACCTTCATCCGCTGCTCTTCCCCGGCCGGGGCGTTCATCCACTGGAGGATCTGCTTGTTCGGGTCGGGGTGGTGGAGTTCGTCAAAGAAGGCCGCGTTGAGCGGCTCCTTTGCTTTCAGGAACTCGACAGATTCGTCGGCGAGGACGGCCGCGGCGCTCCGGATGGCATCCCGTGTCTCGGCGTCGTCGTGGACCTGGATGGAGAGGCCGCCCTGGCTCGTCTTCAGAAACGCAAGCACGGTCCAGTCGCGCCCGTTCCGCTGCGACCAGACGTTGCCGAGGTACTGGAGGCCGGCGAGCGGTTTGATCTCATCGGGGCAGTCTTCGAGGTTCCGGAGCTGCTCGCGTGAGTATCCGGGGAGGTACACGATGACCGGCTGGTCTTTTGTGAGGGGTGAGTCGATGGTATGGGCGACGAGGCAGCGGAGGTAGATGGCCGGGCCGGTGAGGTGTTCCGGGTCATAGGCGCCGAAGGTGACGATGGGGAGGGTGTCTCGGAGGCGGGCGACGATGGGCGCCCACTCGCCGGTCTTGTCCGGGAAGACGACCACCTGCTGCCGGACGACGTCTTCCCGGTTGTAATCGTTCATGGCGCCGGCGAGCGAGTCGCGGACCCGGTCTAAGAAGGTTTGTTTCATTTCGAGTTCCCTCATACAATTTGATGTGAATTAGAGCGAGAGGACCATTGCATCATCATCGTCATAAGCGCCTTCCCAATCGTCTGGTGGACGAAGGTATTCGTCCAATAAGATAGACTCATACTGGAGCGCAATATCATACTCTTCTTTTGAGACAGTGATAGTATCGGGGCCATAATCAAGTGACTGAACCTCTTTTTCCCTTTTAAAAAGGGCGGAGTATATCAATTTAAACTTTACAATTAAGCCAATAGCATTTGCTTCAATATCGCTCCTCTTTTTTTCTATAGCACTAATGGCAATAGATTGAATTGCATCTATCACTTTCCGGAGACACCGCGTCTTCTTTTGATGCGCTATGCTTTTTCCAATCTTTCTTAATTCGTCCAGTATCCAAAGCGCTTCCTTACTATGATTATGATCGACGGCATACCCGCCAAGGAACCGCAACATCTGGACCGATGAATTAACTAACGTAGTTTTATCCCGGTTTACATATTCCAGTATTATCTCACCGATTCGTTTAAAGACAAAATCATCCTCGAAGATAAGGTTCTTTTCTATTGCATACCTTCCAAGGCTATCAAGTATTTCAATTGCTTTCTGTGACGAAGTGTCCAGATCATGCCTAACCGAAGCTTTACCAATGTTGCTTATCGATTCAACGAATGAGAATAATGTGTGCCTCCATTTTTTCGTAATGCCATCATCTTGAGATAATCCCTCAATTCCTCCAATAGATTTGGCTGTTTCTTTTAATGTTGTGAGTGAATGATTAACAACAGAAACCAAAGTATATTCGCACGCTTTAACTGCAACATCTTCTATCGCGGAGCAAGATCTATTAAGAACAAGTATCTGATGCTCTTTGAAAGCCCATTCATTAATTGTTTTCAAACGAGTGATAATCTCGAACACATATTTATCTTCCCTCTTTTCGATGAGCAAGAATCCACAGCGTTTGATATCATCAAAGAGCCGGAACGAAATGTAATCGTCCTGCCAAGTCGCCGGACCATTAGCGATAAGCTGTTTAAATCGTCTTTCAACGTAGGTCAACCCCGTGCTCATGGTTGTAAAATCATTAATCTTAATTGCGCCGTAAATGACATCAAAGACTGATTGGAATGGATCAACTTGCGGACTGATCGTCTCTGTATCGATCAAATCCACAAGATTTTCAACAATTCTCTCCATATTTAGGAGATCTAGGGTATTGAAGACGTAGAGAATAAGCATTAAGGACAGATACACCCCTAATACAAGAACAAAAAGCGTTCCGAGTGTAGTAGGTATCGGCGAATTAGAACCATTGATTTGTATGAGAATTATCGAGCCGATTATAATGGAGAGAATGTAGCTAAAGAGGAAAAACCACAGTGTCGCACTTTTCTTGAATATTTCAATGACTCTCGGCGAATACTTTGATGCAGTCATTTCAACCGCAAGGAGCGTGAGAGAAATTACAATAGCAAGAATTGTTGCTTGGATCTGGTTGGAAGTGCTAATAAAAGATCGGGCGCTCTCTTCGGTGATACTGAATTCTGGAAAAGTTAATACAATCAACGAAGCTGCAGCAAATGCCGATATAAAAAGGGCACTATAAATACCAAACCCACGCCTATAGGGATCAGCATTTATCCAATCACTGACTTTCTGTCTCAATCCTTCCAGCATTCTCCCTCGCCTTCCGCTTCTCCGCGAGCGTGATGTGCAGGTCGTTCAACCGCTCCGTCGTCCTGGAACAGTTCGGCACCGGATCGGTGCCCCGGTCCTTGCCCCACTTGACGTTCGGTTTCCACCGCAGGACGCCGGCCTCCATGAACGGTCGGATGTTCATCCGGACGCCGTCGTTCAAGTCCGGCTCCCAGCCCATCGCCTGTTCGTGGAGCGGTTTCCACCGGACGTAGATGTCATACGGCGGCTCGCCTTCGAGGATCTGCTCAAGCTTCGCCTTGAGCGCTTCGGCGGCGGCAAGCCTCCGCTCGGCGCCGGGCTTCTCCTGGCGGACCTCGTCTTTCTGCTGCGAGATCCAGTTGTTGCCGAGGTAGGTGTAGATCAGTTTCTCAAGCGTCCTCCGGTTGAGTTTGTGGTAGTTGAGCAGCACCGAGAACCCGTCCTTCGTGCCGTCCCAGACCTGCCAGACGAACGGCCGGTGGTGGAAGAGCTTACAGTGCGACGCGAAGAACTCGTCGCGGAGGAACCCTTCGAGGCCGCCGTTCTTCGTGTATCCGGCCTGCCGCAGGAGTTCTTCTTCCTTCCGCGGCGACCACTCGCTCCCGTACGCGGCGGCGAGGATGCTCCGGAGCAGTTCGACCGCCGGACGCTCGCCCCAGACCGGCGGGATGCAGACGATGCCGTCCTGGTCGGCAAGGGCATCGATTGAGTCTTCTTCCGCGGGTTGCTCCGGCCAGCGGTAGCCGAGCAGCCGGGCGATGGCGACGTGGAGCGGCTGTTCGCTGCCGACGATGTTGCCCTCGAA
>FZPS01000220.1_pt198 | contig 13826 bp, 16 predicted proteins | sample 1817821 | NCBI WGS metagenome assembly FZPS01 (sample SAMEA104158645, study PRJEB21678) | metagenome | place: Germany | collected 2015-04-21 | reverse complement strand
AAAATTTTCCGTATCGAGCAAATCATTGAAAAAATCGTTGCTGAATTCCCAGCCGTAAAATCAATCGTCCAAAATATCAACGATAAAAATACCAATGCGATTTTTGGTAATGACTTTAGAACGCTTTATGGAAAAGATACGATTGTTGATAGCATGCTTGGCAATCAATATGAAATCTCAGCGCGTTCATTCTACCAAGTTAATACTGAAATGGCTGAAAAACTTTATCAAACTGCTATTGATTTTTCAGATTTGACAGCTGATGACATCGTGATTGATGCTTATTCTGGAATTGGAACAATTGGACTTTCATTTGCTAAAAATGTCAAAGCAGTTTATGGTGTTGAAGTGATTGAAGAAGCGGTTGAAGATGCTAAACGCAATGCTGCGCTTAATGGCATTACTAATGCGCATTATGTGGCTGATTCTGCAGAACATGCCATGGCGACATGGAGCAAAAACGGCATCAAACCAAGCGTCATTTTGGTTGACCCACCACGTAAAGGCTTGACAGAAAACTTTATCAAAGCAAGCGTAGCCATGCAACCAGAAAAAGTCACTTACATCTCATGTAACCCAGCAACCATGGCGCGTGACATCAAACTTTACCAAGAACTTGGCTACAAACTCCAAAAAGTACAACCAGTAGATTTGTTCCCAAATACGCACCATGTTGAGGCAGTATCACTGCTTGTACGAGCTGCTGAAACAGCGAAGTAGAAGTAGATGTTCTGCCCATGCGATAGCTGTCGTAGAATGAGGAGTTAGCGACGAAATGAAACGGTAACGGCGAACCGCTGAATGTGTAAGTTTACTAGTTAAAAACGCAGAATAAGAATTTAGCTTGCATTTGATTTTTAAGGTAAGCTGTTTATGAAGATTTTTAAGATTTATGAAGGGGGATTTTATGGGACTACTTGATTTTTTCAAGAAAAAGAAGAGGTTGACTTCTAGAGATGTTTTAGATGATGAAAGTTACATTAAAGAGATTCGTCATTGCAGTCAAGAAGCTTGGCATCAGTATGACGTTTTGTTAGCTGCTCGTGGTTATGGTTGGAAAGGCATGGTTGATTGGGCTAGTTATATGAGCAAGGCTGATTTAATGAATATTTCTACCATTACTTACAGTTCACTACCTGGTTCTAAAGAGATTGAATGTATCGAAAGTTTTCGTCAGAATGAAAATGATTTTTTTAAAATGCAAGAGTTGAAAGATGAACAATCAAGTTTGGCAGTCGGTGGAGAAAGTAAAACCTTAAAAGTACCAATAAAAATCGTTTGGTTTAATCAAACAAGGACATTAAGATTTTTTACGTTGTTTCTTGATGATGAAAAACTTATGGAGCGCTACATTGAAACAATGATTCGTAGAACATTTTTAACTGCGGACGCTATGAAATTAGCAAAACATAAGTAGAATCAGCTAGATAAAGGAGACCAAAAAGTATGGCAAATATGATAACGTGTATTCGAATGATTTGTAGTATCGTGTTAGTTTTTTGCCCTACTTTTTCGGTCTCTTTTTATGTGCTTTATATCTTAGCAGGGGTGAGTGATATGCTGGATGGCATGGTGGCTCGGCATTTTAAAACTGTCAGTGATTTTGGTTCAAAGCTTGATACGGTTGCTGATTTTATCTTTTGTTTGGTTTGCTTTATCAAAATCATTCCGGTGTTAAAGTTTGAAAGATGGATGTTTATCTGGATTTTTGTGATAGCACTTATTAAGTTAATCAACCTCATCTCTGCTTATGTCGTGCAGAAGAAGTTTGTCGCTTGTCATTCAAATCTCAATAAGTTAACGGGTGCTTTGCTGTTTTGCTTGCCGATAACCATAAAAGTAATTGACTTACGTTATAGCATGGTGGTGATTGGGATTGTGGCGACGTTAGCTGCGATTCAGGAAGGGCACCTTATCCGAAAAGGTCTCAGTTAAAGGAGGCAGGTATGAAAATCATTGAAGCTGGTAGACAAAATCAAAAGGTGATTATAATGCTCCACGGTGGTGGTTTGTCGTGGTGGCAATATCAAGCTCAGATGGATTTGCTGTGTGAAAACTATCATGTGGTTTTGCCAATTCTTGATGGACATGCTGGAAGTGATGCTGATTTTACAAGCATTGAAGATAATGCTAAGCGACTTCTGGATTATATTGATAAAACGTATGGTGGTTCAGTTTTTCTAATTGCTGGTCTGTCTCTTGGAGCTCAAATATTACTTGATATGCTTTCTCAGCGAGAAAACATTTGTCAGTATGCCATTATAGAAAGTGCTTCGGTTATTCCAGATAAATTGACAGCCAGTTTGACTGCTCCGCTATTTTCGATGAGTTTTCCTTTGATACGAAAGAAGTGGTTTGCCAAATGGCAGTTCCGCTATCTTGGTATGCGAGCTGATTTATTTGCACACTATTATGAGGATACGGTGAAACTTTCTAAGCGAAATTTGATTGCTTTTACAAAAGCAAGTAGCTTGTATCAAGCAAAACCAAGTTTGAAAGAATCATCAGCGCGTGTTCGTATCATTGTTGGAGAAAAAGAATCTAAGAGAATGCTTGCTTCAGCAAGGTATTTACATGATCTTTTACCAGACAGTCGCTTGGAAATCAAAGCGGGTCTGGCTCACGGTCAATATGCGATTAACCAGCCAGATTTGTATGTGAAAGAGCTCTTGGAGAACTTATGATTAAGGAGTGAATGATATGGCATCGAGTAAAGAATACTTAGTTTTTATATTGGACAAACTTTCAGAAATTCCTGAGATTTCCTACCGTGCAATGATGGGAGAATACATCCTTTATTACCGTGGTAAGGTCATTGGTGGGATTTATGACAATCGTTTTTTGATTAAACCCACTAAGTCTGCTACAACGTTATTACCAGAAGCAAGGCTTGAGATTCCCTACGAAGGGGCTAAAAAGATGCTTTTAGTTGATCAACTTGATGACAAAGCTTTACTCAGCCGCTTGCTGCAAGCCATGTACGAAGAACTACCAGAACCTAAGAAAAAAAGAAACTAGCTTATCAAAGGTTAGTTTTTCTTTTGTCATAATCATCTGATTTTGCTACAATGAAAACAAAGAGTGATAACGTTTTCTTAAGCGGGAAGGAGGTATTGGTTATGGAATACATCCAGGTGACAAAAGATAATTTGGAAAAAGAGCATATTTGTTGTGCTATTTCTAACAACAAAGATGTTCAAGTCTCATCTAAAAAAACTTGGTTATCTGAGCGCTTTGATGATGGACTTGTTTTTCTAAAAAGTGTTGAACGTGGCAAGTGTTTTATCGAGTATATCCCTGCAGAAAAGGCTTGGAATCCGATTGAGGCAGAAGATTACATGTATATTGATTGTCTCTGGGTTTCGGGTTCTTTAAAAGGGCATGGTTATTCGACTGATTTGCTGGAGGCTTGTATCGCTGATAGCAAAGCAAAAGGGAAGAAAGGCTTGTGTATCTTAGCAACAGCTAAGAAGAAACCATTTCTTGCTGATCCAAAGTATTTAGCTTACAAAGGTTTTAAGGTGGCAGATGAAGCTGATAATGGTATTCAACTTTGGTATTTGCCGTTTTCTGATGAGGCTAAAGTGCCTAGTTTTAAAGTTTGTGCCAAACACCCTCACATTGAAAAATCAGGTTATGTTTTGTATTACACCAGCCAATGTCCATTTAATGCGAAATACGTTCCTATCCTTGAAGCAACAGCTGAGCAAGGAGGAATTCCTTTTAAGGCTATTCAAATTACGGATAGGAAAACAGCGCAAGCTGCGCCAACACCCATAACGACCTACGCTCTTTTTTACAACGGAGATTATGTTACAAATGAGCAGATGAATGCTAAGAAATTTTTAAAACTCGTCTCAAAAGTTGGAGGATAAATATTTTTCACTAAAAGAGGTTAGTATGATTGAGTTGAAACCACTTGTGTCAAGTGACCGAGAACAATTTATTAAAGATAACCAAGAAGCTTTTAATTATGGAGCTTTAGAGGAATTTGGTCTGCGTGATGACCATTTTGAAGAAAATGGTCAAATCATTTCTCGAGAGACAATCGAAGAATCGATAGATAGCGGAGAAGCCTACCGTATTCTTAATGATGGAAAGGTTGTCGGTGGTGTTGTTGTTCGTATCGAGGGAGATAGAGGAGATTTAGATTTGCTCTTTGTTTCTCCCAAATGCCACAGTAAAGGTGTTGGTTATGGCGCTTGGTGCCAAGTTGAAAAGATGTTTCCACAAGTGAAAATCTGGGAAACCGTGACACCGTATTTTGAAAAACGTAACATTCATTTTTATGTGAATCGCTGTGGGTTTAAGATTGTTGAATTTTTTAATAGCCATCACAAAGATCCAAATGATGATGAGGCTTCAGAAATGTTTCGATTTGAAAAATGCTTATAGTTTCAGATTTTAGGAGGGCAATATTATGACTAAAGGAAATGGTATCTTAATTGGTATGGGATTTGGAGTAGCCATTGGTGCAGGAATAGGTTTTCTAACACATAATATTGGACTTTGGATGTCGCTTGGTATTGCCTTTGGGGTTATGGTTGGACTATTTATTGACAAAGATGACGATGATGAAGGCGAGTAATTTATCAGACGATTGAACCTATAAAGAATAAGATGTTAAACTGTAGCTTTTCTGGCTACAGTTTTTTGAATATTTTAAAGGATGACGCAAGATAAAAACTAAAAAAACAGTTGTTCTTTGTAAGTGCTGTCTTTTTGTGCTACAATGCAAGTATCACAATATTCTGATAATTTAAAAGGAGGTTTCTGGATGAAAACAGTACTTGTAACGGGTGGCACAGTTTTTGTTAGCAAGTATACAGCGGCTTACTTTGTTAAAAAAGGCTATGACGTCTATGTGCTCAATCGAAATACCAAGACACAAGTTGAAGGCGTGACTGTTATTCAAGCTGACCGACATAATTTGGGTAATCGATTGAAGAGTCTCCATTTCGATATTGTTTTGGATGTGACAGCTTATAACGCTAATGACATTTCTTGTTTAGTAGAAGCAATAGGCTCATTTGAAACATATATCATGATTAGTTCAAGTTCTGTTTATCCAGATGACGGCGCGCAGCCATTTTTAGAAACCTCTCAACTTGGTGAAAATAAATTCTGGGGACAGTATGGTCTAGATAAGATTGCAGCTGAAAAACGATTAGTTGAGCTGGTTCCAGAAGCTTATATTTTACGTCCTCCGTATCTCTATGGACCGATGAATAATGTTTATCGCGAAGCTTTTGTCTTTGATTGTGCTAAGGATGATTTGCCATTTTATCTGCCACGTCACGGTGAATTGAAATTACAATTCTTTTATATTAAGGATTTGTGCCGCACGATGGAAGCTATTATCGAAAGGCGACCAAAAGAACACCTCTATAATGTTGGAAATACTGAAGTTATAAGTGCTCGCCAGTGGGTGAAGCTCTGCTATGCCTGCAGCAATAAAATTCCAGAATTCATCGAAGTCTTTGATGAGGTCAATCAGCGCAATTACTTCAGTTTTTACGACTATGAGTTCTTCTTAGATGTCAAAAGACAAGAGGAATTGTTACCAGAGCTAACACCTCTAGAAATTGGCTTAAAAGAATCCTACACATGGTATGAAAATCATGTCTTCGACGTCAAAAAGAAACCATTTTTTGATTATATTGAAAAACATTTGAAGGGAAACAGTAAAAACTAAAGCGCGTGATAACTAACACATGAAACTTAGCTGAATAAAGAAAGAGGTTGTATTATGGCGGCTATTGAATACAAAGCAATTCATGACTTTAAGTGCAGTGATTTGGAGCGTTTATTTCTTTCAGTAGAATGGTCATCAGGGCATTATCCTGAAAAGCTTGTTCTGGCTATGCAGAATTTTAATACTGTCTATTCGGCTTGGGACGGCGACCAATTAGTTGGCATGATTTGTGCTATGGATGATGGGGTGATGAATGCTTATATTCATTATTTGCTTGTTGATCCTGCCTATCAAGGTCACACGATTGGAAGTAAGTTGATTCAACTGGTCAAAAAAAAATACAAATCTTTTATGAGAATTGCTGTGATTGGCTACAATAAGGAGATTGATTTCTATGAGAATTGTGGCTTTGTTAAAAGCGAAAATTGCTCAGCTTTGTTTATCACCTCTTTGTGGACTTAAAACTTACTATTACATAATGTAAATCAATTTTTTATGATATCGCTTTCTGAAAATGTGTGATATACTTAAGTTAACAGATATGAAAGGGGTGCCCCATATGGATAATGAATACATGCAAAAAGCTATTGAAGAGGCTTACGAAGGGATTAAAAAAGGAGATGGTGGCCCCTTTGGTGCGGTTATCGTAAAAGATGGCAAAATCATTGCTAGTGGGCACAATATGGTCCTAGCTCACCACGATCCAACGGCACACGGAGAAGTAACGGCAATTAGAGCAGCAGGTCAAAAACTTGGCACGCATGATTTGTCTGGGACGACTTTATTCACAACTGGAGAGCCATGTCCAATGTGTCTAGCAGCTTGTCTTTGGGCAAATATTGATAAAGTTTATTATGGTTGTACAATTGCTGATAACGCCATGATTGGTTTTCGTGACCAACGCTTTGATGAGCTTATGGGAGGACGAAAAAATCTTCCTAAGGATTATCTTGTCCAACTTAGCCATGACGATTGCTTGAAACTCTTTAAAGATTATCAAAACATGCAACATAATCTCTACTAAGAAATTGTAGATAAGTTAAATCGACTGTAGCACAAGTTGTTACAGCTTTTTTTCTTGATAAAGTGATATAATGCTAGGGAGTCGATGTCAATTTAGAAGGTGAGTGTAAGTTTAGTCATGTTATGTCATGAATTTGGTGATTCTTCAAAACCAATTATCATCTTGTTACCAGGAACCATGTGTTACTGGTATACTAACTTTGCAAAAGTTATTCCTAGTTTGATAGAAGATTTTTTTGTCGTTGTTGCTTCTTACACGGGATTTGATATGAAAGACAGAAGTGATTACACGTCGGTTTTAGCAGAAGTTGAAAAGATTGAAGCACATATCAAGCATTCTTATCAGGGAAAAGTGTTAGCTATCTATGGTTCCTCACTTGGTGGGACTTTTGTAGCACATTTAGTCGCAAGAAGAAAAATCCAGTTATCATATGCAGTGATTGGTAGCTCTGATTTTGATCAGTCATGTCGACTGCCTGCTTATTTGAAGAGTAAGCTCTTGGTTAAGTTGATGTGGCCATATGTGACAAAAGGGCGCTTTAAGCCAAAATGTTTGCATAGCTATTTTGAAAAAGCATCTGCTAAAGATTCTTATGTAAAAGAAATCTTTTCCTTTGTAAAAGGGATGGATTTTGTCAGCAAGACATCGGTCTTTAATCAATATTTTTTTGACTTAATTACACCATTACCTTGTCATGTAGAAAGCAGTGACTGTCAGGTGCACATTTTTTACGCGAAGAAGATGGGAAGGAAATACTTGAAACGCTATAATAATCATTTTAAAAATGCCATTATTCACCCTCAAGAGTATCGTCACGAGGAACTCTTGGTATCTTATTCTGGAAAATGGTGTCAGTGCATCAAGCAAATTTGTCTAAACCATAAAGAAGAAGTCTGAGGAAATCTCGGATTTTTTTATTTCGGAAAATATTCTGAAAACTTGAGATGGGATTTTTGACGTTTTTCAAAAAAGCGTCTAAAACAGCGTGTAGCGCTTACATTTCAGGTAATTAGTGTTTTTTGGTCAAAATTTCAAGTAGAAGCCCTTAGAGGAGCAAAAAAGGGGCAAATATTGCAAATTTTTATGGTAATATCCCTAGAATTCTAACTTTTGGTGTGATAAAATGGTAATATGAGTTCTCGTAAGCGTCTGAGAACAAATAAAAATAGGAGGAAAAGATGGACGCTTTTAAGTATATTAAGCCAAAACTGTTTAGTACTCTTAAAGATTATTCGGGTGCACAGTTTGCAAAAGACCTTGTTGCGGGGATTATTGTGGCGATCATTGCCCTACCATTGTCAATTGCCTTAGCGATTGCATCAGGTGTTAATCCAGAACAAGGTCTTTATACTGCAGTTGTCGCAGGTTTTTTTATTTCATTCTTAGGTGGTAGTCGTGTTCAAATCGGTGGACCGACCGCAGCATTCGTTGTTATCATCTACGGTATCATTGCACAATATGGTATGGCAGGTCTTACCATTGCAACATTTTTAGCTGGTATCATGATGATTGTTATGGGGCTTCTTCGTTTCGGAGATTTGATTAAATTCATCCCTAAGACAATTACAGTTGGGTTCACATTAGGTATCGCTATCGGAATCTTTGTTGGTCAATTAAAAGATTTCTTCGGACTAAGTATGGGTGCTGTTCCAGCTGAATTCGTTGAGAAAATGGTAGCTTACGCTCAACACATCAATACCATCAACTGGCCTACTCTTTTGATTGGTATGATTGCTTTGCTTATTCAAATCTTCTGGCCACGAGTTTCTCAAAAAATCCCAGGTTCTCTTGTTGCTATTATCGTAACAACAGCTCTTGTTGGATTTGGTCACATGTCAGTTAAAACAATCGGTGACTTGTACACTATCAAAGCTGGTTTACCGTCATTTACAATGCCTGAATTGTCATTTGGTCTTATCCGTCAAATGATTTCACCAGCCTTCACTATTGCAATCTTGGCTTCTATCGAATCACTTCTTTCATGTGTGGTTTCAGATGGTATGATTGGTAGTCACCACCGTTCAAATGCTGAATTGGTTGGACAAGGTGTTGGTAATATGATGTCTGCTCTCTTTGGTGGTATCCCTGCTACAGGAGCTATCGCTCGTACAGCAGCCAACGTAAAAAATGGTGGTTGTACACCAATCGCTGGTATGACTCACGCTGTGACATTGCTCTTGATCCTCTTGTTCTTGATGCCTTACGCATCGCTTATCCCAATGAGCTGTCTTGCATCAATCTTGATTATGGTTGCTTATAACATGAGTGGTTGGCGTACATTTGTTCACATGCTTAAAAAAGCACCTAAGAGTGATATTGCTGTCTTGGTGATTACACTTGTGTTGACAGTCTTCTTTGACCTTGTTGTAGCCATCGAATTTGGTATGGTTTTGGCTGCCTTCTTATTCCTTAAACGTATGTCAGACGTTGCCGCAGTTCGTCAATGGGTTGATAAAGATAGCCTTGATGATGCTGAGCTTTCTGAAAACACTGATTTGAAACATGTTCCAAGTAATACAGTAGTTTACGAAATTTTTGGTTCATTGTTCTTCGGTGCAGCAAATGACTTCCTTAACTTCACTCATGAAGAAGGAAAAAATGTTTTGATTCTTCGTATGCGTAACGTGCCTGCTATGGATATTTCAGGACTTGAAGCTCTTGAAGAAACACTTGAAATTTGCAAAAAACGTGGCATGACATTGATTTTATCTCACGTTAATAAACAACCATATCGTGTGATGGAAAAAGCTGGCTTTATCGAAAAAGTTGGTCAAGAAAACCTTTGTGAAAATATCGATGCCTCACTTAAACGTGCAGCAAGCCTAGCAAAATAAAGATATAAATAGATAACATCCAGCAGAATCTTCTGCTGGATTTTTTTTGATGAAAAACGGGCTCACACTCCATGATATGTTATAATGACTATATTGATAACTTAAAAATATTATACGAAAGTTTAAGAATACAGCATGAAAGAGAAATTAACGATAAGTGATATTGCAGAACTTGCAGGCGTAGCAAAAAGTACTGTATCACGTTATTTAAACGGTGGAAGTGTTAAGAAAGAAACAGCAAATCGTATCCAAGCGATTATTTCAAAACATGGTTACGAGCCAAATTTGTTTGCTCGACTAAATGCTAAAAGTAGTAAGATCATTGGTCTTGTGGTACCTGGATTTAATTCAGTAACCACTCCTCGAATTGTTGAAGTGATTGTGGCTTATTTGAAAGAAAATCACTACAATCCCTTAATTTTACACACAGATCATTCTACTGAAGAAGAAATTCGTAGCATTGAAAGACTCAGTAAAATGAACGTTGACGGCATTTTGGTTATTTCTACAGGGATTACCAAGCAGCACCAGAAAGTTGTTGAAAGTATTTCGCAGCCAGTTCTTTTCATTGGTCAAAAATATGAAGGCCTTAAAACGGTTGTTAATGATGATTACAATGCTGGTTATGCCATTGGACAATTAATCGCAAAAAGTGGTGCCAAGTCAGTTCTTGGAGTCTGGGTCGATGAGAATGATAAAGCAGTCGGTAAAGAACGGAAAAATGGTGTTGTTGATGGCCTAGCAGCAAGTGGTGTAACCAATGTTGAATTTGTTTTTTCTAGTTATTACTATGAAGAATCAGTCCATATTCTTGAAAACTTTTTAGAAGAGGATAAATTACCAGATGCGATTATTTGCGCGACAGACCGTATCGCACAAAGTGTTTACAAATTATTTTTGCAATCTAAAAAAGTGATTGGTAAAGATGTGTCAGTTACTGGTTTTGGTGATTATGAAACGAGTGAACTTTTGAATCCACCATTAACAACAGTTAAATTTGATTGGTATAATACGGGAAGAATTAGTGCGGAGACGATTCTGCAGATGATTCATGACAAGCCAGTCAGTCAATTGCAGATTATTCCATTTGAATTGATAAAACGCCAAAGTGTTGTCGAAAAGGACAGTTGATTTGAACTGTTCTTTTTTTAATGAAAAAATGGAACCGCTTTTATTTTTTTTTGAGTAAAAAGTATTGACAGCGTATTCATATGGTATTATAATATAGTCAAACATTAAAGGAACCGGTTCCAAAACAAAAAGGAGACATTATGGCAGACTTAAAGAAAATTAGTCAGGATATTGAAAAATACGTTGGCGGTAGGGAAAATATTTCAGGTGTTGCTCACTGTGCGACTCGTTTGAGAATCGTTTTAAAAGATAACAGTTTAGCCGATCTTAAAAAACTTGAAAATGTCGACTTAGTTAAAGGAGCATTTGTCGCTGGAGATCAAATTCAGTTGATTTTTGGACCTGGATTAGTTAATGACGTGTATGAGGTTTTTTCAAAATATGTCGGTATAGCAGATATGACACTTAATGAGCTTAAACAAGAAAGTGCCAAAAAAGCAAATCCTATTCAAGCAGTTATTAAATCTCTATCTGATGTATTTGTTGCGATTATTCCAGCAATCCTTGCAGCAGCACTTTTGATGGGTATTACAGGAGTTCTTAGTAATTACCCCATTGTTAAGGAAAATGAAACCTTATATGCTATCAACAGACTAGCAAGTCTTGCATCTACGGGTATCTTTGCTATTTTACCGATGGTAGTTTGTTATTCAGCAGTTAAACGCTACGGCGGTAACCCAGTTCTTGGTATGGTTGTTGGGGCTATCATGCTTGATTCTTCACTTGCAAATGCCTATTCAGCTGCATCTGGAACTGTTCATGTTGAAGTGATTCATTTATTTGGTTTACCAATTGAAATGGTTGGCTTCCAAGGCGGTATTTTAGTTGCTTTGATGATTGGTTTTGTTGTTGCAAAACTCGATATTTACTTCAATAAAGTCGTACCAAACTCTGTTAAGCTTTTGCTTGCGCCTTTGTTTACTGTATTTCTTTCAACTTTGCTTTTGTTTACAGTTGTAGGACCAGTAGGTCGTATTCTTTCACATGGTTTGACAAGTGGATTGGTTTGGTCTGCTGAAAATCTAGGATTTGTTGGTTATGCTTTATTTGCCGGTGTTCAACAATTATTGGTTATTACAGGGCTTCACCATATTATTGGTGCAGCAGAAGCACAATTACTTGCTGATACAAAACATAACTTCATCAACCCATTGATGTCAGTTGCTTTGATTGGACAATCTGGTGCAGTTATTGGTTATTTGATTACTCACTGGAAAGATACTAAAGCTCGTGAACTTTGTTTGCCAAGTTTTGCTTCAACATTGTTTGGTATTAGTGAACCAGCTATTTTCGGTGTTAACCTTCGCTATCGTTACCCACTAGTTGCAGGATGTATTGGCGGTGCAGTTGCAGGTGCATATGTTTACTTTGCAAAATTAACCGCACTCGGTTTTGGTACAACAGTAGTACCAGGTATTGCTATTTGTGACCCTGCTCACAATGGTTATTTAAATTATATTATTGCCCATTTAATTGGCTTTGGAGTTGGGCTAGCTGCTACAATTATCTTAAAACCATTCTTCAAAGAAGAAAACTAAAAAAATAAAATCAAAGCCTCCTTACATTGTTTAGGGAGGCTATATTATTGGAGGAAACATGTACACGAAAGAAGAATATGCCAAAGACTGTCAAATCTATAATGACATGCGGCGACTTGTTGATTCGGACGTTAATCGTTTAAACTATCATTTGATGGCACCGACTGGATGGCTTAATGACCCAAACGGTCTAGTTGAAAAAAATGGCATTAACCATGTTTATTTTCAATATACTCCTTTTGATGCTGGTTGGGGAATAAAATCTTGGGGACATTATACCACAAAAGATTGGATTACTTACAAAGAAGAAGAGCCTTTTGTTTTTGCGGATAATAGACTTGATCGCGATGGTGCTTATAGTGGTTCAGCGATTGTCAAAGATGGAATTATTCATTATTTGTACACTGGAAATGTCAAATTGTTAGATGGTGATTATGATTACATCTTGACTGGACGTGAGCAGAATACTATTCATTTGACGAGCAGTGACGGTTTTCATTTTTCTGGTAAAGAACTTGTGTTAGCAAATAGTGATTATCCAGATGACATGACAACACACGTCAGAGATCCTAAAATTTTAAAAGACGGTGAGAAATATATCATGGTTTTAGGGGCGAGAAGTATTGAAGATAAGGGCTGCGCTCTAGTTTATCATTCAACTGATTTGTCACACTGGCACTATGTGACACGCATACAGACAAGTGAAAAATTTGGCTTTATGTGGGAATGCCCAGATTTATTTAAACTGGGTAACCAACTCGTTCTCTCAGTTTCACCTCAAGGACTTGAAAAAGAAGAAGCTAGGTACCAAAATGTTTTTCAGAGTGGTTATTTTTTGGTAGATGAGAATCACGGCGATTACACTGTAAGAAAATTTGAAGAGTTTGATTATGGCTTTGATTTTTATGCAGTGCAGACATTTGAAGATGAAAGTGGTCGACGAATTTTGATGGCTTGGATGGGCTTGCCAATGGAGTCAGAATACCAAGAAGATCCCACAGTAAAATATAACTGGCGACATGCTTTGACAATGCCAAGAGAACTTGTTTTTCGAAATGGTGCTGTTTATCAAAGACCTTTGAAGGAGTTTGAAAAGCTAAGAAAGAACGAGTTTCAAAGTCAAATATCTGAATTTACGCAGTGGCAAACAGAAAATTGCTGTTTTGAAATAAATGTCACATTTAGCAATCCAGCAGAAAGTTTTTCTCTTCGTTTAAGAGATGACGTTATTTTGACATTTGATGGTTCACTATTGTCGCTAAAAATGGGAGAATCAGGCTTTGGACGTACACAGCGAAATATTGCCTTAGATAAGGTTAGCCGATTGCAGGTTTTTTCTGATACGTCATCGCTAGAAATTTTCATAAATGGTGGTCGTTATACAATGACATCTAGGGTATTTAGCGATTCATTGAAACAAACAATTACGTTTGATCTAAAAGCAGATGGTCAGTTGACTATTTATGATTTGAAAAAATTTAATATCGAATAAAGAGAAATCCAGCAGAATTGTACTGACCCCAAAAAGTTGGACAATTAATTATTGAAAGGATTTAGTCCTGTATTGTACAGGGCTAAGTCCTTTTAGTTTGACTTTAATGCGT
>FZPS01000051.1_pt210 | contig 13838 bp, 15 predicted proteins | sample 1817821 | NCBI WGS metagenome assembly FZPS01 (sample SAMEA104158645, study PRJEB21678) | metagenome | place: Germany | collected 2015-04-21 | reverse complement strand
TTCCAGGGTTCCGTCATATCGTTTGAACCAAAAGTATATGTAAGAACGTGATTTATTATATCGCCTGGACGCTTTGGACACATTTCTTTGCATAATTCAGAAGGGATTGCCGATACTTCATGTCTTGGCTACTACAGATTCTTTAAGCGGCCTCTATAACCGGGCAGAATTTATGAATCTGGCAAAAAAGGAGTTTGCTTGGGCTAAAAGAAATAATGAGGAACTGTCACTATTAATTATGGATTTGGATAATTTTAAGGCTATCAACGACACCTTTGGACATGCGGCAGGAGATGAAATGATTCGTGAAATTGGAAGCATTATAAAAACCGGTTTCCGAAAAACCGATATTGCCGGGCGCATAGGAGGTGAAGAATTCGCAGTGGTTTTAAAGAACGCTTCTTTGGAAGAAGCGAAAAAGATAGCGGAAAAGTTTAGAGAGACTGTAGCCAAGAGAAAGGTGATTTACCGTGGGAGGGAAATCACTTTTACGGTAAGTATCGGAGTGGCGGCAATCCGTGGCAACGCCGATGATATCAACGATGTCGAAGATCTATTAAAACTGGCAGATGATGCCCTGTACAGGGCAAAAACCAGGGGACGAAATTGTGTTTCAACTTAATGCCGGCCTGTAGCCATTCCCCCTGCACTTTCCATGCAGGATCCGGCAGTTGCAATAGACTTATGCAGAGAAAAATCTGATGTTAATATATGTATTTTATGCGTTCAGCTGTTTTTAATAAAATCTCAATCAATATAAGAGTTGGAAGGGAAAACCAACTGCTAAAAGAGAAAACGGAGGTGCATTATGATATTTGTCTGCTACCCGAAATGCACTACCTGCCGGAAGGCTAAGAAGTGGCTGGAAGCAAACGGAGCTGCCTTTGAGGAAAGGCATATCAAAGATGACAATCCTACAATCGGGGAATTGAAAGATTGGCATAAAAAGAGCGGTTTGCCGCTGAAGAAGTTTTTCAATACCAGCGGGCTTCTGTACAGGGAACTGAAGCTTAAGGGCAGGCTCCCGGGCATGAGCGAAGATGAACAGTATAAGCTGCTGGCATCGGACGGCATGCTTGTGAAGCGCCCTATTCTTGTCGGCGACGGCTTTGTTCTGGTAGGCTTTAAGGAAGATGATTGGAAAAATGCGCTTGGCGCGAATAAATGAGATTCCAAAAGGAGAACCGTTTATGATCAATTATGTTTGGCCGCTTGCATTGGTCGTGCTGTCTAATGTTTTTTATCAGATTTGTGCGAAGTCTGTACCAAAAGAAATGAGCCCCCTGGCCTCGCTAACCATTACTTATCTGATCGGCACCGTTACTTCATTGGTGTTGTACTATGCGCTAAATAAGAATGCAAATATTGCCCGTGAATATGGCAGGGTTAATTGGGCGCCGTTTGTTATGGGGCTGGTGATAGTAGGTCTGGAGGTTGGATATATTTATGCATACATGGCCGGATGGCCTATTAGCACAGCGCAGATTGTGCAGGCTGCAGTATTGGCTATTATTCTGATATTCGTAGGGCTTTTTTTATTTAGGGAATCCCTGACCTGGAATAAGATAGTTGGGATAATTGTTTGTCTGGCCGGGCTTAGGTTAATTAATCTGAAGTAAGGATTTTCAGCTTGTTATGTATTGAGCTCTCAAGGATATGGTTTTTGCCCACTGTCAAGAATGTAGGTCGTTATTTATTAATAATTTACCCTTCAGGCCTTTACTAAAAGCGCTGCCTGCCGATAAAAGGATATAAGCAAATTATATGCTGTTATTAAGAAGAAACAGTTGGGGAAACGGTGAACAAAAAGTGATTAAAAAAAAGAAAGGAATGTTGCTACTATGCTCTAGAAAGACAACTATGAACTTGGCGTTCCTCGGGTAGATGCGCAGCATAAAGAATTATTCAAGCGTGTTGAATCATTTTTGACGAGCATTGCGGGCAGAGACTGGCTGGGATGAGAAAATACCAGAGATAAATGAAACGCTTGAGTTTATGAAAAGGTACGTTGTAGAGCATTTCCGGGGATGAAGAAGAGTACCAGCGAAGTATCAATTATCCCGGCTATGCAGCTCATAAACAGATACATGACGGTATGGTTGATTATGTGCAAGAGGTATCCAGGCAATACGAACAATCCAAGCAGAACGAGCAATTGATGCAACAGTTTGGAGGGAGACTGCTGGCGTGGCTGATTAACCATGTAAAGTCTATCTTTCATTGCCGCTCCCAGTCTCCACTTCTCTCAACATGGTTAGCATCATGAGCGGTATGCAGTTTGATGAAGTGGATGATTTTGTAACCTCTGCCATCTCAGAGATTGCGAATATCATAAGCGGCAATGTTATGACAGCGCTTTCGGATAACGACATAAAATGTGATATATTGCCGCCGGTGCAGTACAAGCCCAATGCAGAAGACAAAAAAGAAAAGGAATATGAAATGAAAACAAGCTGCTATCTCGGCACAACAATCGGTGATGTGTGCCTGGAAATAAGATTGAACCGGGCTTCATGAAATATAACGATTGAGACATCGACCGCGATTTAATAACCGGAGCAAAGCGGCAAAACAAGCACAGCCCTCGTCCCTGAATAATTTACATTCGGGGTGAGGGCTTTCATTTTTGCCTTTCTCTCCATAGGTTTTTGTCGATAAAAGAACTCATGCTGTTGTCAAGGCACTCTGTTTGCGACTAAATAGAGTGCCTTATCTGTTGAACAAAGCTTGAAATAACTATTATTTACCAGTACAATATTATATAATTATTTCAGAGGATAGATGACACAATGGATACTTGGGTTACATATTGATAGCGGATATTGTAATGAAACATTGCCCGGAATTGATAGGCGCGGGTTTTGTGCAGAAAATATTACTCCTGGCTATAATGTGGAGAAACTGCAGAAGAAAACCGAAACCCATAAATTAAACAGAAAAATTTATATAGGAGTGGTGACTTGTAATAATGAAGGTTTTAATGCTTAACGGAAGCCCGAGGAAAGGTAGTAATTGTGGTGTGGCGCTTGGAGAGATGAAAAAAATATTTGAAGAAGCCGGTATTGAATGTACGGAAGTTGTAGTAGGTGATAAGATCATCAGGGGATGTATTGCCTGCAATTATTGTTTTGATAAGGGCAAATGCGTGTTTGATGATGTAGTAAATGAATTGGCTCCGTTATTTGAAGAAGCAGCTGGCCTTGTGGTAGCAAGCCCGGTATACCATGCATCTGCAAATGCAACCCTTATAGCATGCCTGGACAGGCTTTTTTTCAGCACTCACTTTGATAAAACTATGAAGGTCGGTGCAAGCATTGCATGCGCCAGGAGGAGCGGGTGTACAGCAACTTTTGATCAACTAAACAAATACTTTACAATATCGGGGATGCCGGTTGCATCCAGTCAATACTGGAATTCAATCCATGGGCTCCTGCCCGGTGAAGCCTTCCAGGATGAGGAAGGAAGACAGACCATGAGAACTCTGGCAAGAAACATGATATTCCTTATGAAAAGCATTGAACTTGGCAAGAAGGAATTTGGACTGCCGGAAAAGGAGGAAAGAATTGCCACACACTTTATAAGATAAGAGCCAAGGCAGGGCAAGACAGGGGACGGTTCTGTGTCTTAATGCGGGAAATAGTACTTTATAGGACACAGAACCGTCCCCTGTCTTGCCCTGCCTTGACCATCCACCGCACATGGAAGTATATTAAAGAAGTTTGGCTCCAGCAGAGCAGCTACAAATACAGGGGCGGGCCTGCTTCTGAATGCTACAAAGAACAAAGCCGTGCTTTCTCCGAGAGAATATATATACGGTTGAAAAAAAGGAAGAGGGGAGGCCCGGCAATAAATAGAGGAGCTGAAATACATGCTTGGTGAAAGTTGGATACGCATTATTTATGGAGATAATCCCAAGCAAATGATAAAGGAGTTGCTTGAAGCCGTAAAAGCTGAAAAAGAAATAGATAAGAACGCACTTATCGGGATTAAGCCAAATCTCGTTGTAGCAAAACCTTCAAGTTCAGGTGCAACAACCACGCCCGAAATAGTTGCAGGCGTTATTGAATATTTAAAGTCAAAGGGTCGCGATAAAATAGTAATTATGGAAGGCTCCTGGGTGGGCGGCAGGACACCGGAAGCATTTAAAGTTTGCGGGTATGAGGATTTGTCTAGGGAGTACGATGTTCCCCTTATTGACCTGCAAAAGGATAAATACGATGAATATGAAATAAATGGCTTGAAGATAAACGTTTGCGGTTATGTCACAAAGGTTGATTATTTAATAAACATGCCGGTTCTCAAAGGCCACTGCCAGACTAACATAACTTGTGCTTTGAAGAATATGAAGGGTTGTATACCCAATCCCGAGAAGAGAAGATTCCACACCATGGGTTTGCATAAACCCATAGCATATTTGAACAAGCTTATCAAACAAAACCTCATAATTGTAGACGGCATGAACGGCGACCTGAATTTTGAAGAAGGCGGTAATCCCGTTCAGATGAACAGGATAATCGCGGGAAAGGATCCTGTGCTGATAGACGCATACGCGGCGTATTTGCTGGGCTTTAGTATTGAAGAAGTCCCGTATATTGGTATGGCTGAAGATATCGGAGTGGGAACTACTAACCTGGCAAATGCTGAGATTATTGAATTGAACAAGGATGCAGGTTCAAGAAAATTGGCACCTTCAAGAAGAGTTCAGCAGCTGTCAAGGCATATTGTTGAGGACAGTGCCTGTTCAGCTTGCTACGGCAGCCTTATTTATGCACTGGAGAGGCTGGATGAAAAAGGACTCCTGGGTAAATTAAAGGAAAAGCTGTACATTGGCCAGAATTTCAAAAATAAACAGCATGATGGGCTGGGTATCGGTGCATGTACTTCGGGATTTGCCAAATGTGTAAAAGGCTGCCCGCCAAAAGCCAGGGATATTGTAGAATATCTGGAAGGGGAATTATTGTAGCTGAGGGGTATGGAGACAGCCAAGACAGGGGCGCAAGACAGGGGACGGTTCTGTGTCCTATAAAGTACTATTTCCTGCCTTAAGACACGGAACCGTCCCCTGTCTTGCGCCCCTGTCTTGCTTAACTGATTCTGATGAACCGGAAAATGAAAGCAAAGGACTGAAGCTTGGTGCAGCAGACTATATCCGCAAGTCAATTCACGTGAGTCCGCTGAAAGCAAGAATTGATGTTCATGTTGCGCTATTGCGGGCAGAGCAAAATGAGGACGATGTTGAATCACTTATGACAAGAATCATATAATCAGCCGGGCTCTCACTTTGGCAAAAATTACCAACCGTGTTCTCGGCTTTAACGGTTTTCTGGATTATACCGTTCTGAGAAGATACAGGGATTATGACGATCCTCCAAGGGAAAGCAATAATATCTTTGAATATTTTGCCGCCGGGAACAACAGGGACGGCCTGGCTATCCGCGCAGCCTGTGCGGACCTGAAGGAAAGAGAAGAAGAAAACAAGATTTTAATAGTGCTGAGTGACGGCAAGCCCAACGACATCAAGATTTCAAAGAGCGGGCAAAGAACAGTACAGGGCGAAAAGCCTTATAAAGGAATTGTGGCCCTGAAGGATACGGCCATGGAAGTGTGCAGGGCCCGCAATGAAGGCATTTTGGTTTTAGGTGTCTTCACGGGCAGGGAAGAGGAACTGTATGCGGAAAAATATATTTTCGGAAAGGATTTCATGTATACCAAAAACATCGAAAGGTTCTCAGATATAGTAGGTATTTTCCTGAAGCGGGTTATTGAAAACTATTAGAAACCGCTTCCCCTGTTGTAAAACGGCATAATAAAATAAGACCGGGCGGCTATCGGCGGCTGACGCCGTTGTAATTAATAAAGAAAAGAAAGAGAGGTTAATAAAAGATGGCGGTTTTTGATATTACCTTCTATTCAAACTCCCTGAACCGGCACACCCAGCTGACGGCAATAATCCCTATTGACATGCCGGAATTTCCCGGCTTCCCCAAACCCGATAAAAACAAGCTCTTTAAGTCTCTTTACCTTCTGCACGGCTATTCCGGCAACCAGAGCGACTGGCTGCGCGGTACGCAAATTGAGCAGTTCGCAATAATGCATCAAATTGCCGTCTTTTGTCCTGCCGGCGAAAACAGCTTCTATCTTGACGACAAGGCGCGGGGCGCCATGTACGGGGAGATGATCGGCCGGGAGCTGATTGAGTTTACCCGCAGAATATTCCCCTTGTCTGCCGAAACCAAAGATACGTCTATCGGCGGCCTGTCCATGGGCGGTTACGGCGCCATTCGCAACGGCTTTAAATACAACGATGTCTTCGGCAGCATAATCGCCCTGTCTTCCGCCCTGATTAATGACAATGTGGCCAAGGGCTTTGAGCAGGAAAACAACCCGATGATATCTTCCGGCTATTTTATGCATACCTTTGGGGAGCCCGGCAAAATCAAGGGCAGCGACATTGATCCCGAAGCATTGGCCAGGAAGCTGGTTGACAGCGGCACTGCAAGGCCCAGGCTCTACATGGCATGCGGCACCGAGGATTTTCTTATTAATGAGAACCGGAAATTCCACAAGTGCCTCTTGGAAATGGGATATGAGCATACATACATAGAGGCTCCCGGCATGCACAGCTGGGAATTCTGGAATGAATACATTGAAAAGGCAATGGTCTGGCTTACAGGGCAGGACAGGCCGCAAGCCTGAACAAAAAAGCAAAAGGGAAATAAGCAGCCCCGCAAGGGGTTGCTTTTTATATAAATCTGTGAAGTCAGCCGGGTTGGATACTGCGTTTTGCCGTTCAGAAAATAAAAAACCGCTCAAAGAGAACGCATTTTACTTTAGAAGGAGCGGTGTGCTGAAGACCGCAGCGGGTAATATATTCGTCAGCGGTTATTTTTTTGTTGTTAAAAGAATATGTAAAAAAGGAACAGGCTGTCCGCCGGGCAGCTGCCAAGTCATGGTAATAAATGGCTTTAGCGGTAAATATGATTGTATTTAACAGGATAATAGTGAAAAAAGTGCTAAAAAAAGATCAGGAGGTAATAAGATGAAAAAGCTTAGAAAATTCGGTATCATCATGATTGTCGCCATTATTGCGGTGTCACTCCTGTACGGTTGCGGGTCCAAAGACACAGAAAATAAGTCCGCAGCAAAAGACCCCGCAGCAGGACAGGAATCCGCAGGGAAAGAACCGGAACCGGAGGTGCCTAAAGCGCAAGCCTATGGCCCGTATGATTTTAACCCTGATCATGAAGTGTATGAAATAGTGGAAGCTAACAGGGTCCCCTGGCAGGGTATGTACTTTACCGAAACATGGTCCCGGGCGCACATTGACAAGGCCATTAAGCCCAACAATGTTAAAGACAAAGTAAAAGTAGGCTATGTCACATGGAATAACAGCACCCCGTTTTTTGCCATCTCTGAAAACCACCTTAAAAGCCTGTGCGAGCAGTGGGGCTACGATTTTGTTTCCCTTTGCTCCAACGGCGATCTCAACCAGCAAATTGCCAATATTGAAAATATGATCACCATGGGTGTGGACGTGATTATCGACTGTGACTACAGTGTCGAAGCAGAGCTGCCCGCCATACAGAGGGCTGTCGAGGCAGGTATTCCGGTTATCGGCTACGGCTTGGTCTTCCCGCCCGATTCGCCCGTCATTACAACAAGTGCATGTGCTTATTATGAGCAGGGCTTTTTGGTGGGTATGTACATAGCGGACTATTACAAAGACGATCCGGACCTTAAAGTGGCTGCCATACCCGGTATGATCGGACACCCCATCGGCGAATCAACACTCAATGGCTTCCTGGGTGGCTTTGTTTACAAGAGAGCTATCAATATGGGCAAGCCCTTCCCTGAAAGGGAGGACGCCATGCTCTATGGATACAACCTCAACCAGGAGATTGTCAAGAACGCCAGATTTTCCGATCCTGACCATGGATGGGAAATTGTCCAGTCCATTGACGGCTACTGGAGCCAGGACGGCGGCCTTGCTGCCATGGAGACTATCCTCACCTCGCATCCTGATATTGAGCTTGTTTGGACCGCCAACGACATAGAAGGCTTCGGAGCCATTCAGGCGATGGAGAATGCCGGCTATGAGGTGGGTAAAGATATTCAGATTTGCAGTGTAGGCGACGGCATGAGAGATGCCCTGCAATTGATAAAAGAGGGCAAATATCTCTGCATTACGCTGGCCAGCCCCTACACTTATGTCGGCACCTGCGCCCGCCTGGTTTACAAGATATTCAGCGAAGGCTTCGATGCGACCAACCTGACGTCAACTACATATATAGCTGATGTTCTTGTCACAAAGGACAATGTGGACGAGTGGATGACGGATGACGAATTCACGACCCTTCCGGATGCCGAGTTTATAACCATCGGTGAGTATTAGACAATTTAGCGCATACGGCAAGTTCCTGCGAGCCGCAGGGTTCGCAGGAACTGCCGTGCGGGAAAACGGGAGAGAGTTATGGCGGAAGTGCAATACCATGTTGAGATGGTCAATATTTGCAAGTCATTCGGGGGAGTCCGGGCGTGCCGGAACGTAAATTTCTGCGTCAAAGCCGGGGAGATTCACGCCCTGGTCGGAGAAAACGGCGCCGGCAAGTCAACACTGATGAAAATCCTGTCGGGTGCCTATACCAAGGATAGCGGCGATATTTACATCGGGGGCCAAAAAGTCAATATCAACTCCCCAAAGGACGGCCTTAGCCTTGGGATATCCGTCATCTACCAGGAGTTTGCGCTTGTTGGTTCACTGACTGTGGCGGAGAACATTTTTATTGACCGGCTCAGCGAAAAGGGCAGGCTGATAAACTGGAGGAGGCTGCGTGAAAGGGCGTCAAGCGCCCTCGAAAGCCTCGGTTTTGGCAGCATTCCGGTTGACAAGGCGGTTTCCGAGTTAAGCGTCGCCCACCGGCAGGTTGTGGAGATTTGCAAGGCCCTGGCCCGCGATGCTTCTGTGCTGATTTTAGACGAGCCGACCTCGGTGCTGGCTTCCGGCGAAGCAGGCCAGTTGTTCCGGCTTTTAAGAAGCCTGCGGGACAAGGGCGTCACCATTATCTATATTTCACACAGGCTGGAGGAAATTTTCAAGCTGTGCGACAGGATCACAGTCATGAAGGACGGCTGCCATGTCGGCACCTACAAAACAGCGGAGCTTGACGATAAAGAGCTTGTCAGCCTGATGATCGGCAGGACGCTGGAGAGCTATTTCCCGGCGCGAAAACCAAAGATCGGCGAGACGGTAATGAAGCTGGAAAACATCAGCAGCGGCAAGACTGTTAAAAATGTATCCTTCGAAGTTCGCAGAGGTGAGGTGCTCGGCATTACCGGGCTTGTGGGAGCGGGGCGCACGGAAGCGATGCGTGCGGTGTTCGGCGCCGATCCGCTGGACGGCGGCCGGGTTATCCTGAACGGCAGGCAAGTCAGGTTCAAAACGCCGGAAAGCGCCGTTAAGCATGGCATCGGGATGCTGCCCGAGGACAGGAAGGCGCACGGTGTTCTTTTGGAAATGCCTATTCGCACAAATATCACCCTTACCAGGCTAAAATCATTTACTGGCCCTCTGAAAATAATCAACAGGAAAAAAGAAACCGGGTATATCGAAGATTTGGTAAAAAGGCTATCTATCAAGGCCGCATCAATTGAAGACAATGTCAGCAGCCTCTCGGGCGGAAACCAGCAGAAGGTTGCCATTGCCAAGCTTCTGGCTTCAGATTGCAGGATTCTCATTCTTGACGAACCGACCCGCGGCGTCGATGTAGGTGCTAAAATCGAGATTTATAATATTATCAATGATCTTGTCGCCAATGGTTTTGCCGTCATTCTGATTTCATCAGAAATGGCGGAAATCATTGGCATGTGCGACAGAGCAGTCGTAATGAAAGACGGCAGTGTCGCAGGCATACTCGCTAAAAACGAACTTACCGAGGAGAATCTGATTAAATATTCAATGGGAGTTAATTGAAATGAAAGCTGATCTTAAAACAACTGTGGGAGACTTGAAAGGATCCGCCAGGATACAACGGATGCCGGTAAACGACTTTTTTGTCAAGTACAATGCGCCCATCATACTGTTTATACTAATCATAGTTTCATCCATTGTCTCCGAAAATTTTTTAACCTGGCGGAATATTACGACTGTCCTCTTGCAGCAGGTGCCCTATTTTTTAATCTCAATGGGCGTCATGCTGACCATAATGACCGGCGGCATTGACTTGTCCGTAGCCGCCGTCGCAGGCTGCAGCAATGTCGTTGTAGCCATTTTGATTACAAAATGGGGACAGGACAACGTGGGGATGCTCTTTGTCTGCATCGCCCTGACAATTCTTCTGGGCTGTGCTATCGGCGCCCTCAACGGCTTCTTTATCGGGAAGCTGCGCATGGCGCCGTTTATTGTAACTCTTGCCATGATGTCGGTTGCGCAGGGCATTGCCTACCTCGTGTCAGGAGGAGCGCAGTTCCGTATGAAGAATGAGATCCTTTCTGCCAGGGCGCTAACCTGGTTTGCCGCCTATAGAGATCCTCTAATAGGCATGCCGGTGCTTGTCTATGTCACACTGGTAATAATTCTTGTCCTCTGGTTTGTTATGCGCTATACGCCCTTTGGGCGCCTTATCCTGGCGGTGGGCAGCAACGAGTCGGCCGTCAGGCTGGCCGGCATCAATGTGACAAAATATAAATTTATAGCTTATGTCATCAGCGGGGCACTGGCTGCCGCCGCAGGCATCATTGTCACCGGACGCAGCGCACTGGGTTCACCGCTGAATGCCGTGCAGAGCGATTTTGCCCTGTCCACTGTTGCAGCCTGTGTCATCGGCGGTGTAGCCCTTGAGGGCGGCAAAGGCACTGTCCCGTTTACGGTTGTCGGCGTCCTGATTCTGGCCCTCATCACAAATGTCATGAATCTGGCCGGCCTGGCGTCTTATCCACAGTATGTGGTAAAAGGCGCCGTTATAATTTTCGCCATTTTTCTAAGCAGGCTCGGACGGGAGAACGGGCAAAGCTGAGAAAGAAAAGCCGGGGTACAGCCTTCCTGCCGGTTTGGCAAGAAGGTTTTTTTGAGCTGTTGCCTGCTTGACTTTGCATATAGAATAAAAATATACTGGTATTAAACTATACTTAATATTTTATTAATTCCTGTTTAAGCAAATGTTTGCAAAGTACTGAATTATTTAGAGGAAAGGAGGCCGCTGACTGCTTTAGGTGAAAGAAAGGTTCACCGGTATTGCCGGCAGTTGGCGCAGGCGCCGGCTGCCTTGCTACAAATAACTTATGAAAGGACTGAAAAAATGTACGAAAAGTTAGTTCTTCCTTTTCCTGAAGAGTACAATGAAGTTGTTGCAGAAGGTGATGACCCTGATTTTGTCGTCAAGCCGCAGGCTTATTTCAGAGGGGCGTCTCAAATTCCGGGATCCAATTTCAATGTCGGTTTTCAGATTTTTGTCAAACCGTTTTTCCTTGACCGGGTTCAACATCGTCACCCTGCAGATGAATACCTGATCTTTTTGGGCGGCTCATTCCCCAATGTTTTTGATTTTGACGCTGAAATCGAGTTGACAATAGGCAAAGTCGGCGAAGATGAGGAAGTATTCGTTATCAACAGGCCGACAATCGTCCGCATACCTGCCAATGTCTATCATTGCCCGCTGAATTTCAAAAAGGTTAACAAGCCGGTATTTTTCCAGGCCGCCTGCATGATGCCTATGTTCGGCGGTATTTATGACACGCCGGAGGGGCCGAAAGAATTGTATTACAACGGTCCTGTCCCGTGCAAGTATAACGCCGCGAAAAAGTGCGATGCCTGCGGAAAATGCCTTGAGGAGGACTGGAGATAAAAAACAAGCCGGCTTCCGGCATTTTCACCGGAGAGAGGTGTTGTCATGCCATATATCAGAGTAAGCCTGGCTCAAAAACTGCCTCCTGAGAAACAGGCGGAGCTGGTAAAGGGGCTGGGTGAGGCATTAAGCATTATTCCCGGCAAGGACGGGCGCGGCCTAATTGTTGATCTGGAGGACGGTAAAACCATCTATTGCGGCGGTGTACGGCAGGAAGACTTCGTCTTCCTTGATGTACGCTACTATTCAAACTTCGCGTATAAGATAAAAAAAGAGTTCACTGTCGCCGTCTTTAATGTACTTAACAAGGTGCTGGGCACACCTAAAGAAAAGATGTTTTTAACCATAAATGAATATAATAGTTGGGGCGGATTCGGCGACTTCAGGGACGAGTATTATTCTGACTGAAAAATGTTATTATCCGCACAAAAACGGCTTGCCATAAGGGCAAGCCTTTTTTGTGCCTGTAAGCGCTTTTAAGCAAGTCTAGTCAAAGGGAGGGACGGCAAGGAAGCGGAGAATCCGGAATGACAGTTCAAAGGAGAAGACAATATCATTGTTGTTAAAATCAAGATCGAAAAGTTCTTCAAGCCTTTTAATGCGGTAGTCGATTGTGTTGCGGTGCACATTTAGTTTTTTGGCCGCCTGGGCGGGATTCCGGTTGCTGCTGAAATACACATATGCTGTCATCGCGTAGTTTGTCTTGTATTCCGTATCATACTCGATAATGTCCAGCAGTTTGGGATGGCAGGAACTTTTCAGGTCTTCTGCCTGCTGTGCTGCTTTGATAAGGTGATAGCAGAGAATGTCTTCATATTTGTACAGGCGCTGCCGCCCTTCATGGAGTTTTCTGCCTATGTCAACTGCCTCGCAGGCTTGTTTATAGTGGGAATCTATCTCCAAAATACAGCTGAAGCGATGGCTGAGCCCGGCGAACATATCGAAAGATTCCAGAAGCCTGTTGATGTCAGCCAGGTTTTTTTCGGGCAGCTTTTTCTGGTGTTTTTGATTGAGCAGCAAGACAAGGGAATTATGGTAAACCACGCAATAAGATGACGGCAGTACACGTTCGAATATCTGCTTGTAATATTCCATCTGATTATCGCGTCTTATTTTTGCATCGTTTGCAACCAGGATATAGTAATTGCTCATTAATTTAAGTCCGGCCAGCTTAATGCGCTCTTCCGCAAAATCTTTGTTGACAGAACCGGAGAGCATTTCGCAAATTATATACTCATACCGTTCGGTATGGTTTTGCCTGGCAATGTTTTCCGCCCTCAACTCCACACCGACGATTTTGCAGAACAGGTCAAACAGGCGGATATCCAGAGGTGTGAACACCCTGCCATGTTCGACGCAGGTAGCAAAACCCACCGGTTTTCCGTTGGCCTTTATTGCTTTGCACAAATATTTGTTGGGTGAGGCGGTGTCCGAAAAAACCCTCGAGGGGGTGCTGCTGAACACGGAAGCATATAAATCATCATCATCTACAACTACCTTTAAGTAGTCGTGCGGGTAGTAGCCGTTTTGAATGATCTGCTTCCACAAAGTATCTTCGAAGCCGGAAGGTTCAATATGGGCAAGGACTTTAAAGCCGTTGTCGGCAATAAGAATCGGATTGTTAAAAATGTACAGCGCTGTTGTTAACAGGCCATTCAGACCTTTGCCCGATACAAGTGCTTCGTAGAGCTTTAGCGCGTAAGTCTCATAAAGTTTTTCTTCTTCTGACATTGATTTTTTTCTGTCCGGAGGCATAGACAATACCCCTTTTCTGCAGTATAGCAGGCATATTTGTAAATCTTACAAGAATTAATTTTTGAATCTTGAATTTCTCATATGTTCAGGTTTCCTGTGTTTAAGTATACTCTTAGATAGACAAAGTAATTCTATTTCAGTTGTGGTCTTAAAAGGTACAATTTTCAGTATATTTGGACAAGCGGCAACATGTCCGGCAAAGGTGAAGGATGCGGGTGGAAAGGATGAATGAGAGGAGGCAGA
>FZPS01000076.1_pt178 | contig 13840 bp, 12 predicted proteins | sample 1817821 | NCBI WGS metagenome assembly FZPS01 (sample SAMEA104158645, study PRJEB21678) | metagenome | place: Germany | collected 2015-04-21 | reverse complement strand
AAAGGTGACGGTCATCGGCCCGGTGGAGACCCCGCCGGCGTCAAAGGCAATGGCGGTAAAGGCGGGGTCGGAAAATTTCATTACTACCAAAGCCAGGAGATAACCGGGGACAACCAAATAATGAAAAGGCAGCCCGTAAATGATCCTGGCCATGTCCAGGGCGACAAAGATGGCCACACCCAGGGAAAGGGTATAGATAAGCAAATTTTTCTTGATGTAACCACTGGAGGCCTTTTCCACTTCAATACTGAGAACCCTTACGGCCGGCTCGGCCAGGGCGGCGGTAAACCCCAGTAAAAAGCCGACGGGAATCAATAAGAGCCGGTAGGGGGAGTCCCCAAAGAATGCGCCGATTTCTTGGCCGGCGGGTAAAAAACCGATCCGTACGCCCTGGAGGAAAAGAGTTGTTCCAACCAAAACCAGAAGCAACCCTTTTAACAGGTTTTTGACGAACTCTGCCGGCAGTTTCATAAAAAAAATCTGGAAGATGAAGAAAAAGACCACCAAGGGGAGAAGGGCCTGGGAGACATCGAGCAGGACATGGCCAAAACCTTCAAAAACAACCAGATTGGTCATCCTGTAAACACCCCCAGGAGCATAACGGCGATAATGGGCCCTGCGGAGGCCAGGCCGACCAGGCCGAAACTGTTGGCCAGGGAGGAACGACCGCCGAGTACGGAGACGGTGCCAATCCCCAGAGCCAAGATGAACGGGGTTGTCAGGGGTCCGGTGGTGACTCCGCCGGAGTCAAAGGCCACCGGGATAAATTCCGGCGGGGTAAAGAAAGAAAGAATCAGGATCACAAGATAACTTATGCCCAGCAAAGCCTGGATAGGGAAATTGAGTGCCAGGCGGAGCATGCCCAGGGAAATAAAGAACCCCACACCAAGGGCGACGGCAAAAACTAAAAAAGTTTGGCTGATGGCGCCGTTTGAAACCAGGTCCACCTGGTAGGCCAGGACTCTTACGTCCGGTTCCGCTACTGTGACGGAAAAACCCACAACAAAAGCGACAATAAGAACTAACGCAATTACACCCAATCTGGGCAGGTGGGAACCGATCATCTCACCCAGAGGTAAAAGACCGATTTTTACTCCGGTGAGGAAGAGGAAGAGGCCTGCCATGACCATGAGCGTGCCGATAAGGAACTGCAGAAGCGAGGCTAAAGGGATACCGGCAAGGAGGAATTGCAGCATAATCACGACCAGGGAGACGGGGAGAACTGCCTGAGCTGTTTCGCGGATTGATTCTTTAAAAGTTTTGTGCATTATTCCCCTCCGGTTTAAAAGAATGGTTAGATAATGAAGGTACGAACCCAGTTATACGCGGGGATCATGGGAGTCACGGATCAGAAAATCCTGGAATTTTTATATTTATATTATAAAGTATTTAAAGAATAATGCCAAGAGGAAAAAAACGCAGTAAAGATTTCCAGGGGAGTATACCGGCTACTTTATTTTGACTCCCGGAGGTGAGTAATGCCTGCTACTTGCACCAAATCCAAGACAAAGGCAATGCCGGAACCGGGTTTGTTCAGGTCGCCTGCCTCGACTATGGCGGTCAACACTTTTTCCGTCAGATTACGGGGAATGATTGTCAAGACAAGCTCCTTTTCCGGTTCAATGGGGATGCCCAAAAACATTTGCCGTTCGTGAATGCCGATGCCGCGACCATAAATAACTGTACCCCCTTCTGCACCGGCAGCCCGGGAGGCTTTGATGATCTCTTCGGACCGTCCTTTATTAATGATGGTGACAATCAGTTGGTGTTTATGCTCCATTTTTATCCTCCTTTTTTCCTTTCCTGCGGTAAGCCAACCCCAACAGCATAACCGAGAGAATCGGGGCTAAGAAGACTAAGGAAACAAGGCCAAAACCGTCCAAGATCGCGGATCTTCCCTCCATAGCGGTGGCGGTACCCATCGACATGGCCGTTACAAAGGTAACCGTCATCGGTCCTGTTGCCACTGCCCCCGAGTCAAAAGCGATGGCGACAAAAGCAGGGTCAGTAAACTTCATTAGTATTAATGCCAGGAGATAGCCGGGGACAATCAGGTACTGAAGGGGTATTCCATAAACAATCCGGGCCATGGCCAGGGCGACAATTATCGAGACACCGGCGGCGATGGTATAAATAATGACGTTTTTCTTGATATAGCCGCTGGAAGCCTTCTCCACTTCGATGCTATGGACCCTTACGGTCGGCTCGGCCATAATGGTTGTAAAGCCTAGTATGAAACCGACGGGAATCAGCAGCCAGCGGTGGGGTGAACCGCCAAGCACTGCTCCAATCTCTTGGCCGGCGGGTAAAAACCCAATTTGTACGCCTTGGAGAAAGAGAGCGGCCCCGGCCAGAACCAAAATAACCCCTTTGACAATATTCTTAATATAACTGGCGGGTAATTTCATGAAAAAAACCTGGAAAATAAAGAAAGAAACCAAAAGGGGGAGAAGGGCTTGGAAAACCTCAAGCAGGACCCGGCCAAAACCTTCGAATACAACCAGTTCGCTCATGACATAAACACCCCCATCAGCATGAGGGCGATGACCGGCCCGGCGGCGGCCAGACCCAGCAGTCCGAAACTGTTGGCCAGGGAGGAACGGCCACCGAGCACGGAGACGGTCCCAATACCCAGAGCCAGGATGAACGGGACTAACAGGGGTCCGGTAATGATGCCCCCGGAGTCAAAAGCTATGGGTACATATGCCGGTGGGGCGATGAAGGAAAGTACCAGGATCAAAAGATGACTTATCGCCAGTAGAGTTTTGTAGGGAAAACCAAGCACCAGGCGGAGCATGGCCAGGGCAATAAAAAAACCCACACCAACGGCTACCATGAGGAGAAGGAAACCCGGGCTGATTTGGCCCCCGGAAACCATATCCACTTGGTAAGCCAAGACCTGCACATGCGGTTCGGCGACAGTGACGGCGAATCCCAAGACAAAAGCGAAAATAATAACCAAGATAAGCGATCCCATCTTAGGCAGTTGTGCGCCGACCATTTCCCCCATGGGTAAAAGGGCAACCTTAACGCCGGTCAAGAAGAGAAAAAGGCCGGCTATGACCATAATCATACCGATGATAAATTGCAAGGTCGAGATGGGGGGTATCCCGCTAAGTAATAACTGTAAAACAATTATAAGCAGGGAAACCGGTAAGATCGCTTGGGATGTTTCGGTAAATGCTTCTTTCAAAGCCCTAAACACTCTTCTTCTCCTTTAACTTGTCTTTTGCCAGTACGATTTTCCGTAAAACACTGCAAATTGTCGAGATACTTTTTTGGAGATATTGTGCGCACAAGTAGTATGGTAGTATGAGAGGACTTGAAATAAAATAGTTTTGTTCTAAAATTTACCATTAATAGATCATAGCACTACTTTTAGGACATCACTATCATTATAGCTTTTTCATAAATGATTGCCAAGATTTGCGGGGGGTTTTAAGCAAATTTTAAATAATCAATGAATATTCACGTCTTAACAAAAAAGCCATGCCCGGGCGGCTTAACGCGCGTGCGGTAGAACCCAAATTTTTCGCAATATTTTTTTTATCCAAACCAATAAACCGGCAAATACTAATGGAAGTGGTATTGCGCGCGGGGACGCACAACTAATCTATAGCGAAAGGGCGAGATTATGTACTGGGCCAATTTCCTCCATCTCTACCAGCCTCCGGTCCAGGAACGTTGGATCGTGGAAAAAGTGGCGGACGAATGCTACCGCAAACTGGTGAAAATTCTACGGGAAAACTCCGGCGGCCGGTTGACCCTGAACATCAACGGCAGTCTGACAGAGCAGTTCTATCACTACGGCATGCACGATATCCTCGACGGCCTGCGGGAATTGGCGGAGGAGGGCCGGATCGAATTTACCGGTAGCGCCATGTACCATCCGATCCTGCCTCTGATCCCGGAGAAGGAGGTCCGCCGGCAAATTCGTCTCAACCAGGAGGTCAACAGGAAATACCTGGGCGAAGCCTTCCAACCCCGGGGGTTTTTCCCACCGGAGATGTGCTACAATCGGCGGGTGGCGGAGATTGTTAAAGAAGAAGGGTTTTCCTGGATTATCGCAGATGAACTTAGCTACAACGGGCGCCTGGCCCGGATCGCCCCCGGCCGGATTTATTCGGTAAAGGGCTTGGCGGGGTTCGGGATCTTTTTCAAAGAGCGGAAATACAGTGCAGCCCTTACCTACGGTAAATACAGGAACCTGGAGGAATTCATGGCGGATCTCGGTCCCGAATACCGGCGGGAGACTTACCTTTTGACCGGTACGGACGGGGAGATCTACGGCCACCATCATCACGGGTTGGAAAACCTTTTGGCCGAAGCCTTCCGGCATCCGGAGATCAGAACCTGTACCATTTCAGAGTTGCCGGAGTTTTTTCCTACCCGGGAGGAGGTGGAGACCGTTGCCGCCTCCTGGAGCACATGGGAAGATGAGTTGGCAGCAGGGATCCCCTATCCCCAGTGGGATTTTCCCGGCAACCAACTCCACGATATGCAGTGGCGCCTGACCAATCTGGCGCTGGAAGCGGTGGCGGAAGCGGGAGAGGAAGAACCGGCCCGCTCCCATCTGGACCGCGGCCTGCATAGCTGCCAGTATTGGTGGGCCAGTTGCCGGCAGTATTTTAATGTGGAGATGATTGAGAAAGGCGCCGGCCAACTGCTGGAGGCCATCAAGAGTACAGGCAATGCGGAAAAGACCGTAGAAGCGGAAGGACTGGTGGCGGAGATCGGGGAGACTGCGCGCCAATGGTGGGAGAGCGGCTATGCCGACAACTTGATCCGGGAGTACCAGCAGACCCATGAAGAAGTAGCCCACGAGTTGACTTTTGGAGGCGCAAAGACCTTATGAAGCAGGTATATGTGATTTTATCCTTCCACGCCCACGAACCGTTATGGGATTTTCCCGGTCAATTACAGGCGCTGGCCGACCGGGAAGAGATCCGGTCCGGGGTGACCGCTGAGAACTACTTGCGCCGGCGAAAAGAAGAAGGGCGGGATATTTACCTGGATTTACTGGCCATGGGCCGGAGGATGAATATTCCATTCTGCTTGGAGGCCAGTAATGAACTGCTTTTTCAGTTGGAACAGATTACACCTGAAACTTTTTCCAAGCTAAAGACGGCCTTTCGTGAGGGGGCGCTCCACCCAATCCTGGGCCATGCGCACCATACCCATATCACGCTCTTGACCGGAGAGGAGATCTATGACGAGCTCCGCTTGAACGCCGAGTTTTACCGGGATGAGATGGGGGTGGCACTCCCGGCGGTACTAGGCGCCTTCCCCACCGAAGGGTCGCTGGACAGTCATAAACTGGAGGCTTACCGGCGTTTTGGCCTCAAATACTTGGTCTTCCCCCATCTCCACCCGGATAAATGCCACTACCGGGTATTGACCCCCCGGCGGGAGGAGGCGGGGTCCCGTCCGGAGGAAGTTGTTTACCGGCCGTTCCGCCTAGGGAACCCGGAGGCACCTGCCAGCGGGGGCTTGCTGGGCTTACCTAGAAACTTCCCAATTTCCCAGGAAATTTGGCGCCCGGTAACCAGGATGCACCCGCAGCTGCTACGGGCGCAAGGGTACCTCCTGGGCGATTACCCGGTTTTTCCTGAGGAGTACCGCGGGGAAACCCGGGTCGACTTTCCCATTTCCCAAGAGGAAGGGGTTGCTGAATACGTTCGTATCCTCCGTGACCAATTGGATAGGGCTCCTGACAAAGGTCTCCTCCTTTATATTCAAGACTTGGAACTGATGGATTTTGGCGATACGGCGCTTGTGATCATGGAGGAGGCGTGGCAGCAGATTATCCGGGAAGAAAAGGAGAAGATCTCCTTTACCACGCCCGAGGGATACCTGGAGCTGGAGGGGTATCTTGGTGAACGGGCGGAAACTCTTTATTTTATAGAGTTCGACCAGATTAGTTGGGCGCCGGAGATCCGTCCGGTGCTGCGGGCCGACGGCCATTACCCGCCTTTGGGCAGCGGTGAGGTGGACGGGGTTGATGTGGTCCGGGATTACCTGCGGGACTGGCCGTTGGCCTTCTGGGAACCGGGGCGCTATTTTACTTTATTAACCAACTTCCTCATGGACCAGGCGGGTTTCGACCTTACCTTGCCTGTTTCCGCCAGGGATTTGCGGGGCGCGGAGTACCATCCCGCCCGGCTGGCGCCGGATCTCCGATACCGGTTGTTAGGCCGGTTGATGAAAAGAGCCTGTAACTGGGGATGGCGCCCGGATGAGGCACGGCAAAAAAGACCGGTGGCTGCCTTGTACCTGATCTGCCAGGAACTCTCCGGCCGGGAAAACCTCCGGCCTCGTGGCGATTGGCGGCTGACCGCAGAGGAATGGGAAGAAGTCATCCGGGGTTTGGCGGAAATAACCCGTTTATTCCTGGAGTACCGGCTTGAGTACTTACAGGAAACCCTGGAGAATTTGGGCTGGCTGAACGCGGAACAAAAGCGCCGCTTGGACCGGGTCCGCAAGCACCAGGAAAACGCCGGGCAGGTTCTTTCGGAGCTGCGGAAAAAGACCGGAGAGGAACAAACCCGCATACAGGAATTAGCGCTTTTTCTGAAAGACTATTGCCGGGAACTTTTCCTTGGCACCAGCTATTTGCAGGAGATTTGGGCGCAGGCGCCTGCGGTAGATCAGTTACTTACCGGGATGTACCACTATCTTTACAAAGAGATACCCCCGCGGTTTCTCCGTTATCTCCATGAAGTGTATGGTGAAAACCGTCCCGGCCGGAGAATAGGGCTACGGGCGCCCCAGCCGGAACTGGTGTAAAAATAACAGCCAAGAAGGGGGTAAACTCTGATTTAATGGTAAGTTAAAATCTTTTTAAAAAAGAAAAAGTGAGAAGTTGAAGAATTGGTCTTTTCTTTACTTTTTGTTGTTTTTCTTGTAAGAACAGCCGTTTTCTCCATGTTCAATCATTTGCAGGGTTATCCCAGCCGGGAACGAATAAAGAAACCAGGAATATTTTGTTCATATACCCGCAGAACAGGCAGGAATCGCACGCGCGCGACAAAGTATCTCAAAGCCGTTACGGCAGATTCCAGGGATTTTCCAGGAATCGCGCGCACACGTGCGCGCTAAAACACAGCAGGGGTTGGGGTAAAAATGAGCGAGATAGTATTTGGTGTTGCCGGCGGGCTGGCCCTGTTTATCTACGGGATGAGCCTGATGGGTGAAGGGCTGAAAAAAGCCGCCGGCGACCGCATGCGAAGCATATTGGCGTCTGTCACCAGAAACCCTCTAATGGGGATAGGGGTCGGCGCCCTCGTTACCGCCATCCTTCAGAGCAGCAGCGCCACCATGGTCATGACCATTGGCTTTGTCAATGCCCGGTTGATAACATTGACCCAGGCCATCGGGATCATTATCGGCGCCAACATTGGCACCACCATAACCGCACAGTTGATCGCCTTTAAAATTGGGGATTTCGCTTACCCTATCGCGGCAGTAGGCTTTATCCTCTTTTTTTTCGGACGGCGAAAACAACTTAAATATTTGGGACAGGTGGTTTTTGGCTTTGGCATTCTCTTCATCGGGTTGAATACCATGTCGCAGGTATTGGAGCCGTTGGCGAAAAACCCCCTCTTCATCCGCTGGATGACCCAACTGGGGAAGAACCGTTTCTTGGGGGTGCTCATCGGGATGGTCATGACCATGGTGGTCCAAAGCAGCAGCGCCACCATTGGCGTTTTGCAGAGCCTGGCCTCGCAGGCGGTGGTAGACGGTGAGACAATCCAGGCTTTGATTCCTCTAACCGCTGCCGTGCCGGTCCTTTTAGGCGATAATATCGGCACTACTATTACCGGGATCCTCGCCAGCATCGGTTCCAACCGGACTGCCAAACGCGCGGCACTCTCCCATAGCCTCTTTAATATCCTCGGAACTGTTGTCTGCCTTTTCGTATTCCCCCTCTTTGTCGCTTTTGTTTATCAGATCTCCCCTCGCCCGCAACCGGCTTTGGGGATTACTGAGGTCAGTGTGATCAAGCGCCAGATCGCCAACGCCCATACTTTTTTTAATGTTCTTAACGCCCTTTTCTGGTTGCCATTCACCCAGGTGTTGGCCAAGATCGCCACAAAATTGATCCCGGGAGAAGATAAATATTTGGAAAAAGGCGTCAAGTACCTTGATGAACACGTTTTGGGCAATGCCGAGATGGCTTTGGAACTCGCCGGTAAAGAAATTTCCAGGATGGGAGAGATCGCCTGGGGGAACTTCCAAGAGGCGGAGAAGATGTTTAACGGGCACAATCAACTCCAGGCAAAAATGGGAGCAGTGCAAGAGGGCGAGGAGATCCTTGATGAACTGCAGGACGCAATTATCCATTACCTTTCGATGATTGTCTCCCGGAACTCCCTGACCGATCGGCAATCCGACCTTTTAACCAATTTGCTCCATGTCACCAGCGATATCGAGCGTATCGGTGATCACTGTACAAACATAGCGGAAGAGGCATTATACCTTAAGGAGGAAGGGTTCGACTTTTCTCCCCAGGCCAAGGAAGAATTGGGTAATGTCTTCCGCCATACCGGCAAAATGATGTTCAACAGTCTTCAGGCCTTGTTAAAGAGAGATTATAAAGCCGCCAATGAAGTTTTAGAGTTGGAAGCAGACATGGACAAATTAGAGGAGCGATGCCGGAAGAGTCATATGGATAGGTTGAATGATGGTGTCTGCAATCCAAAATCCGCGGTTTGCTTCACGGAATTGATGAAAAACCTGGAGCGCATCGCCGACCACTGTAATAATATTGCTGAAGCAGTACTGAGCAGTAGACACTAGTGGTATGTGACGCGGGCGCGTGTTGTAGCGCATACGCCCGTTGTATTTTGCGCCTGTTGTGCCTGTTACGCCTATTACATAGTGCCGTGAGCGCGACGTTACATGCGTACGAAAATAAAAACCCTTCGTTTGCACGCACGAAGGGTTTTTATTTTAAAAAAAGCTTAACTGGAGTAAAACATAGTTATAGTGGTTTTAGAGCGTTCCTCTTTTTAAGAAGACACCCAGTCTTTTATCGGCCTGGGTCACATGTTGAATTAACCAGTCCACCACTATTTTGTTTATTTTCACCACAAAACTCAAGGTGGCGCCCTCTTCGGCAAAGGCTTTTTTTAGTTCAGTAAAAGATTGAATGAAACCGTCATGGGCTTTTTTGTGCGCCTCGTATTCGGGGAAGCCGCTTTCTTTTTGAATCTCTTCTTCTGTTTTAAAGTGCTCAACCACATAATTTTCGAGAAATTTCAGGATTTCACCGGCCTCTTCCTTCCCTTTCCCCTGGTTACAGGCTTCAAGCAGATTGTTTATTGCGCTAAACAATTCCTTGTGCTGATTATCGATGATTTCAACATCAATTGCATACTCTGGCGACCATTTTATACCCATGCGAGCACCTCCTGATTTTATCATGTTTTAGGTAAGATATATTTTATCATAATACATATATAAATATATAAATAATAATCGGCAGGTGCAGAAAATACTAGATACTGCACAAGCGAAAAGATAAAGATTTTCCCTGCATTTACCAGGGGGAAGCGCGCCGTTTACTTTTCTGCAACAAAACCGAAGGGGCTTTATGTTAAAATAGAAAAGTAAAGGCGTAAACGGTTAAGGAGGATTTATTCGTATGGCGGGAATAGTAGGTATTGCGCAAAGTGGAAGGACAGAACTGGTTGAAGAAATGTTGGATGCCATTGCCCACCGGGGCCCGGCCGGGCGAAAAGTCCTGCGGACAAAAGCCGCCACTCTGGGAGTAGTATGGCCGGAAGCGCAAGACGAAGATTATTCCCGGATGCGGAAACGGTTTGTGATTTGGGATGGACGTTTTTCCGGTAATCTGGCCGGCGCGGAAAAGGACAGCCCTTTGGCCTTAGCCTATGTGGACCGGCGGGGGTTGCATTTGCTCCGGGACGGGCTGGGTATCGCCCCCTTATACTTTGGCGAGATCGACGGGGTTTTGGCCTTTGCTTCCGAGATCAAGGCCTTGGTCGGCCTGGCGGAGAAGATCGAAGAATTTCCACCGGGACACTGGTACCACCCGAAAAAAGGATTGATGAAATTTTTTGACCTGCGGCCGGTACCACCTTTGGCAATAGAGGCGGAGGAAGCGGCAGCGCGTTTGCGGGCGTGTCTGAAAAAAAGTATCAAGGAGGATGCGGAAACGGGGGAAGTCGGGACCTTGCTTTCCGGAGGGCTTGATTCCAGTACCATGGCAGCGCTGGCCCGGCCGTACCTTCAAAAATTACACACCTTTGCCGCAGGCTTGAAGGGTGCGCCGGATCTTTACTATGCCCGGCAGATAGCAGATTATATCCAAAGCGATCATCATGAAGTAACAGTCTGTTTTAACAAGTTGTTGGAGCTCTTGCCGGAAGTCATTTACCACCTGGAATCTTTCGATGCCCTTTTAATCCGGTCATCCCTCACCAATTACCTGGTGGCAAAGGTGGCTGCTGAATATGTGCCGGCGGTTTTTTCCGGGGAAGGCAGTGACGAACTTTTTGCCGGTTATTCATATATAAAGGATTTACCCCCCGAGAAGCTGCCGGAGGAACTCGTTGATATTACCAGACGCTTGCATAACACCGCCCTGCAGAGGGTGGACGGTATGGCGGCTGCCAACGGGCTTGTCGCATATATAAACTTTTTAGACCCGGAAGTGGTCGCTTTGGCTTTGCGGATTCCTCCGGAATATAAACTCTACCGTGGTGACGGTCAACCGGTGGAAAAATGGATCCTCCGTAAAGCCATGGAGGGGATCCTCCCCGAGGAAGTGCTTTACCGGCCAAAAGTGAAGTTTTGGGAAGGGGCGGGGGTTGCTGACAAACTCGCCCGTTATGCAGAGGAAAAGATCAGTGACACTGAGTTCCGGCAGGAAAGAACGCTCCCGGATGGTTCCAGGTTAAGGACCAAGGAAGAGTTGTTATACTACCGGATATTCTGCGAGCATTTTGGGGAACTGTCGGACTTGTCGTTTGTAGGCCGGACAAAGACACCGCTGCAAACCGCATAAAGTTATATGGGAGAAGAGCTATGAAATTACCGGCGGAGTTTACGGAAAAGATGCGGGACCTGCTGGGGGATGACGAATACCAGGCTTTTTACCGCGCCTTACGGGAAAAGGTCATCACCCATTGCCTACGGATCAACACCGCCAAAATAACGGTCGAAGAGTTCCTGCGGATTTTTCCGTATCCGTTGAAGGAGGTACCCTGGTGCCGGCAGGCATTTTACCTGCCAAAAGGGTTTAAGGCTTCTAAACACCCTTACTACCATGCCGGTCTCTATTATCTCCAAGAACCCAGCGCCGTCTTGCCGGGGGTGCTGCTTGACCCGCAGCCCGGAGAGAAGGTTTTGGACCTTTGTGCCGCGCCGGGAGGGAAAACCACCCAGATTGGGGCGGCCATGAAGAACCGGGGGTTGCTGTTTGCCAATGACGTCAACCCCCGGCGCCTGCAGGCCTTGCTTAAGAATGTTGAGAATTTTGGGATCCATAACATCATAATTTTAAATGAAAAACCGGAGGCCCTGGCGGCCCGGTTTCCCCGGTATTTTGACCGGGTACTGGTGGATGCGCCGTGTTCCGGGGAAGGGATGTTCCGCCGGGAACCCAGGCTGACCACAGCCTGGAGGCGAAATTACCACCCAAAATATTGCGTTCCCCTTCAACGGGATCTTTTAAAAGAAGCCGCCAAAATGGTGGCTCCCGGCGGGATGCTGGTCTATTCTACTTGTACCTTTTCCCCGGAAGAAGACGAAAGGCAGGTTGCGTGGTTCCTGGAGACCCACCCGGATTTCCACCCAGCGGTTTTGCCGGAGTTGTCAGGGGTATCTCCCGGGCGGGGTGAATGGGCCGGGTACCCGGACCTCACAGGTACTGTGCGGATCTGGCCCCATTTGGCCCGGGGGGAAGGACATTTTACCACGGTATTGCGGAGGGAGGGGGAGAAAGAAGGCGTAAACGCCGGTGATGGCGAACCCCCGTTCTTACAGGAGAATATACGGAACCGGAACCGCGGCGCACAGACCGGTGATAATACACGCGCCGCTACTGATGCGCGCGCCAGTCATGGCGGACGCGCTGCCAGTAGTGGGAATCTACATGAACCCACAACTAAAGCCATTGCCGCTTTCCATAATTTCTGCACTCAGGTGGGTATTGAGCCGCCTGGAGGGTGGTTTCCCGGGGAACAGTCGCCCGGGAAACGGTGGTCTAACAAGCGGATGCCTGAGATGCCCGGGAGGCGGTTTAGCGCGCACGCGCGCTATAAGGAAGAAGAGGGGAAACTATACCTCCTGCCTTCCGGGCTCCCGGATTTGCGCGGTTTGAAAGTAATCCGCAACGGGCTTTTTTTAGGCGAGTACCGGGGCGGGGATTTTAAACCCGCCGCCGCGCTGGCCTTGGCTTTGGAAAGACAGGCCGCCGTTAGGGAACTGGATTTTCCTCCCGGCAGCCCGGAATTGGCCCGTTACTTGCGGGGGGAAACCTTGCTCTTGGATGGGGACAGGGTGCCCGGCAACGGGTGGGTACTTATTAAAACCAGTGGGTTCCCTTTAGGCTGGGCTAAACGCCTGGGCCGGTTGTTGCGTAACGAATACCCCCCGTCCTGGCGGATCCGGTAAGGAAGCTCCGCCGGTAATGTCCCCGCACGGCCGCGGGTGCACGAAACACCTGCGCGCGCGGTCCCGTACTTATTACTGGCAATGGGGTCTTCTTGCCCGCGCCCATGCCCATGTGCGTCCGCGAAAACGCGAAAAATCCCTACTGTCGGAGATGATAATAAGGGGTGGTTTTGAATGATCCCGTTAAGAGATACTATTCCCAGCCGGCACCCGCCGTTTATGACCATCAGTATGATTGCCGCCTGTACAGTGGCGTTTTTGTATACGGTTAACCTGCCGCCGGCTGCGGCAAATAGGCTTTTTCTCTCGTATGGCCTGATCCCCGCCCGGGTGTTGACAATGGATTTTACCGGTGGAATGCGTTTTCTTTCCTTTTTCTCCAGTATGTTTCTTCACGGAAATTGGGGACATTTACTTAGTAATATGTGGGCGCTTTGGCTTTTTGGGGATAATATTGAAGACCGGATGGGGTCTTTCCGTTTTCTCCTTTTTTATCTCGCCGGCGGGGCGGCCGCCGGGTTGGTCCATGTTTTCACCAACCCCCTTGAAACAGCGCCGGCCATAGGCGCTTCCGGGGCTGTTGCCGGGGTGATGGGCGCCTATTTCCTGCTTTATCCTACCGCCAGAATAGTCACCCTGGTTCCAATCTTTTTCTTTCCTCTTTTCATCCGTATCCCCGCCTTTTTCTATCTGGGCGGTTGGTTTCTGCTTCAACTTATACAAGGCACCGCCGCTTTTCTCGGGGTAAGCTCCGCCGGGGGGATCGCCTGGTGGGCGCATGTCGGAGGGTTTGTCACCGGTATGTTTGTGGTGCGCCGGTTTCTTTTGCGTAGCCGCCGTTTTTATCAAAACTAGTAAGAAAACAGGAAAAATGCAGGAGGGTGAGAGATGCAGGTTGCCAAGGAGATTTTTCGTCAGTATGATATCAGAGGAGTTGTCGCCCGTGCGGGTGCAGGCGGGACCCTTGATGAACAGGTTGTCTTTCATTTGGGAAAAGCATTGGGGAGTTTTTACCACCGTCACGACGTAAAAAGCGTCTCCCTCTGCCGGGATGCGCGCCTTAGTTCACCGGCGTTTCAGCGAATCCTCGCTAAAGGGCTGTTGTCATCGGGGATCGACACCTATGATTTGGGGATGTTTCCCACGCCTTTCCTTTATTTTTCCCTTTTTCACCTGCCTGTTCAAGGCGGCGTGATGG
>FZPS01000186.1_pt237 | contig 13847 bp, 15 predicted proteins | sample 1817821 | NCBI WGS metagenome assembly FZPS01 (sample SAMEA104158645, study PRJEB21678) | metagenome | place: Germany | collected 2015-04-21 | reverse complement strand
AAAGCTAATTTAGCAATGAAAAACCCAACCGAAATTACTTCGATTGGGTAACCATGATTTTAGATATTTCCTGTGTCAACTTGACAGGCCTCAGATCATACTTCAATAAGCTCTCTTTTTTTATTTTGAATCAACCCAAATTGGTGAACTCCACGCACGATGATCATCAACTTGTTCAACTCTTACATAATATGTGTCAGTTTCTTTTCTATCTGTATCTTCAAATGTAAAATCAATCTCATTACTATCTACACTTTTTTCTATAAACACTTCATTATTTTTAAAGACAATAACTGATTTAATTTTATCTAGTGCAAGCACACTCACTTCACCAATAACTTTTTGATTATTTAATACAAGTAACTCTTCCCCCATGTTGTGTCCATTTATCTTAAACGATAATAATATTCTTGCGCCTGTTGTTCCATATACAAAACGATCATACATTGCAGTAAATACATTTTCACTAGTTAATGATGGTACATATGCGGCCATAATCCCACCTTCTAAACCATGTTCCATTTGATGAGAATCACTTCCTGCCACAATTCCTAAACGAATATTTCTTGCAAGTGCATCTTGCACACAACGACGTTTCATCTTTTTGATATTTTTTGTAAAACGAGATGTGTTTTCATATTTTTCAAAATCCGCATGACGCGAGAATATTTCTACTAAACGTTGAACTTCATCATCTACATAATCCCAGTCTGTCGCAGCTGATACTAAACCCCAATCTGCAGCTGGATGGTGTGGAATACATTGCCCTCCATCTTTTTTAATGCTTTCAAACAATCTATAAGGTGTATTGCCTGATGGTTCTGTTGAACGATACATTCCTCCCTTGCTTGAAGGATAATAAACATTTTTATGTCCAAAGTCATGACTATATTCATTACTTGTCCATTCATACGCTAGTAATACCGCAAAATCTTCTTCTCCATTAAATAAATTACGAGTTGTACGATTCCACTCCCATTCAGAATCAGTTGCAATATCAGGATAATTATCATGATCTGTAAGTGCACTAAAATCCATTTTTGCACCATCAATCGCAAAATGATAATATTGGTCAATTTCTCCTAATCCATCTGAAAGATTACTTTGGCCATGTATATCACCAAACTTTAATTCTAAATTATCATAACCATTTTTATTTAGCCAAGCTCTTACAGTTTCATTATCATGAAAATCTAATTTCTTATCTGTAATAATTGGTTGAATAAATTGATCAACTTGTTTTTCAATTTCATAATCATAAAATTTACGAGCTTCATCTAAACTAACATTATTATATATAATGCTTGAATAACGATGCTCATGACCATTACGATTTGCAAATTGCCAAACATAATGAAGTACGTTGTTATTATCTAATGCAACTTTAGGTCTAACTGCACAATGTCCATCATTGAATGTAACAACAATTGGTTCAGACCAAATATCATTTTCACGAATCTTAATTATTGCGTTGTATTTACCCCAAGTATACGTACATACAACGATACCTTTTTTATTAACAGTCAAATCAATATTGTTATACCAATTTGCATTTTCAACAAGTATTGTAATTGGAGAACATTTAACCTCTCCATTTTCAATATACACATCTATTGCGCTATTATTGAAATAACAAAGCGATCCATTTTCATACCAAACAATTGTAACTTTATCCTTACAATTAACCATCACAGGATGAGTACAATTGTTTTTTGACTCACTAATTTTAACTTCATCACTCCATTTACCATAAACTTTAGCTCTTACTACTACATCATAGTTTTCACCATTATATCTATCATAAGTAACATAATAGTTACCCTTATCATCATGATCAAATGAAGGACGATAAGATTTTTTAGACTTACTAACAACTTCTTTTGAAATATCAAAACCTATTGTAGCTAAAACAACTTCTGAAAAACCTACGCCTTGACGATTATATACAACAACTGGATTTTCACCATCATCCTTCATTGAAGGATAAAATAATGCTTCTCCACTTTCTACAACTTTAATTCCACCAAAAGTTCCATCTTTATAGTCTCGAACACATAAATGCCACTTTTCATCATAAAACTCTGACCATGCTACATAAACTGTTTCATTAAATGTATGCATTGAAGGTCTTAAAGCTAATCCTTTACCAGAAATTACAATTGGATCAATAACTTCTCTATTTTCAATTTTCGCAAATACTATTTGCTCTACATGATCTAAATACTTTTGCCATACAACAAATGTGTCTCCATTATCATTTACTGTTACATCTGGATACTGAGCTGCTATTTCCCATATATCAGTACAATGAATAGAATTCACTTTAAAATGCTCCATATATATTCCTCCTTACTCATCATCATGTTCTCCAACACCAGCAGGTGGTTGAATGTTTTTAACACCAAATGTTAAAACAACCAAAGTTACAATATAAGGTATCATCTGTACTAATTGTGATGGTACTCCATAACCTTGCGCATAGATTTGAATAGCATCACTAAGTCCAAATAAACCACCAAATACAAGAACTCCAATTGGGTTATATCTTGATAATATAGCTATAGCTACCGCAATATACCCTCGGCTTGCTGACATATCACGAACAAATAAATTTAAGTTATCAATTGATAAATAAGCCCCTGCCATTCCAGCCAAAGCTCCACATATTAAAACTCCAATATACTTCATTCTTTTTACAGGAATACCCACACTACTTGCTGCTTTTGGGTTTTCACCAACCATACGTAATCTAAGACCAAAAGGCATCTTAAATAATAGTATCCAACCTAATATAACAAGAATAATTGTAAACAATAAAAGTATTGATTGAGTCCCAAAAATATCTCCAATAATAGGTATATCCTTTAAAAAACTTAATCTTATTGGAATACTTTCAACTGATTCTGAACTACCTTTATTACCCCAAATTATTTGCATCAATAATGTAGTTGCTGCTGTTGCTAATAAATTTAATCCAATACCACTAATAACTTGATTAACTTTGTAACGAATACATAAAATACCATGGCAAAGCCCAAAAAACATACCACCAATAATTCCACAAAGTAATCCAATCCATGCATTTCCTGAAAAATATGAACCAACAACAGCTGTAAAAGCACCTGTAAGAATCATACTTTCAAGACCTAATGCCATAATTCCAGCACGTACTGAAAACACTCCTCCTAATGCCGCTAAAATCAAAGGAATTGACATAAATAACATAGAACTTAATATACCTGGAAGTTGATTTAAGATACTCATCTTATTTACCTCCTTTAGGTTTACGGTCTAAACCAATAATTGATTTTATTAATAATGGTGCTGAAACAAAGATAACAACTAATGCTTGAATAACACTAACAAATTCAGTCGGAATTTTACTAGACATATTCAAATACATAGAACCTGTTTTTAAAGCACCAAAGATAATTCCAGCAAGAATTATTCCAAGTGGAGAATCTGATGCAAGTGCAGAAACAGAAATTCCACTAAATCCATATCCAGGTGAAAAACCGCTAATAAAACGCTTTCCTACACTCATAACATGTGTAGCTCCAGCTAAACCAGCAAGACTTCCTGATAAACTCATACCAAGCATCATAATTTTCTTAACATGAATTCCTGCTGTTTCTCCAGCTATCATATTTAATCCAACTACTTTTATTTCATAACCAAAGCGTGTTTGATCTAAGATAAATTTAATTACTACTGCAGCAATTACTGCAATTACAATTGCATAAGTGATTTGATAGCTAGAAAGTATTTTTGGAAGTAATGTCTCTGGTAACATACTATCAGTTTGTGCAACTGCTCCTTCTGATTTTAAAGGATAGTTAACTAAGTAATCACAAAAATTTATAATTATAAAGTTTGTCATTGTAGTTGTAATTACCTCATTAGATCCAAACTTAACTTTTAAAAATCCAATAAAAGCTCCAGCAAGTGCACCTGCAATTACACCTGAAACTAACGTTATAATAAAATGTAAAAATCCAGGTAATCCTAAAGGTGTCATTCCAACAATTGCACTAACAAGTGCACCACAATATAATTGACCTTCAACACCTAGGTTAATCATAGTAGCTTTTTTTGCAATCATAAAAGCTAGTCCAGTAAAAATTAGAGGCGTTGCTTGAATTAATGTATTTGATATTGCTCTTAAACTTCCTAAGGAACCTTCAAAAATAATGCTGTATGCATAAAGTGGATCATATCCTGATAAAAGCATGATAACTCCACTAACTAATACTGCTAATACAAATGACACAAACGAAATAAGTACGGAGCTAGAATTAAGTAAATTTAATAATTTTTCATTCTTCATCACTTTCTCCATCCTTTCCACCAGTCATATATAAACCTAATTGAAGTTCATCAATTTCATCTGCCTTATTTACACTTACAATTCTTCCATCATAAATAACTGCAATTCGATCAGATAAACTTCTTACTTCATCTAAATCCGCAGATATCAATAATATTGCTTTACCTTCATCACGAAGTTTATACAACTCTTGATGAATATATTCTGTTGCTCCAACATCAACACCACGTGTTGGTTGAGCCGCAATTAAAACATCTGGATTTTGTTCAAACACTCTTGCGATTACAACCTTTTGTTGATTTCCACCAGATAAAGAACTAACCAGCTCATTTTTTGATGGTGTTTTTATCATAAAATCATCAATAGCTTTATTCGAAAAACTCGCAACATTTTTCCATTGCATTAATCCATTTTTCATAAATTCTGGTTTATCGTGATAACCCAAAATTAAATTATCTTCAATTGGTAAATCTATAACTAAACCTCTTAAATGACGATCTTCAGGAATATGTCCAACTTTATTTTTAATAAACTTTTCTGCATCTCCTGTAAGCTCCTCATCACCCTTAATAAATCTTCCTTCTGTAGGTTTTTTAAGGCCTGTAAGTACTTCAATCAATTCAGTTTGTCCATTACCTTCAATACCAGCAATTCCTAATATTTCTCCAGAATTAATTGAAAAATTAATATTTTTTAGAATTTTTATTCCTTTTTCTTCTAAGCTTAAATTTTCAACCTTAAAATAAACATCACCCATATTTTTATTTTCACGACGAACATTCAACTGAACATCTCGTCCAACCATAAATTTTGCAAGGTCATGTACAGTAACATTTTTAATTGGTATATCTCTTTTAACCATTTTTCCATCACGAAGAACAGAAATTTTATCTGCAATAGCTAAAGTTTCCTTAAGTTTATGTGTAATAATAATTATTGATTTATTATCTTCTTTTAACTTACTCATAATCACAAAAAGCTCATCTACTTCTTGTGGTGTAAGAACTGCAGTAGGTTCATCTAAAATCAAAATATTTGCACCACGATAAATAGCTTTCAATATTTCTACACGCTGTTGCTCACCTACTGAAAGATCTTGAACTTTTGATTCCGCGTTTATATTAAAGTTAAAGCGATCAATTAAATCTTGAACTTCTTTTTTTGCCTTTTTTTCATCCACAAATAAACCTTGTTTAGGTTCATTATTAACAATTATATTCTCCATGACACTCATTACAGGTGAAAGCATAAAGTGTTGATGTACCATTCCGATTCCTAACTCAATTGCATCTTTAGGACTTTTTATATTTACAGCCTCTCCATTTATAGAAATACTACCTTCATCCATCATAGTCATTCCATACAGGATTTTCATAAGTGTTGATTTTCCTGCTCCATTTTCCCCTAGAAGAGAGTGGATTTCTCCCTTACTTAAAGAAAAGGAAACATGATCAAGAGCTTTGACATTTGGGTATTGTTTAACAATACCTACCATTTCTACACTTTTCATTGTTTCCTCCTTACAACTTAGTTTTTATTTATTATATTGATTTGCTTCAACCCAAGCATCTAATTCTTCAGCAGTTTCACAAATTACAAGTTCTCCACTTTGAATCTTAGCTTTAGTTTCTTCGATTGCAGTTGCGATTTCTTCTGGTGGTGTAACATTTGAGAATTCATTAGAATATCCTACTGCATCTTCTTTAAGTCCGCTAATTTTTAGACCTTCTTTCCAAGTTCCATCTACAATTGATTTAACTTCGTTATAAACCATTTCGTTAACGTTACGAATTGATGTTGCAACAATGTAATCTGGTTCAATAGCATTTTGATTTCCACCTACACCAAATGCATAATGATCTACTTCTTTAGCTGCTGTAAATACTCCAAGTCCTGAAGCACCAGCAATGTGTTGAATAAAGTCAGCGCCTTGATTATACATAGACATTGCAATTTCTTTACCTTTATTTGCATCGTTAAAGTTTCCAACTACTGCTTCTAAAACTGTTGCATCTGGATTTACATAACGTACTCCTGCCATAAATCCAATAACACCTTTTCTTAAGTTTGGATTATCCATACCTAAAATAACTCCAACTACGTTATCTTCATTAGCTTTTTCCATATCTGAAAGTGTTCCTAAACCTGCATAAACACCGCATAAGAATGTTTGTTCTTGCCATTTAGTAGATACTGCAGAAACATTTGGATGCTCTAATGGTGCATCGATTAATGAGAATTTTTGATCTGGATAATCTGCAGCAACTGCTGTTAATGCATCTATTTGATCAGCTGCTAATCCAATAATTAATTCATAATTACCACTATCCGCAAATTGACGATAACCTGCTTCAAAATCACTTGCAGAAGCTGGCTCAATGTAATCAAATTCAACTCCAAATTCTTCTTTTGCTTGTGTTAACCCATCATACGACATGTCATTAAAGTTTTTATCTCCAAGACCACCTGTAGATAAAACAATTGCTACTTTGATATCAGACTTAGGAGCATCAGTACCTTCTCCTTCACCTGTTGACGTTTCAGCTGGCTTACCACCACAGCCAATAAGTGCTGTTAATAGTAAAAGTGATAAACATAACTTGAATAGTTTTTTCATAAATCTTTCCTCCTGTTTTATTCTATTCCTTGTTTCTTTCCATATATCTTATATACCATGAAAACCCTTACACAAAAAGTGACAAATGTCACTTTTTACTTGTTTATTTCATTTTCTTTTAAAATGTTTTTTCTTTGTTGAGGATTAATTATAATTGAGTGTCCTTCTCTATTAATTAATCCACTTTCCTCAAGTTGATTTAATATACGATAAACAGTTCTCATAGAACATCCAATATATTCCGCTATATCTTTTCTTCTTAATTTTAATTCAATATCTTTATTTTTGTTATTATCTTTTTCAATCAAATCTGATAAATAACTAATTACTTTTACTTTTGTAATATTATTTGGATATTGCGTACGATTTAAAGCTTGAGAATAAAATTGATTAGCCCAATACTTAATAAGATATTTTTTAAACTCATCACACTCATCTAGCATCTTTAAAAATGTATCCTTAGATAAACGATATCCAACACATTTTTTCCTTGCTCTACAAGTACAACAATATGTATCACTTCCAGAATAAATTTCCATTAATCCCACAAAATGTGCAGAGTAATCTTGACAATATGTATATAACACATCTTTTGAATTAATATGCATAACATCAATTGCACCTTCTATAAAAATATATCCTCTATTAACCTTAGAATTAATATCTATTATGTATTCTCCCACTTCAAAAGATATTGGCACAAACATTGCCTTAATATCTTTTGGAATTCCATTAATTATATCTTGTATAGTTTTATTCAAAATTTCCTCCAACTCTATTTTAATTATAATACTTACATTATTTGTTTAAAAGGTAATAAAAAAAGATCTAATTGACTTAGATCTTAAAATTGTATGGTACATGCATTAGGCAAATCATCTACATTGCCATAAATCATATCACTATAATTTCTTTCCATTTGTATTCTTACAAAATAACACATCGGAACTATTTTTTTATTATTCTCTTTTGCAAAATTAACTATTTTTTCAATTAACAATTTAGAAATACCTTTTCCTTGTAATTTTTCAGATACTTTTATATGAAAAACTGTTATCTTTTCATCATCCATTTCATAAGTTAATATTGCATCTGGATTAGATTCATCACCAATATAAATTTTTTTGTTTCCTATAATTATTTCCATAATTCAACCATCCTTATAAAAATGCTGAATATTCAGCACTTTTACGCTTGTTTTTCAAAGTCTTCTTTTCCAACTCCACATAATGGACATACCCAATCTTCAGGTAGTTCATCCCATTTTGTTCCTGGTTCTATTCCATAATCTGGATCGCCTGCTGCTTCATCATAAACGTATCCGCATACTAAACAAACATATGTTTCCATTTTAATTCCTCCTAAACTAACAAACCCATTATACAAATTTAATTAAATAATATCTACTTAAATGCTTATTATTTAATAAGTTTTAATAATTCTTCTATTTTATCTTTTATATAATCATTAGACTTATTTTCTTTTAATAGTTCATTAAGTAATTTTATAGTGTTTTCACTTTGTGGAAGTAAGAAACCTGCTTCTCTTATTAAATCCTCAGCCATTATCCTATTAGATTTTTCAATTGCTTTAGCTAACCTTCCATCAATACTAGATGCAATGTTTTCTTGTTTTGATTTGCTTCTCATTAAATTATTTAATACGTTTATTACATCATCTTCTTTTTCTTGTTGAGCTGGATAGACATGAGGAACCATTGAAATAGCACCTGAAGGACATGCTTTAAAACAATCTTCACATCCAATACATTTAGATACATCAATTATGCTATCTTCTGTATCAGTTGCTCCTGTAGGACATACATACAAACAAATACAATCTTTTGTACATAGTCTAATATTTCTAACAGCATATTTTTTTGACATATTATCTAACTCCTATTTTTTCAAACTTCCAATTTGGAACTTTACAAATTGGACAAATTTCAACCAAATCATTTCCAATATAAATAAAACCACAAATACTACATACATAAATATCATTATCTTTAATATTATCTTCATCATATCTAGATAGAATAGATTTTAGTATTTTAGTTACTTTTTCACTCCATACCAAAGCCCTTAAAGCACCTCTATCATTTTTAGAGATAGTCATTGCATTAGGATAAGCATTATCTAAATCATCTTCAATAAGTTTAAGTAGTTCTTCTAATGTTCCATCAATTTTATTGCTTATTTCTTTATAGTATTCACTTATTTCAAAACATAATTTTTGTTCTTTTAGCTTGTATGATTTTTCAAATCCTCTAGAAAGATTTGAAAATAAAGCGCTAAGTTCTAAAGAATTCAGATTTCCTTCAAATTTTATTTCTTCAACTTCTAAGTGTTTATCTTCTTTTTTATTTGATTCTTCTTTGTAAAAATCAGATTTTGGAGCTGCACACCATGGACATACCCAATTATTAGGTAAGTTTTCCCATTTTGTATTTGGATTTACACCATAATCAGGACTGCCAAGCTTTTCATCATATACAAATCCGCATACTGAACAAATATATTTATTCAAATTTATTCCTCCTTAATATTATTGAGAATCATTCTTAATATAATTTTATCATGCATTTTTTAGTTAGTTATAACAAACTAAAACAATAGCTATTTAGCTATTGTCCTAATTCTCTTTCTATTATTCTATCAAGTAAATCGGCAGCTTTAAAAACCATATCTCCACATCCTCTTTCAGGTGTTTTATACATTTTCATTAGTTCTTTACAATGATGATGTCCCATTTCTTTTATATATGTTTCCACATATTCTTTAACTAATTTTTTAAGTCTATCTCCCTCATGTGCTTTATCTTTAATAAATATTTTTGATAATACAAGTATTCCACCTGAAATAGCACCACAAACCTCATAAATATACATACCGCTAGATAAACCAGCAACCATTTTAATTGATTCTTTATCTAATCCTAAATCATACGCAATATTTGCACCATAAACTATTTTTTCTGAACAACTGTAGTCTTCTTTTTTACCAAATCCTTCTTTAATCATTGTTCCTAACTTTCCCATTTTAATCCCTCCATATTAATAATATCACTAATTTTCTTTCTTTTTTATTTATAAAATAATATTTACTTTGTGAATATTTTATGAACTTTGACAAAATGTTTGCTTATAAATTAGATTAGAGTTAAAATTTTTTTATGAATAAAAAAACAATACTAGGTTTTTTAGGTAATATATGTATTCTAGAAGCAATTCTTATGTTATTTCCTCTTCTTGTTGGTTTTATTTATAAGGAGAGTTTTTTAACAATAAATGCCTTTTTAATTACAATGGCTATTTTATTAGTCTTGGGTTTTCTATTAAGAAAACTAACACCTAAACATCCAAAATATAATTTAAAAGAAGGTTTTGCGATAACTGGAATATCTTGGTTCTTATTATCGTTTTTTGGTGGTTTACCATTTGTTTTAGCAAATGAACTAAACAGCCTTATAGATTCCACATTTGAAATGGCTTCTGGCTTTACAACTACAGGATCTAGCATCATTCCAAATGTAGAAGCCATTAGCCAATCTCTTTTATTTTGGAGAAGTTTTTCTCACCTTATTGGTGGGATGGGAGTATTAGTTTTTGCTTTTGCATTTATTCCAAGAATGGGAGAAGGTTCTGTTAATATTATGAAAGCAGAAGTTCCAGGTCCTACATTTGGAAAAGTTACATCTAAAAATCAAAGTTCAGCAGGAATTTTATATCAAATATATCTAGTAATGACTGCCGTATTAGTTTTACTATTAATGCTTACAGGAATGAATCTTTTTGATTCTTTAATACATGCATTTGGTGCTGCAGGTACTGGTGGTTTCTCAAACAAAATTTTAAGTGTTGGTTATTTTAATAACCCGGCTGCTGAATATATTTTATCCATCGCAATGATTTTATTTGGAGTGAATTTTAATCTTTATTACTTATTATTAAAAAAACATTTTAAACAAGTTTTTAAAAATGAAGAACTTAGACTTTTCTTAACGATAATAACTATAGCTTGTATATTAATTATGTTAAATATAGGAAAAGATTATTCATCATTAGAAAAACTGTTTAGAGATGTACTGTTTACTGTTTCAACTATTATTTCAACAACAGGTTATGCAACAGTTGACTTTGGTTTGTGGCCTTTATTTTCCCATTTAGTACTTTTATTAATTATGTTTACCGGTTCAATGGCAGGTTCAACTGCAGGAGGATTAAAGCAATCAAGAATTTTGATTTATTTAAAAAGTTTTAAGAGAGAGATACAATGTGCAATGAATCCAAGACTTGTTAAACCTATAACTGTAGATGAAAAACCTGTAAGCAGTTCATATATAAAAAGTGTACTAAATTATTTAGGTTTATATCTATCAATATTTGTATGTGGTGTACTTCTTGTTTCAGTAACTCAAAATGATTTTCTAACAGCATTTTCTTCTGTAGCCGCAACATTAAATAATATTGGGCCTGGCATGAATTTAGTAGGTCCTTCAGGCAACTTTGCACATTTTACACCTATAAGTAAAATAGTGCTTACATTTATGATGATTATTGGTCGTTTAGAGATATACCCTGTTTTAATTCTATTAATGCCAAATCTTTGGAAAAAATAAGAGGTGATTATACTATGAAAATTATTGTTTGTGGAGCTGGTGAGGTTGGAAAAGCTATTATTGCTGGGCTGTGGGAAACTAACGATATAGTTCTTATTGACCAAAATCCTGAACTAGTGGAAAATCTTTATTCTACTTATGATATACAAGCTATTGTAGGCTCAGCAACATCATTAAATATACTTTCTGAAGCAGACATTCAAAAAGGAGATGTTTTTTTGGCTGTCACAAACTCTGATGAAGTTAATATTATTTCTTCAATCATGGCTAAAAACTTAGGTGCAGGCTATGTTTTTGGAAGAATTCGTAATCCTGAATATTTAGAAGATGTAAATTTCATGCATGAAGCTATTGGAATTACTCAAATTGTAAATCCTGAATTAGATGCGGCTCATGTCATTAAAGAAATTATTAGCTTTCCTGAAGCTACAGACATTGAAACTTTTTCTGAAGGTAACAATCAAATTGTAGGTTTAAAAGTAGATAAAGATGGTTTGTTAGATGGTAAAATTTTAAAAGAGTTTGGACAAAAATATGGCAAAAAATTACTTATATGTGCAGTAAAAAGAAATGAAGAAGTAATTATTCCAAATGGTTCTTTCCGTATGCTAGCTGGCGATAATATTTATGTCACTGGTACTCCTGAAAGTATTAAAAATCTTTTTGGTGATGCTGTAATGAATGAAAATTCTATTAAAAATATTTTAATTATTGGTGGAGGTACTTTAACTCATTATCTGCTTGCTGATTTAATTCCATTAAAACGTTATTACATTAAAGTAATTGAAGAAGATTATCAAAAAGCGGAAAAATTAGCATTAGATTATCCAGATATTGATGTAATTCATGGTGATGGAAGCGATCAAAGACTATTAGATTTAGAAAGTTTTGAAAACTATGATGCAGTTATTTGTACTAAAAAAATAGATGAAGAAAACATAGTCATTTCTTCTTATGCAAAATATAAAAAAATATCAAAAATTATAACTAAAGTTGATCAACCTTCTTTATTAAAACCTTTATCTTATTTAGGTTTAGATACTATTATTACTCCTAAAAATATACTGGCAGACAAAATAATTGCTTTAACACGAAACCTTAAGGCTACAATAAATTCTTCTATTACTAGCTACCACTCATTACTCGATAATGCAGTTGAAGCTATAGAGTTTGAAATATTAAAAGAATCTGACATTACAAAAATGAGTCTTAATGATTTAAACTTATTAGATAATACTTTATTAATTGGTATTCAAAGAAATGGAACACATATCATTCCAACAGGTAAGGATATTATCCAAGTTGGTGATCGTGTAACAATTGTTACAAAACATCAGTTTATTACAGATATTGAAGATTTTGTAGTATAGATTAAACACAAACTTAATTGTTTGTGTTTTTATATTCACTTCTCTATTAATATCTCTTTACCTATCCATATAGCTTTTGCATCTTTATTATGTCCTATTTCTTTTGTTTTAACTATCGGTAAATCTTTTGGTACAAAATGTTTAACTAAAGTTACCATATCAGGACTACATTTTTCTTTTTCCATTTCTGTAAATGTACCTAATATAATTCCATTTATCTTATTAAAAACACCTTGTGATTTTAATTGAGATAAATAAGTTATCATTTGAGGTACTTGTCCTCCTAGTGATTCAAGCACTAATACTTTATTATTCATATCAGGATAATAAGGAGTTCCACTTAATTTAAGAAAACATCTTATATTTCCTCCAACTACAATCCCATTTATTTTTGAACCTTGTATAAATTCATAATTTAAATCAAAAAGCTTATCCCTATTAATAAATCTTTTTTGTAATATATCTTTATATTCTTCATCAATAAGATTTCTAACTTGATATAAAACACTTGGCTTATTTATTTTTGTGTATATCGCATTAATTATAGTAGTTAAATCACTATATCCCCAAAAAGTAGCACTACTATTTTTTATAATGTCAAAATCAATATAGTCTAATATTTCATTAGCCATATCCCCTCCTGAAATATCATATATTTCTTCTATTTTAAAATCATTAAAAAAATTCATTAATTCATTAGCTCTTTTTTCTCCAGATCTATCTAAAGCATTATTACTTTCATAAATATATTTACTCATAATAACTTCATAATTATTTTCTTTAAAAAAATCTATAAGCTTATCCTTTTGATTTTTCCATAATATTGTTCTTGGATTTGAACAAGCCACAATTGCTACTTTTTTCATAATGATTACCTCTTTCTATTACAATTATTATTATTTCAATATTAATA
>FZPS01000099.1_pt185 | contig 13848 bp, 7 predicted proteins | sample 1817821 | NCBI WGS metagenome assembly FZPS01 (sample SAMEA104158645, study PRJEB21678) | metagenome | place: Germany | collected 2015-04-21 | reverse complement strand
GGATAATCTTAAGTATATATGGTATTCAGTTATTTCATTTTGCTGGGCCTTGTGCAAAGCCTTCATTGTCCCCGCGTCGATCATTTCAATCACTTCCTTTGCAACCGATATGTAAATTTTCAAGTCTCCTGCCTCGCGTTCACCTAATTACATAATAGATTCCAACTCATCCCCAGGCAAGAGCTTTGCTCCAGGTTCCGCTGGCAACTTGCCGTGAAAAAGCGCTTGGCATTTGGTGAACCGACAACTGATATTGTAGGCTCATTTACAGCAAAACGGCTTTGCCATAATTGCCCTCAAACCCTCAGCTCCATTTTCTTTTTTTGCTTATATTCCTACTGTAATTGCAGCGGGGGTAGTTGGGACAGCTTAGAAAAGAGCCGTACCGGCCCTGCTTGACTACGAGGCTGACCTCCAGGCCCTTCTTGGCGCATTCCGGGCAGAGGGCTTCGCGCCCCCTTGTCGCGGGCTCAGCATCCAGCCCATAATTCCTGATGATCTGCTCGGCGGTTTTCGGCCCTACAAATCGGCGCATGTGCTCCTGCGTGGTGTTGTGGCTCAGGATGTTCAGGCTTCCTTCCCAGGTGATCCTGCGGTCGATTACCGCAATCTTCTGGTGCATCTTGCCCAGCAAGATCACCTTTATGCCCTCCTCCTGAAGCAGCTCAATGGCCTGCGCCGCCTGCTGCTCCAGGCTGTCCCCCTGATCGGCAGGGGGGCGGGTGAAGATGCGGATCTCCACGCCCCTGTTCAGGAGCACCTTAAAACAGTTCTGCAGCTTCCCTATCCGCTGCAGCGCCACGAAGGGGCTCATAATCATGACGCTTTCCTGCGCTGAAAGCAGATCGGCGGTAAAAGCGGGCCAGAAGCTCTTTTCGGAATAGATGGCGCCGTCCATCTCAGCCATGAAAGCTGCCGGCTCGGCCAGGGCTACCGCCCACTTCTCAAAGTTGTCCGCGAGGAAGCTGTCGTCAATGCTTTCCGAGGGGAGAACATAGCCCTGCTCGCTGAAGATATCAATAAGCCGGCAGATGACCGAATCGCGCCTGTAGCAGTCACGCACATAGCGCCTGTTTCCCACGACAAAGAGCTTGCACCGGGCCCTGGTGACGGCCACGTTGGCCAGCAGCCGCGCCTCGTGGCCGTCCTTCCTCTTGTCGTCCAGCATGGACCACCTTTTATGGCCATATCCCTCCACCGTGTCCAGGATAACGATGGCCTCTTCGCCGCCCTGGAAGCTGTGCACCGTGTTGACGCGAACCCGCTCCCGGATGCCCATGTCCTCCGCCATCTTGCCAATCAGGCGGGCTTGGGCGCTGTAGGGGCTGATTACGCCAATCCGCTCCACCTCTTCGCTGCCGGAATAAAGCTGCAGCAGATCGCGGGCCAGGACAGCCGCTACGAAGGCATGGTAGAGATTGAAGCGCCCCCCATATACAAGCTGGCTGCCCCAGGGATTGGCCCCCTCCGTGTTGACCAAAATCAATTGGTGTACCCCGCTAAAAGAATCCCGAAGCAGGAGCTCCCCGGTGCCCGGCGCATTTTTGAGCATGTTTTCATAGAAGAGCCCGTTGGAGATGTCCGCAATGGCTGGATGCATGCGGTACTGGGTGTCCAGCAGGGCAACCCTCTCGTCCTCGACGGCATCCTGCACCGTGTCGATATTGAGTACATTGAAGATGCTTCTGCCGAGCCATCTTTGGGCCTGCTCTTCCTCGGAAACGCAGATGGGAGGCAGCTGCAGGAAATCGCCCACCACGGTGATAAAGGTTTTAACCTTCCCGGCGGCCCAGTACAGGTAAGGCAGCGGCGCCATGCTGGACTCGTCCACTATGAGCACATCAAAGGGCTTTTCGGGAAAATCCCTGTCCGAGAAGGTCTTGGTGAGGGTGGTGGCCACGAGGGCGGCGCCGTCGAAAGCTTTTTTCTGCAATTCTCCCAGGGCCTTGTCAATATCGGCGATTCGGGAATTTATCCTATCGAGCCGCCGCTCATGTCTCTTTTTCTCATCCTCGATCTTCTCAAGCTTGATGTTGTGCTCCAAGAACAGGGTCGAAAGCTGCCCCGTTAGACTGGCCACTTCTTCCTCGATAGCTTTTATCTCTTTTTCAACTTCCCGGCAGCCCTGCTCCAGCTCCTCTTCTTCCCGCCGCCGGGAGGCCATGGCAGCGGCCTGCCCTGCCATTTCCTGCTCAATCCTTTCCGGATTAAGTCCCAGGAAAAAGCGCTTCAGGGGACCGGCCTCCCTGGCTACCGCCAGCCTGCGCTTGTTCTGTTCCATTGCCGCGGCAAGGGTGCCAATGGCCTGTTCCAGCTCGTGCCTGCGCTCATTCTCCTCCTTGAGCGATTCATTCAGGCGCTCTTTTTTAATCAACAGGCCTTCAACCTCTGCTTGCTTTGCAATTATCGCCTTGCAAATATTGATTACGGCTTCAACTTTTACGCGCTCCTGCTCCAGCGCCTTTTTCTCTTCCAGGAGGTGCCTGCCCTGCAGGGCGGCGATGTTTTTCAGCATGACCAGGGGATAGTTTTCTTCCAGGGTCTCCTTGCAGGGAGTGCCGAGGCGGATCAGCCGCCCCTCCCGGTAAAAGGGTGTTTCTTTCAGTTGGTGGGCAATCTTTTCAAGGGCTTCATCCACGGCGGTGTTGGCATGAGAGACCAGCAGCACACGCCGGCCCGCGTTAAGGTGAGCCTGCACCGCCTTGGCGATGGTCCTCGTTTTCCCCGTCCCCGGCGGCCCCCAGATAACCGCCAGGCTCCGGCTGAACGAGGCCTCAATGGCGCGCTTCTGCGACTCGTTGGGAGGGTCGGGAAGCAGCTCATAGCGGGGCGGCCCTGCATCGGCAACGACCCGGGACATGCCGGCAAAGAGGCGCTCGCTTGTTTTAAACAGCCTATCCGTCGCGGGTCTGGCCTCTTCAAATTTCTTGCAGAGCAGTTCGAGTAGATACCAGAGGTTGGTCCGGATAATCGCCTCCGCTATCTGCGGCCCCAGGTTTTGCTCCAGGGCTATGTAAACTTCCAGACCCTTAACCGAGATTACCTGGCAGCTGTACCGCCTGCCGTCAATCTCTATTTCAGCGGGGGTGTCATCGATGACGCTAAGAATGTTTTCCACCTGGAAGTGATAAACCCATACTCCCCCCGCCTCCCTGAGCAGGCGCCCGTTCAGAAGCCGTACCACACTGCCGCCACGGCTCCTCTTCAAGGCCTCAACTTCCAGCCGCAGGGCTTGGATAAATTCCGAGATCAATTGAGAAGAAGTAGACATAGAAAACCTCGATAATCCTATTTTGCTTGTGAATAAATATGGGTTACAAGACTGGCAAATGAAGGAAAGTTGCCTTGACCAAATAGGGACTGGTCGACTCGCAGGTAGCGCCAAGTCGAGCCTGTTTGTACTGTCACCTTTTTACACCACTCGGTTATGGCTGCATCCTTGATATGTGTATCTTCCCAGACCCGACCTTTTGTTTCGATGATCCAGTTTACTTCGCCTTCTTTTGTCTCTTGCACTGCCACGAAATCTGGATAGTAGAACCCGATGGCGCCATTGGGTTTGATATAATCTACTTTGAAGCGTGTGCCGCTTTCCTGTTCGGTAGTACCAAGCGAAGCAAAGCGAATAATATCATCACAATGTTCCAGGAAACGTGCAAATTCCTTTTCATAATCATTGTAAGTGGCCACCAGGTTGAAAATGGTCTTGGAACAATCCAATAAGGGCAAATTCCTGCGCCATACAAAGGGCTGTGTTTTCGACAGCTTGTAATCATAATTTTCCAACACGATTTCACGTTTCTCTGCAGTCAACTGGCCGATTTTTCGAGCCAGATACTTGGCAATGCCTTCTTGAAGAATTACGGAGCGCAGGTGAGCCTGAATTTTCTCGTCATTCAGATCGATGGTTTGCCCAAAACAGCGATGACTAATATAATCCCTAACAATTGGATACAATTGAGCAAAACCGCCACCCAGCTTGGCCATATTGATTACTTTATTGGTTATGGCTGCGATCAAATCTCCTACCAGTGGCAGCACTGCAGCTGCATCTATATTTACTTGACCAATCTCGTGCCCTGTGGTGGCAAATTCCATTTTGAGCTTTATCCTTAACGGTTCTTCAAGTTCATCTATTTCGTATATCGGTTTCAGCTCCAAGGGGGCAAGTTCTTCCAGACGCCGGTAGTTGCGTGTATATGCCGGACGCGTTAATGGTATGGCAATATCATAGGCCGCTTTTTCCTGTACCGGCCTTACTTCAACAGGCGGAGCCGGAGGCTTTGTTGTCGTTTTAATGCCGACACCTTCCTTTTCCAGCTCTCGCACAAATTCTTCAAATGCCCTGGTGCCAAGTACTTCGAGGGTTTGAGTACGGTCCGGGCTAATACCCACCATCAGGCGTAGGCCACGCCCTACCGCCTGTTCCGGTAGAATCTTGGCTTTTGAAGTGAATGGACGCAGCCCTAAAATGACAGTAACATTGCGGACATCCCAACCCTCCCGCAGCATCAACACGCTGACAATTACCTTTATTTTATTTTCCGGCTTGTCAATGTCGCGTGCCGCTTCACGCGCTTTCTCCAGGTCAGCCTTCGTGATTTCTCCTTCTTTATCCGTGTGGATAACCAATACTTCGTGCTTTTTCAGGTTGAATTGCTTTGTTTCAACCAGCCATTTTCCAATCTCATCAGCAAAGCTGTTTTTTTCAGTCATTATAAACAAAACGGGTTTATGCCCTAAACGCTTGTATACCTTGTAATGTTCTTTCCACCTTTCCAAGGCAGCAACAATCCACTCGCCGTAACTGTCAATTAAATTGTCTTTTGTAACCTTATCCGGATCCTCCCGCTTTACTTTCTGCAAGATGATCGGCGCCTTTACAATACGATCTTCAACCGCCTGGGCCAGGGGGTAATCACAAATTATCCAGGGGAAATAAGTTCCGTTTTGATCTTTAGGGGTAGCAGAAAAATCTAGCCACAATGAAAGGCCCCCCGGCAGAGCCTCGTGAATACCGATAAGAGTTTTGTACCATTCCAGATCCTCATCGTGCACGTGGTGCGCCTCATCGTTGATCACTACCAATTCATGCAAGCTTTTAACCCGCTCGAGCATGGAGCGCTCCTGGGACCCGAGATCCTTGGAGGGTTTCGGACCTAGGAGTGCTTCAACGGCATTGTCGGGAGTCCACTTTTTCTCGTGAAATGCATATAACTGCTGTATGTTAGTTAGAAAGAGATTCCCCGAGCGATTTGGTTCCGTGCCTTCACCGCGCAGGATTACCTTTAGATCCCACTCGCCTTTCCATTCCGGAGGAATCAGGGGGAGGGTATAAAAAATATTGTTATTGGCAAAATCCTTCTCCAGCCGCTGGTATACAATTACATTTGGAGCTACCACCAAAAAGTTAGTAGAAAGATCGGAATCCTTTACTTTTCGCCGATGGAAAAACGACCAAACAATTAACATGGCCATAACTACAGTCTTTCCGGAGCCGGTGGCCATTTTAAAGGCATAGCGGCGCAAATTTTCCGAAGGCAGATCCTGGACAGTCTCACTGCCAACTTCGGGAATGTAGCGACGAATCTGACGCTTGCCGTCCATGGTAGTCTGGTGGATTAAATCAGTTTCTAGCAGTCGTCTTTGTGTGCCGTCCGGATAGAAAACCTCCGCAAACCGGTCAATTAAAACCTTGGCATCCCTGATTTTCTCTATCTCCACCAGGTAAACCAGGGTTTCCACTGCTTCTCTTTGCGCAAAATAATAGCGGAAGGACCTATCATCCACCAAGTGATCCTCAAAGAACCAGTAATTGAAAAGGCGCGCGGTTACATGAGAACAACCCGGATAATCGTTCTGTCGCCAATCGCTCACGGCTTCTCTTAAACGGTTGACAGCCAATATTTTGCTGGGCCTGCGCCCTTCAACAATTTCGTATTGGTCCCTGGTCCCTTCTTTCTTTCGCAAATGATATTCAGGTGGCTTAAAGGGGTTATGATTAGAAATTTCCGGCAAATCGCTGTCATATGATACTATCGGTTTAGGCACTGTTTATTTCACCTCCACGTCTATCGCCTGGGAAGTGTCGTTGCCGAATATGTCAATGACCTTTATTAAAATGCGGTACTTGCCCGGTTTTTCATAGGTGTGGACATCTGAAGCCAGTTTTAAAGTACGGTCCCTCCTGGTGCGGTAAGTTACCCACCCTTGAATGAAAGTATCATTCTGGAAATTCCAGTCTACCGCCCAGTAATCGATGTAGTCGGACCATTTCTTTATTTTCTGGCGTACTTCCTCAGGGATTAAATCATAGTTGGGAATGACAAAATCTTTTAAAATAACCTGAACCGCTAGCTTCTTAGGTCTTTTTATTTCGTGCTCCAGGTAGGCCAGCTCAAAGAACTGTATATCGCCTTTCTCTACCGCCTGCTGTTCCATTACTTCACGGGGAATCTGGAATAAGTACAACTTTATCCCTTTGCCCTTGGCCACGTCATGCATCGGCCCGCCCCGGCGATAATCGTTATTGGGGCCGGCCAAGCCCATCTCCCATTCCCAACCCAGAACGTACAACTCTGGCAGTTTCAGTTTTTCGCACTCGTCTAGGCAAGCGGCTATTTCATCGATGGTCACCGGGGCGTCCACGGCGCCAACATGAACCACCGCCTTTCCCTTCTTGCCGTGGAGATGCACAGTACCGGTAAGAGGTTCGGCACCATAGAGCTTGAGGATGAAAGCGATATACTGGTAGATGGCCACCTGTTGGTCTTCTTTAGATTTCTCTTTAAAAGTGACCCCTTGCCAGTATTTACGCTCGTACTTGCCCAAATTAAGGACCTCAAAAGGCTTGCAATTTTCAATGTCCAGAAGCCGCTTGCGGGTAACATGAATGGCCCAGCGGGAAAGATCACAACCGATCCAGCGCCTACCCAGCTTTTCAGCTACGGCAAGGGTAGTTCCCGATCCAGAAAAAAAGTCCGCAACAAGATCGCCAGGATTTGATGAAGCATTAATGATTCTTCGTAAAATACTTTCATTTTTTTGAGTTGCATACCCTGTCTTCTCTTGTGAGAAACTTTTTATCTGGATAGAATCCAGAGAGTCTTCACCTTTTAAATTAAACTCAAAAGTATTGGCATTCCAAACATCTTCAATAGGATAACCTTTTCCATTAGGATTTTCACCACCCCTACGTTCATAGCCTGCAGGGTACGGAATATACTCTTTATTAAAAGTAAATCTCCCAGGTGTCTTAACATAATACAATATAGTATCATGGTTTCTGATCCAGTTTTTTGCCGCACTTTTGTAACCCGAAATCCATCCAATTCTCCATACTATTTCCCGTTGAAAAGAGTTTGGACCAAAAACTTCATCTAATATTAGCTTGACATAGTGCCCAACTGTTGCATCTAAGTGTACATAAATTGAACCTTCCTCACTAATCAGCTCCCTCATAATAACTAAACGTTCATACATCATCGATAGATATGTTTGTAAGCCTTTTCCCCAAGTATCCCGATAAGCCTTCTCTTCAATAATTGAGTGCTCTTTGGTTACTTCTAAATCTTCTTCACCTATTTGCGCGTTAAACTTAAAATCCGCCCCCGTCGCAAAAGGCGGGTCAATATAGATCAGATCTATTTTACCTGCAAATTTCTCCAGCAGCGAGCTCATCACCAGGAGATTATCTCCCCAGATGAGCTTATTTTTCCACCCCTCCTCGAAAGTTGAACCTTCTTTCCCTTCCCAAACATCGTACAGGGAAAGCTGGGGGGCACGGCTAGGCTCACGATTAACCCTGCTCTCATTAATAGTCTCAATAACTTGAAAAGGCAGATTTACCCGGGGCACCTCCTTGCGGGTACCGTCCTCGTTGTATTTGCCGGGCCAAACCAGTTCGGTGCGGGTGACATCAATTTTAGCCAAGGGAAATCACTCCTGTTTAATTTTTTCTGCTGCTTTTTAGCTTAAGGGTCCCCTCGTTTAAGCAGTATTCCCTAAGGTCACATTCAGCACATACTTTTTTCTCGGGCATTGTCTTTACTTCAAAATCTCTTGCCATAATTTTTGACACTACCTTATCAAAATGCCGTCCTGCTTCCTCGACAAGCTCGGGCTGATAAGGAAAAATCATCAAGGCATCCTCTTTTATGGGTTCGCCCGTCCAATAAAGCAACAACCGGTCGGGCTTTTTGCTGTAACGCTGTTCCAATATGTGTGCATATATACAGAGTTGCTTTTGGTAATTATCCAAGCGGCTATCTCCGGGAGAAGGCCGCTTTTGCGATTTGAAGTCCAGAAGCTCAAGGCGGCCGTCGTTACCAAGCAGCAAGTCTATCTTCCCTACGAGAATATAGTCATCTTTCTCAACCGAAACATCTACCTCTGTCTCGATAACCCGCTTCATCTCTTCCCGGTTGTTGAGCACGTAGTTCATCACCTGGTTAAAGGCCTCTTCCTTCTGCTTTTTCCCAATGGGACGAATGCCGCATCCAATAAGATGGTGGTAATTGAATTCGAACATGTTGAGAACCTGCTCTTCATTAATTTCATCGCCTCTCCCACCGAGAACAAAACGATGAATATCTTCGATAGTCTGGTGAACCAGTGCTCCAAAGAAAATCTCCGCAGAACGAGACGGGGTAAACTCATAATGCCTAAAAAACTGGTATTGCCGAGGGCATGTTTCATACACTTTTAGATCACCGGTAAAGCTGTAGCTTTTCTTTAAGGCCGACCTCTGGCAAAGGCGGAAAAATAGAGAGGTCAACAGCCCCTGGTCCACGTAAGGCCATTGGGGGAGATTCTGCCAAATGGGGTAAAAATGCCTTTTCGGTTCTTCACTTCCGGTAAGTACCAATATTTTCTCCGCCCTCGAAAATGCCACATAATGCAAGCGCATCCGGTCAAAACCGGTGATCTTGTGCAAAGGTTCAAAAAGAGGGCGATGATAATACGGCTGTAATACCCTGTCTACATCTTTTCTGCTCTTGATATTGGTTGATAATGAGCCGACAATCACGACCGGAAACTCCAATCCCTTCGCCTGATGAATGGTCATTACCTGCACATGTCCCTTGGGGAAGGGTTGATCAACATCTTCATATTCATTAATGCCACCCTCGTACAACAACCTCATAAAGCTGTTGAAAAAGTGAAAACGAAGTTGTTCCCGATTGCGTGCCGTAATGACAGTATAATGATAGTAATTCTGAAAAATGCTTAAAAGCTGAGAAAAGGTAGCCAGGTTGCGGGCCCTGTTTTCATTTTTTGCAAAAGAAGCGAAAGGCTCATGGGCAATGAAATGGTAGAAATAATCCGCCAGGCGCAGATCAAGGCTTTCCCCTGGGGCAAGGTTTTCTATATCTGCAGCATAATGACGCAACAACGCAACTAAAGGGCTATCAGAAAAACCTCGAGCCAGATCAATAAGACAATCGTCAACATAGCATGCCAGAGCCTTTAGCGCCGAACCGGATAGTTCGCCGCGGCCGCTCCCGTGATAACCCAGGAGCAAGGCAAAGCAAGCTACCATCAGGCGTACTTCTTCATTCTCAAAAAAAGCCCTTGCACGTGGGCAAAAAGCGGCAATTCCTTTATCAGCGAGCGCCTGCAAGTAGTGACCGCTATGCTCCAACCTGACACTGTGCAGCAACAGGGCCACCTGGCTTTCGTCTTCTATTACCCTGTGTTTTTTGAGAAATAGGATTAAATCAGCAACGCGCTGAGCTTCATCCTTTTTGTTTTCACCCCAGATGGCAAATACAGCGGGATAATCAGGAAAGGTTACTTCAGGGTTCGGAACAACAGTTTTTTCATAACGAAAGGGTATCTCTCCTGAAGGATTGCTCCAATCCCATGCCGACATGAATTTATTATAGGAAGAGATAATTTTTTCGTGAGACCTATAGTTTATTGATAATGTTATTATCGGGCAATTTTTATAATAGCTGGGGAACTCCAATATGTTTCGCACAGTGGAACCGCGAAAGCGGTAAATCGACTGATCCTCATCGCCAACCACGCAGAGGTTTTTATGTGAGCCAGCCAACTTGAAAAGGATTTGCTCCTGAATGTAGTTTGTATCCTGGTACTCGTCTACCATGATGTACTTGATTCTATTAATAATACTGCGCTCAACTTCGGAATCTTGGAGCAATTCCAGAAATACCTTCTGTTGGTGCGCAAAATCGATCCGATTTGTCTCAATTAATTTTGCACAATAATTAATGTAAGCTCTGCCAATGGCTTTAGCAAACTCACTTTCAGATTGTATTAACTTTTCAGGGTCGATTAGCTCCTCGGTTATCTTGTTAAAATATGTTCTGGCACCTTCAATGGCAGTCCAGCGGGTATTCCATCTTGTTAAATAACACCCGTTATCATTGTCACCAATGATTTCATCAAAATGATCAAAAATGAAGAGCAGTTGAGTCAAGTCATCAAGAACTTCGTAGTTGTTGCCTAAAGGTGTGCGGTGGCGGTAGCGCAAGATAAAATTGTTGCATATACCGTGGATAGTCCCCACGAGCAATTCCGACAAGTCGCCCTGGTAACCCAACTTTTCTGCGGTGTAAGAAAGGCGATCCCGCAACTCAAATGCAGCTTTCTCTGTAAAAGTACAGAGCAATATCTCCCGTGGTTCGGCAAGACCTTGCAACAACAAGTTGAGAGTGCGGACCACCAGAACCAAAGTTTTCCCCGAACCCGGGCCGGCGACAACAAGAAGCGGCCCCTCGGTTGTGCTTATTGCCCTTAATTGATCTTCATTCAGTTCGGGAAACTCATCTTTGACAGCATCAATTACCGCCACTAAAGAAGGCCCTCCTTGCGAAAACTGAACACCTCATCCCTGGTCACGATAAGATGATCCAATACTTTTATCTGAAGGGTTTCAGCTGCCAGCACTAAAGCCCGGGTTAGCGTTTTATCCTGCTCCGATGGCGTTAAATTGCCGTTTGGATGGTTGTGGGCAAAAACTAAAGCAGCGGCACGATGACGAAGGGCCGCATCCATAACCCGCCTTGGAAAAACAACGGCACGGTCAATGGTCCCTTCTTCGATCCTTTCGTCGGCGATAATATGATAACCAGCATCCAGGTAAACTACCTGAAAAACTTCATAAGTTAAGGCACCCAGCGCAGCCCGAAAATAATCATGCAAAACATCCCAGTTGTTCAGAGAAAAAAGCTCCTTACTTTTTTGCTGAAGATAACGGGTCACAGCATCTCTTATAATGCGTAAAGCAACCGGAGCCACCTCTCCCAGGCCAGGTATCTTCTGCAACTCTTCTATGGGAGCATCAAGAACACCACGAAAAGAACCAAAGCGCTTTACGGCTTCCTTAGCCGGCTTCTTTACGTCCTTTCGGGGAATGGCAAGGGTAAGAAGAAGCTCAACCGCTTCGTAGTCAGCAAAGGACTCCAAGCCGCTTGTTAAGTAGCGGTGCCTCAACCGCTGCCGATGCCCATGGTAATGCGGCTTATCCACGGCATATCCCTCTGTCAATAAATTAGACATTGTAACACTATTTTCCTTTTTAGGCAAAGTTAAAGAATTAAACAATCCCATAAATTAACATATTACCAACTTTGATATGTATCTTCGTACTGTCCTGATAAAAATAGAAAGTAGTAACTTCGTCTCAAAAACGATATAGATCTGAACCCAAGCAAACGACGAATTTCATCAATTAACCTTTAAATCTTCAAGAATCTTACTTTTAAGTAAAGTGCTCTTGGCAACTTGATCGGTTCCACCTAAATATTGGTATCTTTCCCACACCAAGGATATGCATTCTAGTATCATCTCTCTTGTAGCTTTTGTTAAATCTACTTCAGCCATTTTCCTTGCCGATGGCACGCTCGATCCCATTAGTTTCATTGCCGTAACCATGGCTGCATTGAATCTAATGTTGTTCCAGTGCGAATTTGCTATATCACACTCTTCTGATCTTAACGCATCCTCCACCCGTCGAGTAAGCTCAATAGAATTGTAGTAAACGTTTAAAGGGTAGCTTTCATTAAAAATGCGTCTGTAATCTTCGTCTGATTTAATCAATCTTGAAGGACGAGCTCGTGCATTTGCGGGATCACCTAAAGCGCAAGCCAAAACAGCTTGTGCTAAAAATCCTATACTCACTATCTTTCGTACTGGCTTACCCTGATTTTTATAGAAATTCTTTCTCCTATCATAGAAAAGCCCCCGCGTAGCAAAGAAATCTTCAATGTCGCGATGTATTTTGTCAGTTGCTCTCAACGAAGCACTGGGAATATCTGTCTGACTGTTAGTAGCTCTGATAATACGGTCTCTGCTTTCTGCGTCTTCTGTTACAATAACTCGAACTAAAATTGATCGTTCATCAAATTGTTGAGATTTAGAGGATAGCACATTAAATATCTCACGGGAAGTTTGAAGACCGTTTACAATCTCTGCATTTTCAATTGTAAGAGTCTTGCCACTAACTATTGCATTGGAGCAAATTACAGTTATACCATTATTTAACCACCAAAAATCTTCCGGTAATGTATCAGAGATTAGTGTTTCTCTAATACTTCGGTTAACTTCAACATTTCCTTGGTAGTCACGTACGTTGCCCTCCAAATATTCGTTCATTAAGAATCCCGTTATCTGTTATAAAAGAATAGTAATCACTTAAATGTGCTAGACACACATACGCGTTGTCGGTAGATATAGGTGTTTCTGCTAGTTTTAAGTGGTGTACTGATTTTGGAGTACGTCTTGCAAGTTGCAGTAGCTTACTCGCTGTTAAAAACTCAAAAGAAAAATCGACCGGTGAAAATGCAGACTCCACAATCTCCTTTAGATAATCAATCTTACGCTTTACATTAGGATGAACTTCGGTAGCAAATGCAGCATAGTAATAGCGTATTGACAATTTAGGGAACTTCGAAATTAGTGCAATATAACATTCCCTGAAGGTGTTTATTTTTTCAATGAGATCAGAATTATATACTGTTGTAAGGCTGGCTGTCGCCCGAGAAAGATCTAAAAGATCGTGGGAAGTTGCACAAAATCTATCCATGCCCGCTTCAGAAAAACCAGAAGCAGTTTTTGCTTGAACAAAAACTAAATCTATTGGAACATTTCGCTTGTATTCAGACGGATTATTAATTATCTCTCTACACAGCGTGTTGTTAATGAATAAATATATTGCATCAATTCCGCCATCTCCGCCTCCATTAACAATTCCGTCTTGTATTTCATCATAACTGAGGTCGCGATCTTTAAGAGCCTGCTCAGTTGCAAAGATATTGAAGTATTCTTTTTCTGACAATTCTGGAGCCAACTCGCTCCTTCGCTGCGAAACAAGTTGTCGAATTAAAATCAAATCATTCGCGCTCATTTTTGCCCCCCAAAGATTAAAAGCTAGATATTTTTTTAAAATTCTATCCCCAAAGTGAAAATACCTTTGAAAAAATAACAATGATATGTGATTTGTTCCAATTACAACAATTGCCTTGGAATACATATCAATGCTTGTACTAACACCTGCAAATCAGTAATTTGTATTTCCGTCTTCTTCAGCTTCCCGGTTGGCGCGGGATATTAGAACGCTGAACAGGGCTTGCCAGTGCCTGGCTTGCTCCATGGCGACATAACAAGCTGCATCACCCTGCAACGTGATTACAACTCCTCCAGGACATCGGGGTAGATGATGGTCTGGAAGAGTTCTCCGGTAGATTCGTCTTCCAAGTTGATGGTCACCTTGATGTTTTCGGCCTTGACACCGTCAAAGAGCTGGTAGTACATGGCCAAGAAGCCCAAGCCGAAGATGGCGAAGTGGTCAAGGCTGTTTTCAAAGACTTCCCTCTCCACCAC
>FZPS01000220.1_pt142 | contig 13853 bp, 13 predicted proteins | sample 1817821 | NCBI WGS metagenome assembly FZPS01 (sample SAMEA104158645, study PRJEB21678) | metagenome | place: Germany | collected 2015-04-21 | reverse complement strand
GATGTTTAGGGGTATAATGTAAGTGACTCATTTGGATTACCTCTGTTTGTTTGGTCACTTGCAGTATAATCCAAATGGGTTATTTTGTTAACTAAAAAGTTATACAATATCAACTAGCACCACGGGTTAATCCTATGTATTTTACATTGATGTTCAATTTTGTCATAGCTTTGCTTGTTTGTTGCTTGTGCCAAAAATTTTGGATTAAATCATTGAAGTTCGGTTTACAAAAATCAGGTCTTTTTTCAGGTTTACAAAGATTTGGCTTACCAGCTGTGATTGCGACGCTAGCTGTTGCAATTACTTTTTGCATTGGCTTAGCACCATTTGATAATCAACCGTCCTTTTGGCGTGTTTTAGTTGAAGGGATTATTTATTATATTGGTGTGGCTGTTGTAGAAGAAGTGTATTTGAGAGGATTGCTGCAAAATCTTTTAGAAGATTGTTTTGAAAATAGCAAGAACGCAGCATTATATGCTATTTTGATTACCTCTTTTTTGTTTGGCTTTGGTCACATATTTGGGGCACTTGGACAACCACTTGGAACAGTTATTTGTAAAACTGTCTGGGCAATGGCTCTTGGTGTTTATCTTGGAAGTATCTATGTAAAAACTCGTAACCTTTGGGTACCAATCGTCTTGCACTTTGTTATCGACCTCTGCGGCATTCCTTTTTGCTTTTCAACAAGCAATCAATATCCGCAAATTGCTTTGGTAACGTCACTTGTAGCTTTTGTTCTGTTAGGCTTTTATGGCTTATTGCTCTTGAAAAATAAAGATTAAAAAGTTAGTGAAAGAAGTGAATGATACATGTATATCCATGAATTTGGTAATCCTGAACATCCTAAGGTAATCCTCTTAGCTCCGATGATGATATCTGGTGAGAATTTATATCATTTGATGAAGCCTTATTTAAAAGGTGATTATTGTATTATTGCACCTGATCAAGGTGGTCATGGTAAAGCGGGACAGTATTTGAGTGCCGATGATGAATATCAACATCTGAAATATTATTTGGAAGAAAAAGGGTATTTTGATATTAAACTGGTTTATGGCGCCTCACTGGGTGTAGCTATTGGATGGCGATTATTTAATGACCAACGTTTCAAAATTGAACACGCTTGGTTTGATGGAGTTGCTCTAAAGAAAAATGCTTGGTTGTTGGAAAATGTCACGCGCCTTCTTTTTAGACAAAAGAAAAGAGCACTAAAAAAGTCAGGCGCAGCTGCATCACAATCTCTTGTTAAAATGTATGGCGAGGATTTGGCTAAGTTGATGACGAAAAATTTTGATAGAATTACTAGTCAGGATATCGATGCTATTTGTCACGCATGTTGTCATTATGATTTACATCTGTTAACAGCAGAACAACAAAGCAAACTTCATTTAGAATATGGCGAGAAAGATTTCGATCTCGGCGTTTCTAAAAAAGCTTTTAAAAAATATCTTCCAGAAGTTGATGTGATTATCCGAAAGGGCTACCCACATTGTGGTTATTTTGCTGGTAATACGGCAGCTTATGTGACAGAATTAGAAGCATTTATAAAATAAAAAAATCTTTTACTCAATTTGGGTAAAAGATTTTTAAATATGATATGATAACTATAATTAATAATCACGATGAAGAGAATTATGAAAAAAGAAAATACAAAATTAAATAGAGTGTGGCTATCTTTTCTGGTATATCTAGTGCTTTTTTGGTTTGGCATTCTAATACTAAAACAAAAACAGCTTGTTTGGCTTCTTTTAGAATTTTATGCGCTTGTGATTTCTAGTTTTATCCTTTGGAAATACCATCGTTATTTGCAGCGTAAGCACCTTATCAGTTCTAGTGTGCTTTGTAGTTTGTATGCTTTGTCAGAACTAATTCACATGACACCATTATCGATTTTTAATATCTTACTTGTCTTTTTATCGGCTTGTGCTGTGATGGCTGTTTTTGCTCAAAAACCAGAAGGAGCACTAAAATGGTTTAAAGGACATTCAAGAAAAAGTATTGCAATAAGTGTTAGTATTGGAATACTATGTGGACTCATTTGGGGTGCTATTAATTGTATACTGATGTTGGAAAGTAATGGCCTTCAGCCTTCTAGTATTTTTAAAGCTTTTTTACTTTCTTTAAGCCCAGCGATTATTGAAGAAGTTGCTTATCGAACTGTTTTTTACGCTTTTTGTTTAACCATGATAAGTGGCAAGAAGCTGAATACGAAAGGTCAGGAATTGACAACTTATGCCATGATGACTGTTCCGCATATATTACCGCATACGGTGGAGTGTTTTAACAATGGTTTTCTATCTGGATTGCTGGAATGGCTGATTTCAGTGGTTTTATACATCCTTATTTTTGGACTGATTTTTGCTTTTTTGCAGAGAAAACGAGATATTGTATCAGCTATGATTGCTCACGGTACCGTTGATTTTATTCGCTTTTGTTTATTTGGGTTGCCTATTTGATTTGAATGGGGTGAGATAAATGAGTAAGAAACTTTTTATGCAAGCTATCAGCAAATTTTTCTTTGGCTTTTTGCTTATCGCTCTTTTGTTATTTCTTCCAGCGGGGACTATACATTATTGGAATGCTTGGCTTTTGTTAGCGATTCTGTTTATTCCCATGTTTATCGCAGGGCTTGTCATGATGATTTTTAGTCCAGAATTGCTTAAAAAGCGTCTTAATGCCAAAGAAAGTGAAAAAGAGCAGCAGCAGGTCATTAAGTTTAGCGCGCTGATGTTTATCACAGCTTTTTTGACAGCTGGTTTTAGCTTTCGTTTCCATTGGCTGCGCTTATCACCTAATATCAGTTATGTTGCAGTTGTGATATTCTTACTAGCTTATGGTTTATATGCAGAAGTTTTGCGTGAAAATGCCTATCTAGCTCGAACGATTGAGGTTCAAGAAGGGCAAAAAGTGATTGATACAGGATTGTATAGTATTGTTCGCCACCCCATGTATGCTGCAACTTTACTTTTATTCTTAGCGATGGGCCTTGTTCTCGGGAGCCTTGTATCATTTCTCATATTACTTGCTTACTTGCCTCTTATTGTAAAACGTATCCGTAATGAAGAAGCGGTTCTGGTACGTGACTTGCAAGGTTATGAAGTTTATCAGAAAAAAGTTCGTTATCGTTTGATTCCATTTATTTGGTAAAGTCATTTCATTTTTTGAAATGGCTTTTTTATTTATTGACTACCTTTTCACTAAAAGTAATTTCAATTATCAAAGTAATGTTTTGCAATGATGCAAAAATCGAATGATAATTGTAACTTTTCTGAAATTTTCTTGAAAACATACAAAAATGTCTTTTCATAAACCTAAAAATGGAGTAATATAGATAATGTTCTATTTTTTATGGAAAGGGATACATCATGGAAAATAATTTGGGAAAATGCTTTAAGCTTTTGAGAGAATCAAAAGGCTTATCGCAAAAGGAAATAGCTGGGGAGGTTATTTCCATCGCGCAGTTATCACGTTTTGAACGTGGTGTTAGTAATATTAACGCTGATACGCTTTATCAGTGTTTGGAGAATATGAATGTCTCTATTGCAGAATTTCAGTGTGTTTGTAGGAATTACTTACAAAATCAAACACTGCTTTTTCAAGATGAAGTGGCTAAGGCTTACATTGAAAAAAATACACTAACCCTAAAACACTATCTAGTCAAATGTCAGCAACTTGAAGCTTCATCACCACACCAAAAATTTTACAAACTCAATACAATCATTGTCAAAGCTGTTTTGCAGCAGTGTGACAAGAAAGAAAAGGTCGCAAAAAAGGACGTTCAATTCTTGGTAGATTACCTGTTTTCTGTTGATGAATGGGGGCGTTATGAACTATGGCTGTTCACTTACGGCGCTTCTTTGATGACTAACAGTATGGTGGAAACTTTTGCTTGCGAGATGATTAGTAGAACGCAGTTTTATCAAGAAATCCCAGAAAATCGACATTTGGTGAACCAGATGTTATTCAATATCATTAATGTTTGTATTGAAAGAAGTCACTTTTCACTGGCTTTCAAGCTGTTAAATTACGCTGATAATTTAAAACAGAATGAAACAGATTTATTTATGCGAAATGCTATCAAATATTGCCGTGGCTATTACTTGTTTAAAACAGGGAATTTATCAGGTTTGCAGGTCATGGAAAAATGCGCAGAAGTCATGATTTTTTTGGAATGCCATAGCATCGCTCAGCAAATGCTAGATAGAATTTCAGAATTAAAACAAGAAGCATCACATATGCAAAAAGAATTAACTCATTTATAATTTTGAGTAAACTAATAGCTGTAATCTTTTTATGGAATTTATTTAGGAGGATTTATGGAAAAAAAGATTCGCTATAAGCTACACAAAGTTAAAAAGCAATGGGTAACTATTGCCGTTACAAGTTTGGCACTTGTTGCAGGAGTAGGCGTGGGAGTTGCTAGCTCAACACAACAAGTATCTGCCGACGAATATGCTGTCACAAGAGGAAGTGACATGCCAAGAACAAGCGAAAGCAGTAGTCAAACTCAAACAAGTAGCACAGATGTCGATACTCAAGAGTCATCAACAGAAGCTAGCTCAACAGTAAAAGAAGAGACAAATACTGAAACTACAACTGAAGATGCTACTCAAGAAACAACTGAAAGTTCAGTAGAAAAAGCAGAAACTACAGAAGCTTCATCAGAAGAAACTCAAGAAAAAGCTGACTCAACTGAACAATCAGAAACAACTGATGGTGAAGATGTCGTAGACGACAGTCAAAAAACATCTGAAACTGATGTTCGTGATGACAAAACAACAAAAGCAGCTGAAGAAGAAACTCAAAAAGCTGAAGACGAACAATTGAGCTTGGACAACATCAAGAAAATTGATGGCAAATACTACTATGTCCAAGAAGATGGTACTGTTAAGAAAAACTTCGCCATCACAGTAAATGGTCAATTGCTTTACTTTGATGCTGAAACAGGTGCTTTGTCATCAACTTCAACTTACTCATTTACAGAAGGTTTGACAAATCTTGTCGATAACTTCTCAAAAAATAACCAAGCTTACGATTCAACAGAAAAAAGCTTTGAATTGGTTGATGGGTATTTGACTGCCAACTCTTGGTATCGTCCTACTAAAGTTTTGGAAAATGGTGAAAAATGGGTTGATTCAACAGAAGATACTTACCGTCCATTGGTCATGGCATGGTGGCCTGATGTTGATACACAAGTCAACTACCTTAACCATATGTCTGAATACTTTGGCATGGGTAAAAAATACTCAGCAACTGACAAACAATCAACATTGAACGTTGCAGCAGAAGCTATTCAAATTAAAATCGAACAAGAAATCGCACGTCGTGGTAACGCTGCTTGGTTGCGTGAAATCATTGCTTCATTTGTAGCTACACAAGACAAATGGAACATGAATTCTGAAGACCGTGACACTGACCACTTGCAAGGTGGTGCCCTTCTTTACGTTAACAGTGATTTGACTGAATGGGCTAATTCAGATTATCGTCTTCTTAACCGCGCACCGACTTACCAAAACGGTCAAACAAATTACCACAAAGCAGACCGCACAGGTGGTTATGACTTCTTGCTTGCAAACGACGTTGATAACTCAAACCCAGTTGTTCAAGCAGAACAATTGAACCAACTTTATTACCTTATGAACTGGGGTAAAGTGGTTTTTGGTGATGCTGAAGCCAACTTTGATGGTGTTCGTGTTGATGCCGTGGATAATGTGGATGCTGACCTTCTTCAACTTTATACAGACTTGTTTGAAGCAGCTTACGGCGTTAATAAAACAGAAGCACAAGCTCTTGCTCATATTTCTATTCTAGAAGCTTGGAGTTTCAATGACCCTGATTATAACCATGATACAAATGGTGCAGCCCTTGCTATCGACAACGGTCTTCGTATGGCTTTCCTTGATGTTTTAACACGTCCAGAAGGTAGCCGTTCAAACTTGGAATCATTGATTCATAATGATCTTGGTATGACTGACCGTACAGTAGATAGTGCTTACGGTGATACAATGCCTTCATATGCCTTTGTTCGTGCACACGATAGTGAAGTACAAGGTATTATCGCATCAATCATCGCTGGTCAAATCAATCCGAAAACAGATGGTTTCACATTCACACTTGAAGAATTGCAAAAAGCCTTTGAAATCTATAACGCTGATATGAATAGTGTTCACAAAAAATACACTCACTTCAATATCCCAGCAGCCTACGCTCTTCTTTTGACAAATATGGAATCTGTTCCACGTGTTTACTATGGTGACTTGTTCACTGATAATGGTCAATACATGGCGGTTAAATCTCCATACTACAACCAAATCGTTGCACTTCTTAAATCTCGTATCAAATACGCAGCTGGTGGTCAAGCAATGAACGTTCAATACCCTGCAGGAGCAAATGGTGGCATTTTGACATCTGTTCGTTTTGGTAAAGGCATCATGACTGCTGATCAAAAAGCAACAGATGAATCAGTTCCAACTTCAGGTATTGTAACAATCATTTCTAACAATCCAAACCTTAAATTGAACAGCTCAGATAAAATTGCTGTACAAGTTGGTATTGCACACGCTGGTCAATACTACCGTCCATTGCTTTCACCAACTGAAAACGGTTTGCAAGCTTATCTCAACGATTCTGATACTAACATCACTAAACTCGTTGATGAAAATGGATTTATTTACTTCACAGGTGATGAAATCAAAGGCTTCCAAACTGTTGATATGAACGGTTTCCTTACTGTTTGGGTACCAGTTGGTGCAGCTGCTGATCAAGATATTCGCGTGAAACCAAGCACAGAAGCTAAAGAAGCAGGCAAATTAACTTACGAAACATCAGCAGCTCTTGATTCACAAGTTATCTTTGAAGGATTCTCAAACTTCCAAGATTTTGTAAAAAATCCTTCACAATACACTAACAAAGTTATTGCTGAAAATGCTGATCTCTTTGCATCATGGGGTATTACATCATTTGAATTGGCGCCACAATACGTGTCATCAACTGACGGTACATTCCTTGATTCAATCATCCAAAATGGTTATGCATTTAGCGACCGTTATGACTTGGCAATGAGCAAAAACAATAAATACGGTTCAGCAGAAGACCTTAGAAATGCTATCAAAGCCCTTCACTCTAAAGGTATTCAAGTTATCGCTGACTGGGTTCCAGACCAAATTTACGCTCTTCCAGGTGAAGAAATTGTTACTGCAACACGTGTTAACGACTACGGTGAAGAACGCGAAGGCGCTCAAATTAAGAACAAACCATATGCTGCAAACACTAAAAGTAGTGGTAAAGATTACCAAGCTAAATACGGTGGTGAATTCTTAGAATACCTTCAAGAAAACTACCCATCAATCTTTGAACGTGTCATGATTTCTAATGGTAAGAAAATTGACCCATCAACTAAGATTAAAGTTTGGAAAGCTGAATACTTTAACGGTACAAACATCCTTGGTAAAGGTTCAGATTACGTTCTTAACGACCAAGCAACAGGTACTTACTTCACTGTTAATGAAAACGGCGCATTCCTTCCAAAACAAATGATATCAGATTCAGCTCAAACTGGATTCTACTATGATGGTAAAGGTATGACTTACTACTCAACAAGTGGTTACCAAGCTAAATCTTCATTCGTTCTTTACAACGGAAACCGTTACTACTTTGACGAAAATGGTCACATGGTAACTGGTATGCGTGAAATCGACGGTCAAACTTATTACTTCTTGCCAAATGGTATTGAACTTCGTGATGCTATCTATGAAGATGCAGAAGGAAACCAATACTACTTCGGTAAAACAGGTAGCCGTTACGAAGGTGGTCATTACTATGCCTTCAATACAACTGAAACAGTTGATGGCGTTGCTAAGACTGTAACAAACTGGCGTTACTTCGGTAAAGACGGTGTTATGGCGCGTGGTCTTGTTAAAATCGGTGAAGATTACCAATACTACGACGAAAATGGTAACCAAGTTAAAGGTCAACTTGTTAAAGACAAAGATGGCCAACTTCGTTACTTCAAAGGTGACTCAGGTGCTATGGTTGCTTCTGAATTCGCTCTTATCAATGGTGGATGGTATTACTTCAACGAAGACGGTGTAGCTGTTAAAGGTGCTCAAACAATTAACGGTCAACAATTGTACTTCGATGAAAATGGTGTTCAAGCCAAAGGTATCTTCGTAACAAATGAAGATGGTACACGTAGTTACTATGATGCTAAATCTGGTGAAAAATTTGTTGGTGATTTCTTCACAACAGGTGATAACCACTGGTACTATGCTGACGAAAATGGTAACTTGGCAACAGGTTCACAAGTTATCCGTGGTCAAAAACTTTACTTTGCTGAAGATGGTCTTCAAGCTAAAGGTATTTTTGTGACAGACGCTGAAGGAAACCGTCACTTTTACGATCCAGATTCAGGTGATCTTGCCACAAATAAATTTATCGCTGACGGTGACAACTGGTATTACTTTGACGAAAACGGTCAAGTCGTAACAGGTGACCAAGAAATCAACGGTCAAGAATTGCATTTCGATGAAAATGGTGTTCAAACTAAAGGCGGATTTGCTACAGACGCTGAAGGGAACAAACACTATTACGATGCAAAAACTGGAGACTTGGAAGATGAAGATGTAGCTTTTGTAGAAGCTTAATCAGTCATCAAAAGCGTGTTAGTATTTAAATACTAAACAAATTTAAACAAGCAATAACTCCATAATAAAAAGCTATCAAATCTAGTGATGTGCGTGCTAGTATTTGGTAGCTTTTTTATGCTTAAAACTTTAAGTTTCATTAGCATTGGTGTATAATTTGGGTGAAGGAAGATGCCTTAGTATTTCAATACTAAGATAAGTTAACATCTAAAAAGGAGATTTCAGGCTATGATGAGTAAACAGAAAAAGACTAGTTTTAGAGATTATATTGCTTCAAATGCTATTCCTATTTTGATTGAAGTGGTTTTTATCTTGTCGTGTTTGATTGTCCCGTCAAGCTACCTTATCTACACCAACGCTTTGTTTTACTTTTTGCTTTTGGTTTATTTTCTCATCTCTAAAGACCTTAATTTAAAAGAATGGTTTAGGAGTTTTAAAAGCGGCAGAAAGTACTGGATTCAGGTTTTATTGACGTTTTTATGATTCGTGCTTACCTTTGCTTTGACAAGGATGTTAGAAGGATTTTTTCCAAACTTTGAGATAGGGAGTATCAGTTTAAGAAGAGATAGTTGGCTGACCTTAATCGTATTTGTTATTTCGACCATCTTTTTGCCAGCAGTGACCGAAGAGACGTTTTACCGCAAGAACATGATTCTGTTTGATAGCAAGAAGGCAATTATCCTCACGACCTTTTTTAGCATGCTTCTCTATGCTTTGGAACATTCGCTTTCCTTTTGGGGAATTTTCTTGACCATGATTTGGGCGCTGCCGTTGAGCTTTTCTTATATCAAAACTAGAAACATTTACGTTGTCATGACGGCGCATTTTATTGGCAATCTTATCGGCAATGGCAGCGATGTGATAGCTACCTTGATTCATTGGTTATCTTAATTGAAATCTTACAAATAGCACTTTTAGCTGAATTTGGCTAGGGGTGCTTTTTTAGGTTTAAATGACCAAAAAAATTGTGCAGATATACCACTAGTGATATGCAAGTGTTTGCGATATAATGCACTTAGTAATAATGATGGAGAAAAATTATGGCAAAAAGAGAACATTTCTTGAGAGAAGCAATGACGATTGCAATCCCTGTAGCTTTGCAAGCCATGCTGCAGTCATCCTTTTCAATGATAGACCAATTAATGGTTGGGCAGCTTGGAAAGACTGCCATTGCAGCTGTGGAAGTTGGCGGAAAGCCACAGTTTGTCTTTGCCTTTGTTAGCGGAGCAATTGCGACCGTAACAGGTATCATGGTTTCTCAGTATATGGGAAAAAATGATCAGAAAAAGATTAATACCAGCATGTCAGTTAACCTCTTAGTCATGCTGTGCTTGGCTTTATTTACCATGGGCTTGTGCTTAATCTTCCCTGATGTTTTGGCAGGAATCTTCACTAAGGATACTGAAGTTGTGGTGACGGCTAAGCCCTATATTCAGCTCTTAGCTTGGGTCTATCCTTTATCTGGGGTTGCAACACTTTTAGCGGTTCAGCTGCGTTGCCGAAATTACGCTAAGTATCCGCTCTACATCAGTGCAGTCGCTGCGGTGGTCAATACCTGCTTAAATTATCTCTTGATTTTTGGTCATTTTGGTTTTCCTGCCATGGGAATCAAGGGGGCAGCGCTAGCTAGCTTAATGTCTCAAGTAGTGAATCTGGCTTTGATGGTTTATTTTTACCATAGAACTTGTCAATTTAGCTTTGATTTGCGGATGAAGGGCTCTGAGATTAGTCAGTATCTCATCATGCTAACGCCTATTGTAGTTAATGAGTTGCTTTGGACTTTGGGGCAAAATGTCAATACCTACATTTATGGGCACATGGGAACGAGCGAACTTGCTGGGATGTCTCTAACTGGTCCCATTCAAGGGCTATTTATCGGAGCTTTGTCTGGGTTGTCACAAGCTGCGGGGATTTTAATCGGACGCAGGCTTGGTGAGCATGATTGCGAACGAGCTTATCATGATTCGAAACGTTTGTGCTTTTATGGTTTTGTAGGGTCACTCATTTTATCAATCTTCTTGATTTTGGGTGAAAATCTCTACATTGACTTATATAATGTTGGTCCTGATGTTAGACAAGTCGGGTCACAACTCTTGTTGACTTTTGCGATTTTAGCACCGGTTAAAGTCCAAAATATGATTTTGGGTGGTGGTGTTATCCGAAGCGGTGGGAGAACCAAGTACATCATGATTATCGATATTTTAGGAACGTGGTGCATCGGAGTACCTTTGGGGCTATTTACAGGATTGGTTCTTAAACTTCCGATTGTTTGGGTTTATTTTATTCTATCGCAAGAGGAATTGTTCCGTTTTATCGTGTCAGTCTTTATGTTCCGCAGTAGAAAATGGATGAATACCATTAAATAAGCTTTTTTCACCAAAATTGACAAATTGTCAAAAAAATAGGCCGTTTTACGACTTTATGTGAGACCTTTTGATTAAAAAGTTTTATAATGAAGAAAAAGGTTTCTATGATACCGCTTTCTTTTTAGCAGTGTTTAGGATGATAAAAGGAGTGTTTTATATGAAATTAGAGACTGCAAAAAGATGGCTCATCTTGTTCTACGAAAAAATCCAAGACAATGTGGCTGTTCTAGCCGAGTTGGATTCGACGATGGGAGGAGATGGAGACCATGGTGAAAACATGCTACGTGGTATGACAGCTGTTGTCAATGCCGTTGAACCAAAAGAATTTGCATCGACAGTTGATTTGTTTACAGAAACAGGAATGCTTCTTTTGACAAAAGTCGGCGGTGTGTCTGGAACATTGTATGGTTCAGCATTTTTAGGAATGGCAAGGGCTGAAGAAGCAGGTGACTCGCTTTACCATGATATCAAAGAAGGTTTGGTCATGATTCAAAGGCGTGGTCGAGCAGAAATCGGTGATAAAACTATGGTTGATGTCTGGGCGCCTGTAGTAGAAGATTTGAAAAATCATCAGTTAACACCAGAGCGCATTGATGAGTATATTCTAAAGACGGCTCTTTTGAGAGCTAAAAAGGGACGTCATGCATATGCTGCAGATGGTTCACTCGGACTTGTCGATCCTGGTTCATATTCATCTGGCTTATTGTTTAAAGCACTATTAGAAGCGGAGGAAAATGATTATGTCTAAGAAAACTGGTATTGTTATTGTGTCACACTCAAAAGATATTGCTCAAGGCATTGTAGAATTAATCTCATAAGTTGCGACAGACGTTCCCATTACATTCTCTGCTGGGACTGAAGATGGCAGAATCGGAACAAGTTTCCAACAAATCAAAGAAACAGTCAACAATAATGCCGCAGACACTATATTAGGATTCTTTGATTTTGGCTCTTCAAAGATGAATCTAGAAATGGTTGGGGAATTGTCTGAAAAGAACATCCTTATGTGTAAAGTTCCTCTCGTTGAAGGGGCTTATACAGCAGCCTCTTTACTGCAAGCAGGTGTTCCATTTGAGGCTGTCATTGAACAACTTCGTGAAATGGATATCGATAAATAATGATAAAAAAATCTAAGCGGGCCTAAGTCCGCTTTTTTTCTGCTAAACATCCAGATTTAATGGAAAAATTGGTAATAATCTTTGCGACTTCATATACATGTCAAAGTGGACAATGATTCACTTTTTTTATATAATAAAGTCAGTTGTATAACTGACTTTTTAAAAACAAATCAGTTTATCTTTACAAAATGCGATAAAAGAGGTGAGTTTGATGTATTATCCTGAAAAGTTAAAAAATCGTCGTTTGGAACTTGGCTTGAAGCAGACAGAACTAGCAAAGGAGCTTGGGATTTCTAAACAGTCTTATTTTGCTTGGGAAAAAGGTACGGCAAAGCCAACAAAAGCTAACTTGGCTAAGTTAGAAGAGCTTTTGCAAGTGTCGCACGGCTATTTTTCTGAGCTTGAGATTGCGACTCTTTATAAGCAATTAACTGACCAAAATCAGGATAAAGCTTTGACTTATGTTCAAGATTTACTTGAACAGCAGCGCAAGGTGGTTACTATGGTTCAAGAACCACGTTTTGCCTACAAGGTTTACGAACGTTTGTCAGCTGGTATCGGTGCTAATGTCTATGATGATATGGATTACGATACAGTTTATTTTGATAAAGATTTGGCGCATGATTTTGCCTCGTGGATTGATGGGGATTCTATGGAACCGACTTATCACAATGGCTCTGTCGCTCTCATTCGTGAGACTGGGTTTGACTACGATGGTGCAGTTTATGCAGTCGTTTGGAACTCACAGACTTATATCAAAAAAGTTTACCGCGAGGAAAATGGGCTACGCCTAGTATCGATTAACAAAGATTACGCCGATAAATTTGCACCATACGATGAAAATCCACGTATTGTTGGAAAAATTGTTGGCAACTTCATGCCAATCATAGGAGGATAAGATGCATTTAAAAGATATTTTAGATTTGGATTCATATGATTTAGCACCAGATAGCAAGGTTGAAATTTTTGATATGGATGATTTTGCGGATTCTGTCATGTATCAGCGTTTTACTAGGGTTTATTTACCAGAGGATAAAGAGAGTGAACTCTCACCTTATGCTTTCTTGGTTAATGATTCGATTTTGATCACCATGGAGGCTTAGATGGGCTATTTTGATTATTCACGAGAGCCGCGTTCTGACATCGCCTTTGTGGATATGAAGTCTTTTTATGCTAGTGTGGAGTGCGTGGACCGTGGCTTGCATCCTTTGAAAACTTCGCTTTGCGTTATGAGCCGAGCTGAAAATGCCAGTGGCTTGATTTTAGCATCTTCACCGACATTTAAGAAAGTTTTTGGAACGTCAAATGTCAGCCGAGCTTATGATTTGCCGTTTGATGTTCACACGCGCAAGTTTTCTTATTACAATGCCAAACGTCAAGGTTTGCCTACGACGCCTGAATATGTCGCTTACATCGAAAATTGGGCAAAGGCGACTTGGATTGTACCGCCGCGGATGGATCGTTACATTGAGAAAAATCTAGAAATTCAGCATATCTTTCAAAACTATGGCAGCATCGAAGATATCTTGCCTTACTCTATCGACGAAGGTTTTATTGATTTGACCTCATCGCTGAACTATTTTATCCCAGATAAGACCCTAGGTAAGAAAGAAAAGCTGGATAAGGTTTCTGCCATGATTCAGCGAGAAATTTGGCAAAAGACAGGCATCTACTCAACGGTTGGCATGTCAAATGCCAATCCATTGCTTGCAAAGCTTGCTCTTGATAAC
>FZPS01000035.1_pt458 | contig 13855 bp, 14 predicted proteins | sample 1817821 | NCBI WGS metagenome assembly FZPS01 (sample SAMEA104158645, study PRJEB21678) | metagenome | place: Germany | collected 2015-04-21 | reverse complement strand
GGTGTTGGTGGCATGTCGAAAAAGCGAGGTGATTATCGGACCGATCGGTCTTCTCGCCGCCGATTCGCTGCACGGGGAGATCACCCCGGCGATGGCCGTAGCGATCGGACAAAGCTCCGCCCATAAGATCCTGCTTCCCATCACCAAGTGCAATGTCTCGATCGTCGGAAAGCAGGAGCTTTCCACCAAAGAGATGATCGAGGGGGCGGTCGCCGAACTTGCCTCGTACTTGGTTGACCGTTCCCTCTGAGAACGCTACACTCAAATCAACCGCTCCATGAAGGAGCACCAAAAGCCATGAAGGTAAGGAACGATCACTCTTTCTTTGCGTTCATGGCTTTTTCGTTGGAGGATTATGTGACTCGCTATCAACAACCCCTTGAAGAAGGTCTCTCATTGGCCGTATACAACGGGGATGATCCGATCTTCACCCATCAGGGCCATTGGCTTCACCCCCTCTTCGCGCTTGAGGAGTTCCTCCTAACATACGAAGGCCCCCGGGATCTTTTGTCCGTTCACGACAGCGCCGCCGGAAAAGCCGCTGCGGTTCTTCAAGCGCGGCTTGGAGTGCGAAGAGCCCACATCGATCTGATAAGCGATTTGGCCGTTGAGTACTACCGGGCGAAGGGGATCGAAGTCTCCTGGGAAAAGAAGATCGAACGGCTTGCATGCCAGACCGAGAGCCTGCTTGCCGAGATCGACGATGAAGATGAGATCTATCGAATCCTTAAACGCCGGGCGAAACTGGTTCAAGGTGTCGGTGTTGAAGTAGCCGGGATAAGCTTCGCCTATCCGAACAGTGAACCGCTCTTCGAGAATCTGCACTTCACCCTCCCCGAAGGAGGGCGCCTGATCATCCAAGGAGACAACGGGATGGGTAAAACCACCCTGATCAACCTGCTGCTCGGCAGACTGCTTCCCACCTCGGGGGCGATCAGGATCGACGGCAGGGAGCCGAGCGAGCTTCCGCCCCGGACGATCGGGTATATCAAGCAGCAACAGACCCAGGAGCAGTTTCCCGTTTCCGCGCGGGAGGTCGTCTCGATGGCCGTCGATCCAAGCCTCCCCAGGGAACGACAGGCGTGGGAGATCGATACTGCTCTCCGGAGGACCGCTTCCGCACATCTGAGCTCTCGGAACTTCTTCAGCTTAAGCGGCGGTGAACGCCAGCGGGTCTCGCTGGCCCGAACCCTCTGTCAAAAAGCCCGTCTTCTCCTGCTGGATGAACCCACCTCGTTTCTGGATGCAAAAAGCCGAACCACCCTCGTCAGCCTGCTCCACTCCCTCACCCTTGCGGAGATGCCGACGATCATCATCGTCACCCATGACAAGGAGCTGGAAGAGGATCTGGGGTGGGAGATTCTGCGCTTGGGAGGTGATCATGAATGACTTTCTCTTCGCCCTCACCCTCGCCCCGGTCGCCCGCGGCCTTTTGGCAATGGCGATCGCCGGCCTCGCGTTTCCCGCCACGGGGGTCATGGTCCTTCGGCTCAACCTGATACCGATGCGCTATATGCTGATGCACGGGGTGATTCTCGCCGGAGCGATCTCATTGGCGTTGAACATGAACACCTTGGCGATCAGCGTCGTGCTGAACCTCATTCTGGTGCTTCTGATGCTCAGGCTTACAAAGGACACCCGCTTCGGATTCGGTCTCTCCAGCGCGACGGCAATGGTCTTCACGATGGCCGCGGCTTCGCTGGTGATGCACATCTGGGATGTGCCGGCAAAAGACACCCTCCAGCTCCTTTGGGGGTCTCCTTTCGCTCTCACGTGGACCGATATCTCCGCTCTGGTCGCTCTGGCAATCATTATCGTCCTCTATATGTTCATGAGTTTTCGGACGATCAGCGCGCTCTTCTTCGACCAGGAGATCGCCTCCTCGCTGGGAATGCGGGTCCGCTTCCACCATACATTCATGGTGACGCTCATCGCCCTCGTCATCGCCCTGGCGATGAAGCTCCTCGGAGCGCTCCTGATCGATGCCTTGCTGATTCTTCCCGTTCTCGTCGCTTCCAAGCGAAGCGAATCGCTGAAGCGGCTCGTCCTTTCGGCGTGCATCATCGGCTTCTTTGTTTCCACCTTGGGATACCTGTTGGCGATCTACACCGACATGCCCCCGAGCGGGACAATCGCCCTGCTTTCCGCCCTCATCTATCCGATACCGACCTTCAAAAAAAGGAGTTGAATATGAAAAGAATCGTCGTTCTTGTCCTTGCAGCGCTGTTGAGTTTCACCCTCTTCGCCCAAGCCGTCCCGGAAAAACAGGAATCCACGGTCGTCGCCTCGACCGCATGGACCGCTGCGTTTGCCGATATTGCCGGAGTCGACAACGTCGACTTCATCGCCCCGGCGACGATGACTCATCCCCCGGAGTATGAGATCACCGTCGGCGATGTCCAGAAGATCAACAACGCCGAGTACTTCCTCTACGCGGGGTACGAAGTGATGATGAAGTCGATGGGAACGACGATCAAGAAGGACGAGTCGGCCCTCATCCATATCCAAACGAACAACTCGATTGAAAACGTCCGGACCCAGAGCGCCAAGCTGGCTGCGATCTTCGGAACCGAAGCGGAAAACAAGGCTCGCTTCGCGACCTACGAAGAGGGGATTCTCGACGGGAAAAAGCAGGTAGCCGCAAAGGGTCTGGACAAGCTCAATGTCTACTGCCATGCGATGCAGGTGTACCTTGCAAAGGATCTCGGCCTCAACGTGGTCGGAACGTTCGGTCCGGCTCCGCTGACGGCGGCTCAGCTTGCCGAGATCGCCAAGGGGGAGATCGACATCATCATCGACAACATCCACAACCCCGTCGCTCCTCCCGCGTTGGAGGTTTCCCCCAAGAGCAGGATCGTGACGTGGCGCAACCTCCCCGGCCGCGGCGGACGGGGAACTCTTGAAGAGATGGTTCGCTCGAATATCGCCGAACTGCTTAAATGACACAGAATGTTCAAGGAGGCCGAAGCCGGCCTCCTTGTTCCATCTACATCGCCTTGATGCGGGTAAGGTCGCCCTCGGCCGCTGCCCGGAGAAGCGGCGCCATATAGGTGTCCACATCGGAGGCATCCATCGGAATCGGCATGTTCTGCAGCTTCATCTTCAGCTGGGGGTCTTTAGCGGCGGCGAGCGCCCGGGTGATGTGGGCTTCGGTGAACCCTTCGATATCCTTCAGCTTCGTCGGGGCATGGATCGACTTGGCGAAGGCGATCATCGCTTCAGCCACGGAAATCGGAGCGACATCCTTGGAACCGAAGATCGGCCCGACCACCTGCAACTGCTGCTTGATCGCCCGGCCGAAAAGCACCACGTAATACGGATTCATGATTCCGCACGCCGTTCCGTGGGCGACGATATCGACAAGGGAGAAGCTCGTCAGATGAGCTCCGCTCGTTCCTCCGACCATGATCGCATACCCGCCGAGATCGCTCGCCAAGCCAAGAGCCTCCCGCGCTTCCATATTCGTCGGATCATCAATCAGGATCGGCGCATTCTCGACAACGAGCCGGAGAGCGCAGTCGGCGATCGTTCCGGTGAGATCGATCGTCTCGGAATGAGAACCGAGGTACACCTCGAGGGTATGGGCGATCGAGTCAAAGGCACCGTCGATCGTCAGGTCTTTCGGCATCGTGGTGGTGGAGGTGTAATCGAAGACACTCAACGTCGGCACCAACGCGTTGTCGACAATCAACATCTTTTGTCCTGCAGCAAGATCCGTGACGTTCGCATACTTGGTCAGGTGGGCCGCACTGGACGCTGCGGTCATCACCGCCACCGTCGGAAGCAAGTGAAGATTCCGCTCCTTGAGCGCTTTTGTAACCAGATCGCTTCCGAAGTACTCTTCGATCTCTCCGCCCAACGTCGCCAATGCATTGGCCGCTTTAGTCGCATCGATCGCCGACCCGCCGCCGATCGTGACGATCACCTCGGGTTTTCGGGATGAAATCACTTTGCCAAGGCGGATAACATCCTCCTTCGGGGTGTTGGGCTTCGCCGTCGGCACGACTTCACCGAAGCTGACTCCCGCATCCGTAAGCGAAGCGAGAACCTTCTCGACGGTCGCGCTCTTCCGGGTGGTATTCGCGATCACAAGGGCGTTCCTGCCCAAGGTTGCCACCGCTTCACCGACCTGATCGAGGACTCCAAGCCCGTGGATATAGGCGGAACCTTTCCAATCATTCAACAATTTATACGCTCGTTTTTTTAAATCCATATCGTTCCCCTCTTTCATATACTACCTGATACTGTCCTGTTCAGTCAAAGATTGACTGAACCACTGTTCCCGACTTACACTCAGAACAATGAACATGCGCGATATTTTTCACATCTACGGAACCAATGGTTTCGAGATGACTCAAATACTTCTTAAAGCGATTGAACCGGAAAAACTCATTCCATCCCAATCGAGTACCATTGCCATCAAACCGAACCTGGTCGTCGCGGCGAAGCCGGAAGGCGGAGCGACAACCCACCCCGAGATCGTCATCGCAATCATTGAATACCTCAAAGAACGGGGATTCCACAATATTTCAATCGTTGAAAGCGCCTGGGTCGGAGACTCCACCAAACGGGCGTTCGAAGTCAATGGCTACTATGCGATCAGCAGCAAGTACGATGTTCCCCTTGTTGACGTAAAAGATGATGCCTACGTCACCCGGACGGTTCATGGAATCCCCATTGAGCTGAGCAAGACGATTACGGAGACCGATTTCCTCATCTCCCTTCCCGTCCTCAAGGGACACTGTCAAACATCAATGACGTGCGCCCTCAAGAACATGAAGGGATGCGTCTCCGAGCGGTCCAAGCGTCAATCCCACACCATGGGGCTTCATAAGCCGATCGCCGCGCTGAATGCGCTCCGAAGTGCGGATCTGGTCATCGTCGACAGTCTGAACGGAGATCTGGACTTTGAAGAGGGCGGCAACCCCGTCCGAACCGATCGGATCTTCGCCTGCCGGGACTCCGTCCTCTGTGATACCTATGGTGCTTCGCTGATGGGATTCGAAGCGGAAGACATCGAGTATATCCGCTTGGCTGAACAGTTCGGGGTGGGAACGACGAACCTCGACTTTGCAAGCATCATCTTTCTCAATGAACCGAGCGCAATCGCCCCTCCGCCGCTTCCCACCGGAAAGGCCACCTACCTCAACCAATACATCGACAGCCGAAGCGCATGCTCGGCTTGTCACGGAACATTGGTCCACGCGCTGAAACGGTTGGATGAGGCCAATCAGCTTGGTAGCAAGTTTAATCGAAAGATCTGTGTCGGACAGGATTTCAAAACTATCATGGATTTAGCCCGGGTCGGTGTCGGAACATGCACAAAGGGCTTGGGTGAGAGCGTGCCGGGGTGTCCGCCGACCGCGTTGGCGATGCTGGAGTTTCTTAAAAGCCTGTAACACACGCGAGAACCCATGACGGGCTCTCGGTCGTATATTATTATATATGAATGCCGTTGGTGATCAGCGCGCCAGCAGGCTTTGCAGTCTGCGGGTGAACGCAACCGGATCCTTCGGCATCACGCCTTCGGAGAGAAGGGCCTGGTCCAGAAGCACCGAGGAAAGATCTTCGATATACTCCTTATCATCGCTCGTTTCGATCTTCCTGATGATCGGATCATCAAGGTTGATCTCAAGGATCGGAAGAATCTCTTCACCCTGATCTTGGCCCATCATCTTCAGAAGCTGCTGCATCTGTACGGTCGGGTCGTTCTCGTCGACCACGACGACCGCCGGAGCATCGACGAGGCGGGTGGAGGCCACGACGTCCTTCACCTTGTTCCCAAGGGCTTTCTTGATCTTCTTGATCAAAGCCTTGGACTCCTTGCTCTCCTTGGTCTTCTCATCACCTTCCTTCAGGTCGTCGACCGCGCCGCTCTTGTTGATCGCTTTCAGCGGCAGCTCCTTGTAGAAACCGAGCTGACTGATGACGATATCATCGATGTCATCGCTCATGATGAGGACTTCATAGCCGCGCTTGGTGTAGGCTCCGAGCAGCGGACTGGCTTTGAGCACCTCCTCTTTTCCGCCGGTGATGTAGTAGATCGACTTCTGGTCGCTCTTCATCCGCTCCTTGTAGGAAGCCAGGCTCACCCATCCGTCTTCCGTGGAAGACTTGAAGCGGACCAGCTCCAGGAGGGCGTCTCGGTTGGAGTAATCGGAGTACAATCCCTCCTTGAGGGGTCGGTTGTACTGTTCGATAAACGCATCGAACATCGTCGGGTTGTTCTCGCTCATCTTCTGGAATTCACCGAGCAGCTTCTTCACGCTGGAGGAGCGGATCGAGGCCATGATCCGGTTCTGCTGGAGAATTTCCCGCGAGACGTTCAGGGGAAGATCCTCGCTGTCGATGATTCCCCGGACGAAGCGAAGGTATGGGGGCAGCAGCTCCTTGTCGTCATCGGTGATGTACACCCGCTTCACATAGAGCTTCACCCCGGGGCGATAGTCGGCGTAGTACATATCAAAGGGGGCTTTCTTGGGGATGAAGAAGAGAGTCGTGTACTCGGTGGTTCCCTCCGCCTTGGTGTGTACATAGAAGAGGGGATCATCGCTGTCGTAGGTGGCCTGCTTGTAGAACTCGTTGTAATCCTTGTCGGTCAACTCGCTCTTCGGCCGGCGCCAGAGCGCCGAAGAGCTGTTGATCTGTTCGACCTTGGTCTCGCTCTTCTTCTCGGCTTTGCCGTCCTTATCCTTCTTTTTGTCATCATAGGTCACCGCTTCATAGGTCAGAAAGATCGGATAGGCGATGTGGTCGCTGTACTTCTTTATAAGCTGTTCGATCTGCCAGCGGCTGGCGTATGTTTCGCCATCTTCGTTGAGGTGGAGGACGATTTCCGTCCCATGGCCGTCCAGCTCGCTCTCGGAAATGTCGAACGTGCCTTTTCCGGTCGAGGACCAGAGGTATGCCTGCTCGGTTCCCGCTTTCTTGGAGCGGACATCGATCCGCTTGGCGACCATGAAGGCGCTGTAGAATCCGACACCGAATTGACCGATCAGGTTGGAGTCTTTCTTCTGTTCTTCCGTCAGGGAAGCGAGGAACTTCTTCGTTCCGCTGGATGCGATCGTTCCCAGGTTGTTGGAAAGCTCTTCCTCATCCATTCCGAGACCGTTGTCACGGATCGTGAGGGTCCGGGGAGATTCTTCGGTAAAGGTGATATCGATCCGAGGGTTGTAATCAAGGCTCTTCAGCCGCTCGTCGGTGAGGGTCAGATATTTCAGTTTGTCGAGGGCATCGGATGCGTTGCTGACCAGTTCCCGCAGGAAAATCTCTTTGTGCGAATACAGGGAGTGAATAATGAGCTGCATCAGCTCGGTCACTTCCGTCTTGAACTTTTTCTTTGCCATTATATGTTCATACCTCCAAGGGAATATATCAAAAGATACTGAGATTTGTTCCAATCGGCAATAAACCTTAACAAAACGGCCGTCTGTGGGGTATGCTGGGGCATGGACCTATCCCATCCTTCCGTGGCCAGAACCGTCAACCGCCTCCGAGTACTCAACCTTATCGCCCGGGAAGGAGCGATCAGCCGGGCGGAGATCGCCCGAGTGTTGGATCTGAGCAAGCCCTCGACAAGCGAGATCGTCGCGCTTCTTCTCGAAGAGAACCTCGTCATGGAGAGCGGCAAAGCCGAGACCGCTTCCGGCCGGAAGCCGACCAATCTGAAGCTCAAGAGTGACGGAGCGCTGGTTCTCGGCATCGACCTGGATGTCAGGACGACCACATACACGGTCGCCAACATCCACGGTGCGATCCTCAGAATGGAAAAGTTCCCGATTCAGGAACACCCCGATCCGAAGACGGCCGGAGCGGAGGTCATCAAGCGAATCCTCAAGCTCACCCGCGAAAGCAAGGTTCCCTTCAAGGCGATCGTCCTCACCACCGGCGGAACGTTCAGCGAGGATCGAAGGACTCTCGTTGCCCACAACTACTGGTCATGGGAGCAGATCCCCCTTGCCGAGGTGATCGAAAAGAACACCTCGATTCCGACGATCTTCGCCCATACGACCCGTTCGATGAGCTTCGCCGAACGCTGGTTCCACAAGGAAACCCCCTCTTCCTATCTCTACATCAATTGGGGCGAACACTTGGAGAGCGCTCTGTACATCAACAACGTCGACCGCCTCTCCCGCTTCGAACACACCCCGGTCGGTCAGACGGGGCTCTGCTTCTGCGGACAGATCGGGTGTCTGGAAACGATCGCCGGTCTCTCGAGGATCGGAAAGGAAGATCTGCCCCATGCCGCCATGGCGATCGGAAAGGCCCTCATCGCGGCGGATCGGGCGACTGCGGTGGATGCGATCATCATCGCCGGCCCCCAGGTAAAAGAATACCTTCCGATCATTCAAGAGAATTATCAGGGCTCGACCCCGATCATCCCAAGCATCCTCAAAGAACGGAGCACGCCGCTTGCTTCCGTCGCCGTGGCGCTGGACTGGGGAATCTTTGAACGGTCGGTGCTTGAACAAGCAAAAACCGCTACCCGAAACGGATAGCGGTAACCTCCTTGAGAGAACCTCAATACTCCTCCAAGCTTGAGGTATCAGACCTGCCGCTGGAAATATCGATCAGGTCCGAGCAACGACACTCTTATTATTGCATGGATTCTGTAAGCTGTAAAACAAATATTGCCGATTATCCGTATTTCCCCGGATATCAGATGTGATACACTGGTGCCATGTACCTGAATAAGCTTTTCGAGCGCAGCACCGGACGGACATTATTACTGTTTCAGGAAACCAAGCGGGTCAAGGGAAAGAACCGGACCAGAACAGTCGAGCGAATCGGCTATCTGGATGAACTGGAGAAGATCTATGATGATCCGATTGCTCATTTCAAGGAAGAGGCGAAACGAAGAAGCGACCGCCGGAAGCTCAACGTTGAAGTGTCTCTGGATGAACACCATCAATTCGATGCGGCAAGCAGAGAGGTGAAAGCCCCCGGTCTTTCACTTGGGATGCTTCCCCTCTCGCAGATCTATCATGAATTGGAGATCGGGTCTTTCTGGGATAACCGAAGGCGGTATACGAAAGCCCGGTACAACCACAATGCAATCTTCCAAGCTCTGGTCTTTGGAAAAATCCTCTTTCCGGAATCGCAATTAAGCATCTGGCGAAGCCGTCTAGGACTGCTCTCGAACATGGATTTCACCGATGAGGATGTCCGGCACGCTCTTCCCTTTTTCGAAGCCCATAAGACGGCATTGCAGAAGCATCTGCATAAGAAGGTCTGCACGCTGTACGGGCGAGATCCATCGGTGCTGTATAGAGCGAGGGTGCCGAACGGAAGAGCAGGCGAAGAACATCACATCCAAATGGGTCTGTTGACGGACGACAATGGGCTGCCGATCGCCTATGGACTTTTCGGTAATGATGGATCGACCCTCACACGGATGATGAAAGAGGTCGATGAACAATTGGAAATCCAAAAGGTTGTCCATGTTTCAGACAAAGGGATGATCGACGCCAACGATAAAGCGGAGATATTGGCCAACAAGGGAGGGTACATCTTAGGCGCCCCCCTATCGAAGACCGATGCCGATGCCAAGGCGTATATTCCGGATGAGACGGGATACAAACATCCAAACGCTTCGGAGCGGATGACGGCCAATGAGCGTCAGATCGTCTTCCGGGAGGAGAACGGGTATCATGTAATCCACACAAATGTCATCGGCTCCGAAGGCGATCCCTCATCACCGCTCTTCCGGCTCGAGAAGCCTGCGACGGCTTTGGATATCATTGATATGTATAGGGGCCTATGGCGAATCGAGGAACGCTTTCTCGGAAGCAACCAAGAGAAAGAATCCATCGAAGCCCACCTGCTAAGCAGGTTCGTGAGCTTGCTCATTCTGCAAATCCTGGAGGTGAAGACGGGGAAGACCATCGAGTTCGAAAAGATGGTCGATGATCTACGGAGATTGCAGGTGGTGGAGGAGACGGATGATGTCTACCTGCTTCTAGAACCGACGAACATCATCAAGGCCATTGGTGATGCGATGGATTTAGACTTAGTGAAAGTACGATATACGGCCCGGGAACTGAAGAATCTGGTGGCAAAAACACGAAAACAGGGAATGGTCCCGGACAGCGCAAGAGGATAATCAGTTTATCCCCAGATAATTGATGGAAAACACGCCGGTATAGTTTCCGACCGGGAATAATTCCTCTTCAGCCTTGGTAAAGACGACGACCACGGTCACAATCGGTGTATCTTCCTGCCGACCGGACTCGAAGGTCGTTTCAAGCAGAATCCGTCTGGGATCGGAATCCAGATCGATCTTGTTGCTTGATCTGGCGATTTTCAGCTCGGGTTTCAGTTTGAAACCGCTGTCTCCGACAAACTCGCCAACGACGAATTCCAAATGTGCTTTACTCGGCAGATTCTTATTGGATGAGTAGGTAAAGTGCAGAGGAACTTCCTTCACCCACGATCTTTTATCATGGTCGGTGATGGGAAAGTCAAACATCAAGACATCGTATTCATTGAGCTCCTCATCCATTCCTTCCCCTCTCACCGAGATCGTCAACTCCTTAGAGTCGATTGTCCCCTTCAGGCTGACCGCCACAGGTTCGCCCAGCCCGGCGGTGATCGTCCTCCCCGCCAACGGAAGAAGAAGAAATAAAGTTATGCTCAATAGAAGTAATCTCTTCATGACATCCTCATTCTATCAAAGAAAGAATTTAATCTGAAGCCCTGAAACAATCAAAGCTGTGCAAGAGCACAGCTTTGGGATTGTCAGAAATCAAAATCGTATTAGTTAGCTTTGACTTGAAACGTAAGGGTTGCGGTGTACGTGCCCTTATGAGCCTCGCCAACGATATGACTGATCGCTGTGCCCTTGGGATCATTCCCTGCCTTTACCTGAGCAGCAATGACCTGAATAGCCTTTTCTTGAATACTCATGTTGGTACCTGTCAAATTAGTAAATACCTTAAACCCACTACCCTGAGTGTAGTTATCAGCAGTCATCGCGGTACCGCCTATCTTAAGGGTTCCGATCTGGATGCTATGATTGTTGCCATCACTAAAATCAGTGTAATCCACATACAGAATACCCAATATGTCTTGGTTGGATTGATATCCATACTGGAAATTCGTTCCGGTCGCAGAAAGAACACTTTCCGATTGGTACGTCTTCTCATAAACAAGCGCATCGTTTTCCTTCACGCCGTGCCTAAAAAATGCTCCTATCGTACCTTTAAGATAAACCTTCACCTGAGATTGTTCGTCACCAGGCTCCGCAAACACCCCCGTCAGAACCACTGCCAGGATCATTAACAAAGCAATTAGTTTTTTCATAGAGCCAATTTCAAAATAGCCCACCAGCATGATAAATATGCATCTTTCTCTGCATAACAATGCACAATCGTCCAGTCCGGGTTGGTGAATACCTAAACAATGAAAACCGCGAGTACTTTCAGTCAACTTTAGGCACGATGGTATGGGTTTCGGGCATGACCAAGCCGCCCTTGCAACCAAGAGCGTGTATGTGTTAGCGCATTGTACGGTATCTTAAGCCGATTTAGCCGCCCTTGCTTCTTCCCTGGCCAGCAGCACATTGCGGGCTTTCTTCAGGGTGGTCAGCAGGATTGCAAGCCCAATATCATACCGTGCATGACAGCCTCTTCTGTAGATCTTGCCGGGAAGATATCCGTCCTTGAGTTCACTGTTCGTTCGCTCTACGGTGGTTCTCGCCTTGTATCTCTCAGCTTCGGGTTTATCCATCGGAAGAGGTATAATACCCCTGCGGGCCCGTTGGTCGATGATGACCTTTCGCCCGATCATGTCTGCATAGGCATTGATGTCAGGGTTGAGATAACCCTTGTCCATGAGGGCATAGAAGAAATCAGTGCGTTGGTATGCCATCTTCATGAGGGGGACTGCAACCTTGCAGTCGTGGACGCAGGCCCCGGTAACGATGTAGGCGATTGGGACGCCGAAGTCATCGGTTGCCAGATGAACCTTATACCCTATGAACCACTGTTTCATGCCCTTCGAGTTCTGCTTTCCAGTCAGTGAGCAGCGCATTTCCAGTCGATAGAATGACTTAATGAAGTCTTCAGTAAGGTATTCAAGCCTCTCCAGTTCCTCTCGGGCCTTCTGTTTGCGATACTCCTTCTCTTCAGGCGATCCTTTCTTCTTGCGTCCCTTCTTCTTAGGAGGAGATACCTTCTTCTCCTTCTTCTTGACGAATGGCTTCTCCCTCGCCTGTATGATGGTACTGTCGATGCTCAGGTGGCCGACCATCCTGTTGTCCATCCCCTCCTGGTAAGCCTGGATTACCCGCTCATGGAGGACTGCAGGATTTACGATGCTCTCGACATCCCTGGAGAGCCTACTGACGGACGCCTGGCTTGGTACATTGCTGATGCCAAGGATATCCCTGAGGTTGCCGTTCTCTTGTAGCAGAAGCAGCGTCTCCTTCATGGTCGGCTGGCGGTAATGCAGCTTCAGAAGCATGATGCCGAGGATGGGAAGCAGGTCGTATCCGACCCTTCCCTTCTTGCAGGCTCTTCTTAAGCCCATACGCTCACGGGGGGAGAGTAGCTGCTGAACCGTGCCATAGAGGCTGAGGAACTCAAGTTCACGTTCGGAAGGTTTTCTGAAGAAGCATGAGCTGAAATCTTGGGAATCAAAGAGCAAGGGTTGAAGGGAAAGGGTGTTTGATGTAGAATAAACCATAGAAAATGAACTCCTTTTTTGGTTGGTTTTAAGTTGACTAATTATACCATAAAGGGGTTCATTTTTCTATACATATAAAGCAATTATATTCAAATATTCGGCCGATTCGCCAAGAATTTATGCCCTAACGGAAGAGACGATGTCCGGCAATGTGAGTTTGTATATTTATGCAAGTATCGGCTCTTCAAAGGGCATTTTGAAATTGGCTCTAGGAATTAGGCAATACTTGCACAGAAGCCAAGAGCTTCGAAAGGAAAGAGAGATGAAAAAGAATTTAGTAGCCCTTTTACTGGTACTCGCAGTGGTCAGTGTTGGAGTGTTTGCAGCCCCGACGAATCCTGATCCTGCCAGTTTTAATGTTACGACAACGGTTACGGGTATCAACCTGATGAAAATCACCAAGGCTCAGTACAACCCGTCCAATCCCAACCCGACCAACTTCGGTTCTGCGGAGGCATATGGCGGTACTCATAGCGTAAGTGCTGGAGGGACTCAGGTTATTAATGCTTGGATTTCCACGCTCAGCAATAGCCGCAAAGGATACAAAGTCACGATGGGTGCGACTGCGATGAAGAGTTCGCTCGAGGGCGCCAGCGATACGTATATCAACTACACCGTAAAGGTTGATAATAACAATGACAAGAAGATTACCACTAACAATGCAACATTGGTTACTCCTGTTACCGTAATCCAGCACGATTCCCTGCAAGGGCCGACCGCGACTTCTCTGCAGATCAGTTTGGAAGTCAATGAGGGAGAATTTAACACAGCAGTGGAAGGAGTATATACCGGAACGGTTACCTTCACCTATAGCGCCAACTAAGTTGTACTGACTAGGAACTACAGGCCTTCCCTAACCGGAGGGCCTTTTTCATGTCCTTTGATAAAGAAGCTGCCTGATGTTGGTTTGGTAGGCAGCTTCTTTTGGTTGGTGTTCTTGTGATGTGTTTACTTTGCAAACTCCGAGAAGTAGTTCTCCTGGACGGTCTTGAGGATTGGTTCAAAGAGCCCAAGCTCATAGGCCAGGTCGAAGGATGTGTAGCGGGTTCGGATCATCTGGGCGAGCGTTACGCCTTTGATGAAGAGCTCTTTGGTGACTGCGATTTCCTTCGGCTGGGTGGGGACTTCCGCTTCGATGTACATCGCCTTCAGTTCTTCGAAGGGAATGATC
>FZPS01000098.1_pt105 | contig 13858 bp, 14 predicted proteins | sample 1817821 | NCBI WGS metagenome assembly FZPS01 (sample SAMEA104158645, study PRJEB21678) | metagenome | place: Germany | collected 2015-04-21 | reverse complement strand
TATGTACGCATGGAAATGATTCGATTTGAATGGGATGAAGATAAAAACAAACTAAACCAAAGAAAACACGGTTTGTCTTTCGAAGAAGCCTCAACGGTATTTGCTGATCCGGGAGCCATTCTTTTTGACGATCCAGACCATTCTCTTGAAGAGGAACGTTTTCTCATCATTGGATTATCGGAAAATGAACGTTTCTGCGTTGTAAGCCACTGTTATAGAGATAAAAATTCCGTCATACGATTGATTTCCGCCAGGAAAGCGACAAAGAATGAACGGACAACCTATTTGAAATGGCAAGAAGGTAAGTTATGAGAAAAGAATACGATATTAAAAATCTCAATCCGCGGCAGAATCCTTATTCCAACCGCGTGAAGCAGCAAGTTACTATTAATCTTAACAAGAACACGGTTGAGTATTTTAAGGCAGAATCTAAGCGAACCGGTATGCCATATCAGACGCTGATTAATCTCTACTTGGACGATTGTGTAACCAATAAACGTCAGATCAACCTTACTTGGAAGTAACTTGCATCCGCGATTTGCGTCTACGACCTAAAAAATTATATTAATAGAAAAATCGCCGTAAAAAGCTCGATTTCCCCTCGCCTATCCGATAAATCCGCCATCGACTCCAAGCACCTGCCCTGTTATGAACGACGCTTTGTCCGACACGAGAAAAAGCACTGTTTCGGCAACCTCTTCCGGACGTCCTAAACGTCCGAGAGGCGTTCTTTCGGCGATGTCATCAAGTTCTTCTTCTGTAAAATCAGCGAGCATATCTGTCAGAATAACGCCCGGAGCGACAGCATTCACACGAATGCCGCACGGCGCCATTTCACGCGCAAGAGCGCGCGTCAATCCGATGACACCAGCCTTGCTCGCAGAATACGCAGCTTCACAAGATCCGCCCATTACACCCCAAACCGACGACACATTGACGATGCTGCCGCTTTTCTGTTGAACCATCATAGGGAGTACTGCGCGGGAAAGACGGTAGTTTGAACTCAAATTTGTAGAGATGATGCGATCCCACATCGATTCTTTTGTTTCTGTCAAAAGACCCCATTGGTTGATCCCTGCGTTATTAACGAGTACATCAATGGATGATGACGAAAGAAGCGCCTGTGTCACCATCTTGCGCACTTCATTCGGATCAGAGACGTCGGCGCGCAAGAATTCGGCATCAAGACCTTCATCCTCAATGACACAACGCAGTGATTCCGCTTCTGTCCTTGAACGATAATAATTGATCAGCACACGATAACCGGCGCGCGCCAACGCTAAAGAAATAGCACGCCCGATACCGCGCGCCCCACCTGTTACAAGCGCTGTCCTCTTTTCCTGATCCATACGTTTATTCACTCCTCGTTTTTCGCGTTCGCTTTTTGTTGGAACGCTTCTGCATTGACGATGAAGCGCTCATGCAGGCCTTTGCCGATAATACCTTTGTCGTCAAAGAGCTCGACCTTAAAAACAAGTCGCCTGCGGTCAATCTCGATGAGCTCCGATTTGCACGTAACTGTCATGCCAAGCGGTGTTGGCGACAAATGCTCGATATCGATCTTCGTTCCGACTGTTGTCATCCCTTTCTCAAGATCACCTTGCACGCTTTCCATGCACGTCGCCTCAGCCAGCGCGATCATGGCCGGCGTCGCCAAGATATCCATCAGTCCGGATCCCCACTTGCTCGCCGTGTAATCCGAAGTCACTACAAGCTGCTTCTTCCCTCTGCTATGTTCCACTATGTAGCTCATTTATCTCAATCGCTCCTGAATTAATTTAGTGTTATATCTTTGCCATCGTTTCCTTTAATGATAGTACATTTAATGATAATACATTGTCATTTTCAGGTGCGCTTGTCGCCTAAATTACCGTGTGAAAATCGGGTAACTTTTTGAATGTTGTTTTCAGGCACTTCCAGCGCATCGCAAACAATGTATATGCTTTTTTATCAGAAAAGAACTGTTGTTTTCTTTTCTATATTAATCAACAATTTAACACAATGAAGAGAAATAATACGATTCAGATGATGGCATTAAGAGACACCTTGTCAATCAGTCAGATGTGTCTTTTTCTTTTGGACGATAGCCGAGCGCACGCGAGATCGAAGCAGCGGCTTCTAATGCCATAGATTTTGCTTGCTCAAACTTTGGAGATCCAATTTTGTGAAACATGCTGACGATGGCAAAAGAATAGCTTGCTTTCCCTCGTGCATCGTAAATGGGGGCAGCAACCGAGAAAAGCCCTGTATGGAATTCGCTGTTATCGAGGGCATAGCCGTTCTTTAGAATTTCGTCCAGTTCGGGTCGCAACTCCGCGTAGGTATGTTTCGTGTTAGGTGTATACATCTGCATGCCGTGTTCTTCAAGAATTTGTTTGACTTTTGATTCGGGCATATGCGCAAGCATAATTTTACCCTGAACGGTGCAATGAATCGGAAGGCGCGCACCAACTTTTGAAACTACGTGGAACGCGCTTGTCGATTCACTGAAATCCAGAATCAGGACTTCGCCGTGCATGATCTGCGCAAGACAAGTGTTTTCGTTAAGTTCATAGGTTATGCGCTGCATATAAGGTTTTGAAATGCGAATAATATCGCGCGACGTGCTGACCGCCGATCCGAGCTCAAGCAAGCGAAGTCCGAGCTGATAGGTACCGTCTACGGGATCGCGTTCAACAAAATCAGACGCTTCCAAAGTTGCGAGCAGACGGTATGCCGTACTGTTCGGAAGCTTCGATTTTTCTGAAAGATTCTGGAGTGTGAGCGGTTTGCCTGCTTTTTCAAGACAATTCAACAACGATATGGCACGATCAACAGATTGGACATGTTTCAACATAAAAGAACCTTTCTACAATATTAGAGCTAACAAGAATCACAAACAGGTCATCATCCCATCCTATTAATGGGGGAGGGCGACTGTTCCCTCATAGTTCTATCTTGAGAGACATTGCAGTCACGCTCCGCACGAGTACAGTGAAGCTTAGTTAAGTAGCACAGCATCGGCGGTGTGATATTTCTTTTGTTGTCTTTGCACACCTTTGAGAGACAGATTTTGCTTCTGTAAGTTTTATTTCAAGACAGTCTTCCCGCCATGTTTAGGGTGCAAACTATACGGATCATGTATGAAGAAATCATACTTTTGATGTCATCATTACTGTCTGCTCAAGGCTTGAGGTCTATAGTAATTCCGTCAAGCCTTGAGCAATGGCCACATCTTTTCAGTGGCGTTTATGGTGTAAACACCATCACAACAGATTCTGATTTCAAGCGCAGGATCCTTTCCACGGTGCTCTACGCACAAATCCTACGACTCCATTTTACTTCATTCGCTCGATTCCTGCGATTCCTTTTTGTCCGAAACCGCTCCACTACCGGTTGGCTTTTTTACACGCTCCTTGAAAAGATGGTTCAAGAGCAGATTCAAGACCACACCGAGCACAACCGCAATAAAAATATTGCTGTTCACAAACATGTTGAAGAACGACGGCAGCGTTGCGGCCCAGGCGGCTCCGTTTGTAGTTACGAAATAAGGAACCATGACGGAAGCACCAAGTGTTGTTCCCGCAATGATTGTATTGCGTTGCGTACGTTCTGCGGAAGCGATCAGATCAAGTCCGGAGAACATAATCATAGATGCGGTAATCAGGAAAACGGCACCAATCACGGGACGCGGGATCGCCGCTAGAAAAGTGCCGAGTTTCGGACAAAGGCCATACAAAAGGAAAAGCACAGCAGCTACGCGTGTCACACGCCTTGAGGCCACTCCCGTAGCCGCGATGACGCCGATGTTCTGCGTATAGCTCGTGGTAGGCAGTGCTCCGAAAAGACCACCGATCGCACAGCCTAATCCCTCGGACATAATCCCGCGATCAATATGCTTCACTTTGAACGTTACGTTACATGCGGCACTGGTCGCAGCATAATCGCCGATCGATTCAAACATGGAGCCGATGTAGCCGGTGAATCCACCAAGAACAGCCGCCCCTATAACTGCAATGGCCTTCCCGTTGCCAACACCTTCAAAGTTTTTGAATGGGAAAAGCTTAGGAATTGCAATCCATGGCGCATCAACGACTGACTGCCAATCCATAACCTTGAGAACCGAACCGCCAATTACGCCAACGGCAACGACGGACAGAAGCATAAAACCCTGCGACAACACTCCCTTACACTTAAATTTGAGAAACAATGCTAGAAGAAATGCAATTAAGGCAAGAATGAGAAATGCCGGTTCCGGTCTTGAGAATGTCCATGTAATGGCAAGCTTTGCCGCGACAAATCCGATGCTTGCCACGACGGCACCCAGTACTGTTGGCGGAAGAAATTTCCGGATTCTGCTCATAACACGCGTCGCACCGATCACCGCTTCAATAAGACCGCCTACAATGACGGAACCCCACATGGCCGGCATTCCGTAGAATTTCGTCACATTGCCCATCGAGGCTACCAAAGCGCCTGAGGGGCCTTGCACAATCGGTAGTCTATTACCTATAGTTGTTTGCATTATCGTTCCGATCCCCATGGCAATAAAACAGGCCGTAATCATAACAGGTATAACGGTTTCAGGAAGACCCGCTATGGCAACGTAAGAGGCAGACCATATGAACGGTGTAAAATCGACCAGCGTTATTTGCAACGCGTAGTATATGGTATGCCACCATGTTTTCGGGTGATCGTCGATACCAATATGCACAGGGATGTTACTTATGACTTCTTCATCATAAATGGGCTGTTCAGGATCGTACATAATATTCACCTCCTCTTATTTAACGGTCTCTCTCGAATTACAAAATGGTGGCGCGACGCTCAAAACTGGCAATCACCTTTCCGCGACGTATCACGTAAGGACGTGATGCGCGAAGGCGAAGCGCTTCTTGAACGTTCGGCGCGTCAATGATGTTCAGATCTGCGTCATTCCCGACAGCGATACCGTAGGGCATCTCAGGATCGAAAACCCGAGCGGAGCGTGTCGTCAGCATCTCAAAGACGATGTTCGCGGTTTCGGGCGTATTGTACTGAGCGGTATAGGCGCAAATCAATCCATAATCAAACGGGTCTCCTGTTCCGTAGAGATGGAAACCGTCACAAATGGTGTCTTGTGCCGTCACAACATTGATTCCCATATCAACCATTTCACGAATGCGTGTCACGCCGCGTGTGCGAGGTTCCGGATCAATGCCCATAATGGCAAGCACCTGCGTGTTGGTGCAGATGTTCATATCAGCTTCCTTAATCAGCTGCATCACCTTAATGGCATGTGATTGATTCTGATACGTAATCGATGTGCAGTGACCTCCCGTTACCCGAGGCCCCCAACCCTTCTGCAACGCGAGCCAAGCCGTATACTCCAGAGAGCGGTCAAAGGCATCTTTTGATTGATCGATGTGCATATCGATCAACGCGTCGTATTGTTCAGCCAAATCGAACACAAAATCTACGTGCTGAAGTTTGTGGTCATCGAGCCATTCCGCCGCCGGCATACCGCCCACGACATCACAGCCCATATCCATCGCTTCCTTCATGAGCTCTGCCGTTCCTTCATTGCGATAAATCCCCTCCTGCGGGAAAGCAATAAGCTGAAGGTCGCAGAGATCCTTTGTCTCCTCTTTGGCAGCGATTACTCCTTTCAGCGCAACAAGATCAGGATCAAGATTGCTGATATCAATATTCGTGCGAAGCTTCGTTGTGCCAAAAGCGACACATTCGCGTATGGCGCGCACAGCACGCGCTTTAACGTCTTCGACGGTATACGCGCGAATCCGATCATGCATAATGCTGATTGAATCTTCTAACGTTTCCGTGCTGTCTTCACGTCCTCCGAGCGACGTATACGATTTGTCAAAGTGCATATGCGTATTGACAAAGGTAGGCGCCGTCAACATGCCCTTAGCATCAATCACCTCTACTGAAGCATCTGTTACATTGAGGTTATGTTCGATTTTGGCATATTTCCCCTGATCGTCGATGAGAATATCCACAGGAGCAGGCCGATTTACTACATTTGCATTTTTGATGAGTAACATGATTTTGACCTCCGATTTGTGTCATCCGGTTGAATAGAAACGATACAGTACTGTACACTTTCACGATAACATCTGGCGGTTATTTTATGGCGTCTTTGAGTTTTAGCTCGTGAGAAACTGTTTTCACTATGTGAAAGGAAGATTCTATTTTTGTCTATTTTTGCGATTCATGTGTGTAAAAGAGCTGAAAATGAATAAAATGCGATAATCATTTTGTCTACTATGGAGAGAATCATCAAGAATGATAGTGTTCGTTAGCCTTATTTGTCAACTGAAAATAGTCCGCCCAATTAGTCGATAATAATTGAATAAAACAACAACTACGACTTAAGTTCATAATTCCAAAGTTGCGAACATTATTTAACAGTACTTAAGTTGACAATAGGGGGTGCAGACAAAAAGAACGGCGCAATTGGCATTCCGGAATCTAATAATCATTCTAGAAAGACGAACAAACGCCGTACGACGCCGGAATAATCATTACGATTGAATACTTGGTGGATTCAATAGAAGTCAGATAATTCTAATTGACTAGTTCTCTTACTTCTGATGCCGTATAGAATCTTAAATTGTTTTCAGCAGCATATTTTAGAATTGCTTCAAGAATATTACTGGAAAGAACATACTTTTCATCATGGTATGGTTTCTCTTTGATCGCATGGGAGTAAAGTATGAGAACTTCGCTATTCTTTTTTGCTCTATCCATACCTTCAATAATTTCATCCAGCGTATTGCCGTAACTGTCGTCTATGCCTACGCCGTTAATAATCTTACTCCTATTCTTTTGAGAAAAGTAGACCTTATTAAGATTTTTTATTCTTACGCCCGAAGTCGTCGCAACCGTTGCTCTTAGTATCAAAAAATACTTTAACAGTGCTTTATCCAATTCCTTTGTGCGAGCACCAAACGGATAGGAGAAACTGGTAGGCGCAAAACCTTTTTCTGTCATGAGTTGAATTGAAGGAGAGACCTCTTCGTTTATATAGTCGTCTAAAGAGTTTGTTTTTAAAAAGTCGATAGCGTTCTTATGGTCGTAACCATGACTCCCAAACTCGTGTCCATCTTCTTTCAGTTTATTCATCATATCGAGTTCTTCCTCGGTAAGAAGATATGGTCGAGTAATAAAGAAAGTCACCTTAGCATGATATTTGTTAAACACATCACGAACTGAATACCAGTTCTTAATCTCTTTATCGTCGAAAGTTAGCATGATTCCAGGTTCAATCTTTCGATAAGAACACGAAGTAATGCTTGTAAAACTACAGAAAGCTGTAAATAGCAGAGCTGATGCCAGAAACAAAACGCACACTGTCCGGATTAATCTTTTCCACATATAGAACCTCTCTTGAAAACAAGACAGTTTTAGACTCTGCTTAGTCTCTTTTAGGCTTATCAATCTTTTATAAAAATCAGACAGTTCTCTATTAAATAACGTATTACTTTTTTATTCAAAAATCAACAAGCATATTCCCCATATTTGCCAACAATCTGAGATAACAAAGAGAACTGCTACGGACAGAGTAGAACGTTGCATTTTACTTAAGAATACGATGACGAAATAGCGGAACGGCACTTTTTAAGGGTGCCGTTCCAATCATTTGTCAACTTAGTCCAAAACCAGTGCACTCACGACATGACTTCATTATAAGCACATTTCGCAAGTTGCCTATGCGAACCTATTAGCAATGTATTGAGTCAGCTTCCGACAGAAATCCGTCAGCACTTTATTTCGCCCGTTGCGACAATATCGATGCCTGTATCAAGAATGTTATTGACAAGGACATCGCCGCGGTTGACAGGAGCGTCAACGACCAGTTCGCGAATGAGTTCCATAGCAGAAAAGAGAAGCTCTTTCGGAAGGGGTTCAGCAGAACGAACCGGTACGAGGATCTGATCACCGCCGTGCACTTTGACGGTTGTCGTCAAAATGCGCACAGGACGGAGATACTCGTCTGTCGCAAAGGTAAGACCACGTTTACATTGATTGCCTGTAATAACAAGCTCATTGTTTTCCTCACGGACTGTGATGTTGCAGCCGATAGGACAAACGGTACAGATAACTATCTTTTCCATTTAGATCGCCTCCTTCATCACTTCTACCGTGAGATCCGGGGACGTAATTTCTTTTGCATCAAAGCGCATGTGTTCCATCTCTCCGGGATTGACCCGAAGCGCTCTTTTCTGCACGATTACCTTATCCCCGGTTTTGACAAGGATTCTCACTTTTTCTTCCGGGCTTGTGACTCGGAAATAAAGATTGATCTCACCGCCATCACCCGAATTCACGATCTCTTGTGGACAGATATAGCGCACATTTCGACCCGATTGAACCTGAATGACATCTTCCGCTTTCTTAAGCCTGCCAAGCACGTATTTCGCCGCGCATTGGCCTGCGCGTTCACTCTCTAAAGACACATTGTCGACCAAGTCGTTAACATGGACAACGTTGCCGCAGGCAAATACATCTTCGCGACTTGTCTGCATATACTGATTCACAACCGGCCCGTTCGTGATCGGTGAAATCTCAATCTCCGCTTTGTGCGTCAATTCATTCTCCGGAATCAAGCCGACGGACAGCAGCAACGTATCACAAGGGTACTCGACAGCCGTCTCGGGGATGGGTATGTTCTCAGCGTCTACTTCGCAGACGGTCACACTTTCAACGCGTTTCTTGCCTTTAATATCCGTGATGGTATGTTTCATCAAGAGCGGAATCTCAAAGTCATCGAGACACTGAACTTTGTTGCGGGTCAGGCCTGCCAGATAGTCGTTGAGCTCGACGACCGTGATCACTTCGGCGCCTTCGAGCGTTATGCGACGCGCCATAATCATCCCGATATCGCCCGATCCTAGAATGACAACCCGACGTCCGACCATGGCATTTTCACGGTTCATCAGGCGTTGCGCCGTGCCCGCGGTAAAGACGCCGGATGGACGCGATCCGGGGATGGTCAGCTGGAAACGCGTACGTTCACGGCATCCCATGGCGAGAACAATGCTTCCAGCTTCGATGATGGAGAGACCGTCCTTCGAGCTCATGCAGACGACACCCGTGTCCCCAAGATCAAGCACCATCGTATTTAACAGGACTTCAACTCCGAGTTCCAGCGCTTTGTCGGCGAAACGAGCGTAATATTCCGGCCCGGTAAGTTCTTCTTCGAAGTAGGACAGACCGAAGCCGGGATGAATACACTGCTGCAGAATACCGCCAATCGATTCGTCGCGTTCCACGATGAGAACCTTCTCAGCGCCTTCTTGCTTAGCCGCGATAGAGGCAGCGAGTCCGGCAGGTCCTGCTCCTATGACTAATACATCACATGTGATCTTTTGCATACGCGGACCTCCTCTAACGCATGTCCCCTACAACGTAATAGGAACCCTTCTCATTTTTCATGATTTCCGAAGCCGGCATTTTGAGCTCTCTTGCCAGAATCTCAATCACTTTTGGTGTACAAAAACCTGCCTGACATCTGCCGGTGCCCGCGCGAACACGCCGTTTCACCGCATCCACGCTCCTCGCTCCCAGTGGACGATGAATCGCGTCGAGAATCTCCTGCTCGGTCACTGTCTCACAGCGGCAAACAATATTGCCGTAGAGCGGCTGTTTTTCGATCAGAGAGGCTTGTTGCTCAACGGAAAGATCAGCGAATCGCGTGATGCCCTTGCGTTTTTCAACAAAATTTTTCTTGAACGGCGCATTCATGCCCAGAGAGATCATCCGTTGTGCGACGTACTTGCCCATGGCAACCGAGAGTGTCAGCCCTGTGGAACGAACGCCCGAGAGATTGATGTATCCCTTAAGGTCTTCGTAAGTATCTACATGAAGTCCTTCAGGAACACGATTCGGCCTCAGACCGCTATACTGAGTGATCGCATCACGCCAGTTTACTCGCGGAACGAGTTTTTCAACGTCGATCCGGATCGATTCCAGTCCGTCTGCCGTCGTCTCCGTGGCAGACTTATCGTCCAAATCTTCCGCCGTCGGTCCGATAAGCATGTTGCCGTGCACCGTTGGGCACATAAGCCTGCCTTTTGTGGTCTTAGTCGGAATAGGCAAGACAATGTGTTTCACCTTGCAGGACGTGTTTTTATCAAGAATGTAAAATTGTCCGCGGCGCGGAACCACGTCGTAACAGCGCTTCCCGACCATGCCCGCAATTTCATCACAATATAGAGCCGCGGCATTGATGACCCACTTCGTCTCAATTTCTCCTCCCGTCGTGATGACAGACTGAACGCAACCGTCGCCTGTCCTAATGTCCGTCACTTTAGTGGAGAGCAGAAAATGAACGCCGTTAGCATACGCGTTTTCTGCGTAGGCCTGAACCAGAACAAAGGGGTCAATAATGCTTTCACGCGGAATATAGAGGGCGGCACGAACCTCCGGATTGATCTCCGGCTCCATTCTCAGCACATCTTCCCGTGTCAGATATTCGACATCATAAACACGATTCTTCATGGCCTTATCTTTGATGGCGGGAAGCTGCTCAAGCTGCTCATCTGTGATGGCCGGAAGAATGGCTCCGACAGGCTCAAAATGCACGTCCAGATCACGTACAATTTTGTCATACATGGGATTGGCGGCAACGACCAATTCCGATTCCAAAGAGCCCGGGCTGGCATCATAGCCCGTATGAATGATGGCACTGTTGGATTTAGAAGCGTCGCCGCCAATATCCTCGTTTTTTTCCACCACGGTAATGTCAAGTTCGTATTTCGACAATTCGCGGGCGATCGCGCAGCCGACAGCGCCCGCACCGATTACGACTACATCCGTTTTCATTTTATCTACCTGACTTTCCTCTATTATTCTTCCCAATTCTTGGATCTTTCAACAGCGCGATACCAATCGTGGAGCAGTGATTCCCGCTGGTCGCTGGACATCTTAGGCTCAAAGCGTTTCTTGAGTTTCCAGTTCTTTTTCAGTTCATCAAGATCCTTAAATTCCCCGATTCTGTAAGCCGCCACGTATGCCGCGCCCAACGCCGTCGTTTCGTTGATGACCGGTACTTCGACCGGGATACCCAAAATATCCGCTTGGAACTGCATCAGAAAATCATTCTCTGTCGTTCCGCCATCAACCGCCATACGATCAATTTTAATGCCGGAATCCAATTCCATAACATCGAAATTGTCTTTCACCTGATAGGCAATGCTCTCAAGTGTTGCGCGGACAATGTGCTCACGCGTCGTGCCGCCGGTAATGCCGATCATCATACCACGGGCGTATTGATCCCAGTGAGGCGCCGCAAGTCCTACGAAAGCAGGAACGAAGTAAAGGCCATTCGTGCTGTCGACAGACGTCGCGAGCTTTTCCGACTCCGCTGCCGTTTCAATGATCTTAACGCCGTCGCGCAACCACTGCACAGCCGCGCCGGTGATATAAATGCCGGCATCAAGAGCGAAGCTGAGTTTGCCGTCAAGGCCCCAAGCTACTGTCGTGAGCAGGCCGTTCTCGGAGTAAACGGGCTTATCGCCGGTGTTCATCAACATGAAGCTCCCTGTGCCATAGGTCGTCTTGACAGATCCCGCATCGAAGCAGGTCTGACCAAAGAGAGCCGCCTGCTGATCGACGACGGAACCGGAGATTGGAATTTTCGCTCCAAAGAAATCCAAGGGATCCGTGTATTCGTAAATTTCGGCACTGTTGCGGATCTCAGGCAAAATGCTTCTGGGAATGTCAAAGATCTGGAGAATATCGTCATCCCAGTCCGCTTTGTGAATGTTGAAAAGCATCGTACGGGATGCCGTCGAGGGATCCGTGACAAAGACTTTTCCGTGAGTCAGCTTCCAGATCATCCAGGTATCCAGTGTACCCGCATGGATACGATTCTCACTGATTTTCTCTTTCACGCCTTCCACATTGTCAATAATCCACTTAATTTTTGCGGCACTGAAATAAGCGTCCGGAACAAGACCCGTTTTCTGACGAATGGTGTCACCATGCGTCGCAGCAACTTCATCAATCATGCGCGCCGTTCGGCGATCCTGCCACACAATCGCATTATACACAGGCTGGCCGGTTCTGTTGTCCCACAACATCACGGTTTCACCTTGATTGTCGAGGCCGATACAAGCTAAGTCGGCCGGTGTGATCCCTGCCTGATTCGTGGCCATCTTGATCGTTTCAAGAATAGCGTACCAAATCTCGATCGGATCGTGCTCAACCCAACCCGCTTGCGGATAATACTGCTTATGCTCCTTATATGCCCGAGACACATTCTCCCAATTTTCATCAAAGATGAGAGCGGATGTGCCGGTCGTACCCTGATCAAGACCTAAATAATATTTCTTCATGTTCTCTTCCTTTCAACTCCTCAAGATGTCTGTTTCTTTCTTTAATCTCAGAAAAGATGACCGAACTAATTCAATTGAATGCCGTTTCTTTCTTCTCCATTACAATCAGCTAACGAATGGTGCTTACAACGGCACTTCCATGACGCAAGACCTGTGAACTCGTTGAACCGATAGTGCCTAATCAGCATTCGCTTCTTCTTTGACTACCGGCGCTTTCTCCGGCTCCGGACTCATTTTCTTGGTCATCGCAAGGGCGAGCAGTACCGCGAGAATACCTCCGATAATCTTACTGACGACAACCGGCGTGATAAATTCAGGCGCAACACCTGCGGTAAAGCCGAGGTGATCGCCAAGCGCCGCGGTTGCGAGCACTAGCCACGCAGTATTGACGATGATGCCTTTCTTGTTCATGTCTTTCATCATTTTGTAAACAGGGATCGAGTTGGCAAGTGTAAATACAAGTCCGGCGGCACTAGTGGAATCCAGTCCGATCTTCTTGCCAAGCGCCGTGAGCGGTTTATCGAGTACGCGCATCAGCAACGTCAAAATCGGGAAGGTTCCCAACAGGACGACACCGATGGATCCGATGATAGACAGACCTTCGGAAATGGGCGCCATACCCGGAATGATGACGACACCCGTCAACGCTTCAAACGCCGAGCAGACAAGTCCGATGGTGATGATGATGGTTATGATTCTTCCGAATACCAGACATCCCTTAGCCATGCCGTCGGGTATGAAGTACAGCCCGATCGCGATCAGCACGGTGATGATAATGACCGGAATGGTGTTCATAAAGACCATTCCTGCGTTAAAGCCGGCCATAAGACCGCCGAGGATGCTCGCGACAGGAATCGGCAAAAAGCCGATGAGCAGTCCGCGTGCGAAATAGGGTCTGTCCTCCTTTTCAATGAGCCCCAATCCGACCGGAATCGAAAAAGTAATCGTGCAGCCAAGCATTGCGGCAACAATGAGTCCCGCGTACTGGCCGGCTTGCTCGTTTTGCGCAAGCTGCATAGCCAATGGGTAACCACCCGTATCATTTGGCAGGATGGCGCCAAAGAGAGCCGGGTCAGAGCCTATCGCATTAAAAGCGGGCACGAGCGCAGGACCCAGAACTCTGGCAATGACCGGTGATAGAGAGACCATTCCGACCATACCCAGAGCCAAAGGCCCCATGGCATTGAAACCTTCATCGAATTGCTCGCCCAGACCGAAGCGATTCCCGATGATCTTGTCCAACGCGCCGATTACGGCTCCGGCAGCCATAATCCAGATGATGATTTGATCAAACGATGGCATGATAATTCCTCCTTTTTGTTCTGTTTTTTTAAACCGGAATGTTAGATCCGGTTACACCCCTTCACTCAAATATTTCCCGAAGATGCTGTTTCAAACATTCAAGAAATAAAAAACAAATACGTCGTCTATCCGCCGCACGACCTTGTTGATTCAAATTGATTTCTGGCTCTTTTGTCTGAAAACTTCTCCGCAAATGCTTGTCATCCTGTAAGAAAGATCAAAGCGGAGCTGATGGA
>FZPS01000094.1_pt380 | contig 13861 bp, 17 predicted proteins | sample 1817821 | NCBI WGS metagenome assembly FZPS01 (sample SAMEA104158645, study PRJEB21678) | metagenome | place: Germany | collected 2015-04-21 | reverse complement strand
ATGTGGGCCAAGCCGAGGCTGTGCTTTTGCAGGGACCTGACTTTACTGTATTAGTGGACGCTGGAGACGTGGACCGCTATGATGTAGTTCCTCTGCTCCAACGGGCCGGCGTGGAGCAGATTGATGTGGTTATCATAACACATCCTCACGCCGATCACATGGGGCAGCTGAAAGATGTATTGGCGGCGATTCCCGTAAAGGAAGTATGGATGAGCGGTTATGAGCACCCCACGCCTGTGTTTGAGGATGCGCTCGATGCCATCTTGGCGTCAGATGCTGGCTACTATGAACCTCACGCTGGGGAGGTGATCCAGATGGGCAGTCTGACCCTGGAGATCCTCAATCCCGCTGAACTGACTGATGATGTTCACGAGTCATGCCTGGCTGTGCGGGCTGCATTCGGAGATTTTGCCGTGCTGCTCACAGGTGATATTGAAGCTGTTACCGAACGGCAGATTCTGGCGAGGGGGCACAATCTTCAGGCTCAAATCCTGCAGTTGGGGCACCACGGCTCCCGGACATCCACCGATGGCGCCTTTTTAGACGCTGTCAATCCGGACGCTGCCATCTACTCAGCTGCGATCTGCAGCCCGTATGGGCATCCACACATCGAAGTTGTCGAACGCATTCTTCGACAGGGCATTACTTTATACGGCACGGACGCCTATGGTACAATCACGGTGGAATCGGACGGCTCCAACTACTGGATTACCACCGAGCGGGAACCGGAGCTCTATGGGGGCGCTTTTGGGCAGATTGAGATCAATCGGGCGCCCTATGAACAGCTGATCAAGATAGCGCAGATCGGGAAGAAACTCGCTGGGGAGATTTTGCGTCTGCGCCCCTTCAGTTCCCTTGATGACCTACTGCGGGTGAGGGGCATCGGGCGCGCTACTTTGGAGCGAATCAAGACCCAAGGGATAGCTTTCGTTGGGGAGTGATACATTGCTTTCGGTTGTGTTGGACCGCATTGAGGATGGGGAGATCGCAGTTCTCCTACCGGAAGGCCAAGGTGATCTGATCTTGTGTCCAGTCAAGGCACTGCCAGAAGGGTGCAGACCGGGCATGTGGCTGCTTGTAGAGGTTGAGCAGGGAAAAGTAGTCCATGCCGAGCTGGACCCCGCAAGAACCGCGGAGTCAGCTGCCAGGATCAAGGCGAAACTGGATCTTTTGCGCCGTCGGCGGCGGGCCTCGCCATAACCAGCCACATGCCCAGACCGTCGCGGGTAGTGCCGTAGGAGCGGAAGCCGCAGCTGCGGTAGAGTGCTCTGGCGCTGGCGTTATTGGCTCTCACCTCGAGGAGCACCGGGACTGGACCGATTTCAGACAAAGCCTGGGTAAGGAGCTTGCGGCCCAGTCCTCGTCCTTGATAGCGGGTGCTTACAGCTATGGAAATGATGCGGCCTCCCTCGGGAGGCAGCTTGTCCTTGAGCCTAAAGTGGGTCCTGAACAAGATTCTGCCGTATACCAGCTTGGCTAGTTCAGGAGCAGAAAGGTTACCTAAGGCTCTCAGCCCGGTCGCGACAAGCTTTCGCCATGACTGTCTAGGTCTTGACTGCGCCGCCGCTGAGAACACACAGTACCCGGTGACTGTTCCGTCTGAGTCCAGCGCCACAGTGGCCTGCGCACCCAGCAGAAAGAGCAGTTCAAAACCGCATTTTACTGCCTGGACAAGGCGCTCCGGCGGTTTATTGGGGAAGTAAAATGCAGCGCTGTCAGGAAACGCCTCTAAATATACCTGTGCAATGCCCCTGGCGTCCCTGATTTGACCCGGGATAATTCTCACCACAACCTCTCCTTATTCAGGCATATCTACCACGGGATAGACCTCTGTAGGCTCATACCCATGGAGGAGCTGTTCTAGCGCCACGATCTCCAGCCCCTTGGCGCGAATCGCCTCAATGACTGCTGGCAGGGCTGCAACCGTGGCACGGCGGTCGCCTCCTTCGTTGCGAACCAAGGCACCGCTGTCGTGGAAAAGGATAATGTCGCCTCCTTTGACGCGGGAGGTGACGTTTCTTATAATGGACTGGGGAGTTACCCCAAAGCGCCAGTCACGGCTGGAGACAGTCCAGAGAATGATCTCCTGCCCCATGAGGTTGGCGAGCCGCCGAAAACGCCCATCGTACATCCCTCGGGGTGGGCGGACATATTGGGGATAGACACCTGTCACTTCCACTATCGCCGCAGATGCCAACATCAGCTCCTGCTGCAGTTCCTTAGTGCTTAGGGTAGGGATGTTGCGATGATTATGGGTATGGTTGCCCACCGCATGCCCTTCTTCCACAATCCGCTGGGCAATATCAGGGTATTTCTCCACATGTGACCCCACCATGAAAAACGTCGCCGGTACATCGTATTCCTTGAGAATATCCAAGATCGCGGGAGTAAACTCCCTGCTGGGTCCGTCGTCGAAGGTGATAGCCACCATGTTAGAATCGCGGCTGCCTCGCCGATAAATATCGGGCTGGTGGCCAAATCCGTGGTAAACGTAGAATGTTAGGACTCCCCAGATCGTGACCGCGGCCAAGATGACTGCTGGTATTGTGAGCAGCCCTTTCCACGCTTTAGCTCGGCGAATGAACAGCCCGATGATTTTCCACAACGCGAGGCGGTAGCCCAGCGTTAAGGCTACAAATGACGCTGCGAGCAGTGCAAGTCTGGATAGTACTTCTGGACTCAGCATGTGATCTCCTCCGGATCCGTGTGCGTGGCATCATGCTAAACGATTCGCACTACGCTGCCGTTTAAGGTGGTGGACTTAGGGTCGGCAGGGGATTAGGTAAATCCAACGAATACTAATTGAATACAGAGCCGCTTACTGGGAAAGGAGTGGTTACCGTGAGCATATTGCGTAGATTCGTATCGTATTACAAAGAAGAGCGCCGCTTGTTCTTCATGGATATGGCCTGTGCCAGCTTAATCGCCGCACTTGACCTGGTGTTCCCCATCATAACACGCGAGTTCATGCGCGATTATATACCTAATCAGAATATGCGGGCAATAGCAGTTTGGGTTGCTGCCTTGGTCCTGATGTACATTGTGCGGTTAGGCTGCCAGTATTTTGTAGATTATTACGGCCACGTTGTGGGAATTAACATGGAGTACCGCATGCGCCGGGATCTGTTCACCCATCTGCATACGCTGGATTTCCAGTTCTTTGACAACCACAAAGTGGGCCACCTGATGTCCCGGATCGTCAATGATCTGCGGGACGTTGTGGAACTGGCTCATCATGGGCCTGAAGACCTGTTCATCGCCACATTGATGTTGATAGGCTCCTTCATATATCTCCTCACCATCAATGTACCGCTGACCCTGATCTCATTTGCGTTTATCCCCATCATCGGGTGGTTTGCCCTGACGAGAAGAAAAAAGATGGAGGAAGCCTTTACCACCGAACGTAAGCGTGTTGCTGATGTGAACGCCGACTTGGAGAATAGCCTTGCCGGCATCCGAGTGGCAAAGAGCTTCGTGAATGAGGAATATGAGGGGCGGCGGTTTGACAGAGCCAATGAGGCGTTCCGTCTGTCGCGTAAACGCGCCTTCCGTGCTATGGCTGAGTATTCCTCAGGTCTCAACTTCCTTACCAACATCCTTAACGTTGCGGTCCTGGGGGCAGGGGCTTGGTTTATGCATATTGGCCAAATTGATTTGGCAGACCTTACTGCTTACCTAATGTTTATCAGTTTCTTCCTCCAGCCAATTCGGCGGCTGATCAGCTTTACCCAGCAGTTCGAGCAGGGTATGAGTGGTTTTAAGCGGTTTGTTGAGCTCATGGAGGCCAAGCCGAGCATTACTGAGGCGCCGGATGCCGTTGAGCTGCAAGATGTTCGGGGTGAGATTGAGCTCGTGAACGTGTCATTCCACTACAGCGATTCTAACGAGGTCCTAAACGATATTTCCTTGAAGATCCCAGCTGGCAGCACCACTGCATTCGTAGGCCCATCAGGGGGTGGCAAGACCACTCTCTGCCATCTCATCCCCCGGTTTTACGATGTGGTGGAGGGTGCTATCTTGGTGGATGGTAAGGATATCCGGGATCTGACCTTGAGTTCACTGCGGAGGAATATTGGCTTAGTGCAGCAAGATGTCTTCTTGTTTACTGGCACTATCCGAGACAACATCCTCTACGGCAATCCCGAAGCCAGCGAGGTTGAGATGGTTGAGGCTGCAAAGCTGGCTCAGATCCATGATTTCATCATGACTCTGCCCGACGGCTATGACACCTATGTGGGAGAGCGGGGAGTGAAGCTTTCTGGAGGCCAAAAACAGCGGATCTCCATCGCCCGCGTCTTTCTGAAGAATCCTCCGATCCTGATCCTTGATGAGGCCACCTCTGCTCTGGACACGGCGACAGAGTATGAGATTCAAGAGGCGCTGATGCGGTTGGCTGAGAACCGCACCACGATCATTATTGCGCACCGCCTGTCTACCATTCAGCATGCGGACAACATAGTTGTTCTAGCTGACGGCCGCATCAAGGAGCAGGGTACTCATAAGGAGCTCTTAGCCAAACGGGGAATCTATGCGGCTCTGCACCGCACGCAGAAGGAGGCAGCCCCTATGGTGGGTTGATGTATAAAATCAAGGAAGAGAGGTGCCATGAATGCAGTATCGCAGGCTGGGCAGTTCTGGTTTGAAGGTTAGCGCGATTAGCTTGGGAAGTTGGCTGACGTACGGGAAGAGCGTCGAGGACAACGTCGCTGAGCTGGGGATTAACTTCTTCGACTCAGCAAATGTTTACGAACGCGGTGAAGGCGAGCGGGTGATGGCCAAAGCCCTGCGCTCCTATCCGCGGGAGTCGTATGTAATCACGACCAAAGCCTTCTGGCCCATGGGCGATGGTCCCAATGACCGGGGTTTGTCTCGTAAGCATGTCTTTGAGCAATTACATCAGAGTCTAAAGCGCATGCAGCTAGATTATGTGGACATTTTCTACTGCCACCGCTACGATCCTGAAACGCCCGTGGAGGAAACCCTTCGAGTGATCGACGACCTCATTACCCAGGGCAAGATTCTCTACGCCGGCGTAAGCGAGTGGACGGCTGCTCAGATCGAAGAAGCAGTGGCGGTAGCTGACCGTTATCTGCTGGATCGCATTGTGGTAAATCAGCCGCAGTACAACTTGCTGAACCGCCGCATTGAACACGAGATCATTCCCGTGAGCAAGAAGTATGGTATTGGGCAGGTGGTGTTCTCACCTCTGGCCCAGGGTGTGCTGACCGGCAAGTATAAAGGCGGCCGCATACCTCCAGGTAGCCGAGCGGCTAATGAGGAGATCAACGTCTTTGTGCAAAGGTTCCTCAACCCCGAAATGCTGGCTAGAGTTGATGCACTGGAGAAGATAGCCACCGAATTGGGGATCAGCCTTGCGGAATTGGCATTGGCTTGGGTGCTGCGGGAGCCAAATGTGGCGAGCGCGTTAGTGGGAGCGAGCAGGCCGGAACAGATTGAGCAGAATGTCAGGGCAGTTGATGTGAACCTGCCGGCAGAGGTCCTGGCTCGCATCGACGAAATCTGTCCTGCCTAAGGAGACTCTGATGCGAACAAGTCGGTTTTTCGTAGTTTGGTTTGCCCTCTTCCTGCTTGTGAATGGGCATACCTGGGCCGCCAGCAGCCTGGCGGCCCATTATACCTATGATGTAGTGCAGGTTTATCCCCATGATCCCGAGGCTTTTACCCAAGGTTTGGTTTGGCACCAGGGCCGGTTGTATGAAGGTACAGGTCTTTACGGAAAGTCCACCCTTAGAGAAGTGGACTTGGAGACTGGCGAGGTGCTGAGGGCTGTGTCTCTAGCAGAGGAGTACTTTGGTGAAGGCACAACGATTATCGGGAACCGCATCTACCAATTGACATGGAGGGAAAACAAAGGTTTTGTTTACGACCTCGAGAGCTTTAGCCTGGTCGGGGAATTCCAGTATGCTACCGAAGGGTGGGGCCTCACCAATGATGGGCAGCACCTGATTATGAGTGACGGCAGCGATAGGCTGTACTTCCTCGATCCCAGCAGCTTTGAGGTGGTGCGGCAGGTTCGGGTGCTTGCCGATGGGCAGAGCGTGCGGGGGCTGAATGAGCTGGAGTACATTGACGGCGAGGTCTATGCCAATGTCTGGCTCACCGACTTCATCGTGCGCATCAATCCCACCAGCGGCAGGGTTGAGGGGTGGATAGATCTGAGAGGTTTACTCGACCCTGAACTGGCTGCGGAGTACCGGGTTGACGTGCTGAACGGAATTGCTTATGATGCGGAAACGGGGCGGCTGTTTGTCACTGGTAAGCTGTGGCCGCAGCTGTATCAGGTGCGCCTGCGAGCCGTTAGTCATTAGGCCAGCCTTGCCGGAGAGTGGTGATACGTGATGGTCAAAGATAAAGAGTTCTACCGGACGATGTTCAAGATCGCGATTCCTATCGCCCTGCAGTCTCTGCTCAGTTTCCTGGTGGTAGTGGCCGACGATATCATGGTTTCTCTCACGCCTGACGGTATGTTCGCCCAGGCAGCGGCTGCACAGGTAAACAGTATTTCGGCCCTAGTGACAGCGGCCCTGAGTGGCCTTGTGGGTGGATCAGCGGTTCTGATTGCGCAGTATTGGGGAAAAAAGGACATGGAGAGGATCAAGCAGGTCTTTGCCGTTGTCATGTGGATCTGCTGCGGAGTAGCGCTGCTGGTGGTAGCAGTACTGAAGCTGTTTCCCACAGCTATGGTGGGACTAGTAATCGACCGACAAGACACCCGGATTACCGCCTTGGCCTTGTCCTATCTCGGCATTGTCTGCTTTTCCTACCTGCCCTTTGCTGTATCCACCGCCTTGGTAGGCATGCTGCGAACCATAGAAGAAGTACGCATCACCATGTATATCGCTTTCTATGCGCTGGTGGCCAACATCGGTTTGAACTACGTTCTTATTTTCGGGAAACTGGGATTTCCGGCTTTGGGTATCCAGGGAGCCGCCCTCGGCACAGTGCTGGCACGCTTCGGCGAAGTGGCTCTAGTGCTGCTCTATACATTCAAGGTACAGAAGCAGATCCAGGTTAAGCTCAAGGATTTCCTGTCGATCGACAAGATGATGGTCAAGGATTACCTCTTTTATGGTCTACCTGTGGGTATAACCGACGCCCAATGGGCTTTGATTGGACTGCTGAAGATGGCGATTATCGGGCACCTAGGTGGGGCCTTTATGGCGGCAAACAGCATCGCAAGTTCCCTGTACAACCTAGGTACCATCTTTACGTTTGGACTCGCTGGGGGAGCGGCGGTTGTTGTGGGGAAGGCAGTGGGGAGAGGCGATTACAGCGTGGCCAGGGAGTACTCCCATACCATCCAGCTGATGTTTGTGGCAGTGGGTGTGGTTATGGCCGGTGCCGTGTACATGCTGCGCGTTCCCTTTACCTCGCTTTACGGCTCCAGTGCAGACCCTGAGGTTTTCAGGCTCAGTGTCCAAATCATCGGCATCATGGCCGTAACCATGCTTGGCACCACCTATCATGCCAGCTGCTTTGTGGGGATCAACCGCGGGGCGGGAGACAGCCGCTTTGTGGCTCTGGTCGACATGATCTGCGGTTGGCTGATCGTGCTTCCCATCACCTATCTGGCAGCCTTCATATGGAAGCTGCCCCTGCCTTTGGTGTTTCTAGCGACCAGAATCGATCAGTGCTTCAAGTGGATAATTGCCTTCATCCGTCTGCGTGGCGACAAGTGGATCAAGAATGTGACCAGGGAAGCAGCGGTATGAGTTCTGCTTCCCTGGACTGCAGGTGTTCTGGTTAGAACCAGAATTCCACCCGGACGTCGGCTGATACTTCGACATCACCAGGGGTAATCTGGGTCTTGGCTTCGGGCACGGCAAAAGCTCTCAGCGCCGCAGTATCGGTGTAAGGTACATAGGCTGTGTTCTGCTCCGTGATAACCTTAATCCCGCCCAAGGTGACTCCAGCAGCCTTGGCCATTGCTTCTGCCTTCATTCTTGCCTGCTTGATGGCATTTTCGAGTGCCTGAAGCTGCATAGCCTGCTTGTCCTGGATGTCAAACCGCACGCTCTGAATTTGGTTAGCCCCAGCTCCAATCGCGGCATCGATAATCTCGCCCACCGCCTCCAGATCACGCATTGTTATCTCGAGGCGGTTTTGCACTACATAGAAAGTAATGGGTTCGGCCTGGGTATCACTGCGGGGAGTCTGTTGATAGCTGTAGACGTTGTAGCCGCTTGTACTCAGATCATCTTCAGTCAGACCAAGCTGTTTGAGGGCGTTCATTACCTTCGCCATCAAGTCGGCATTCTCAGCCGCTGCCTGCTGGGCGGATTGGCTTCTGGTTTCAACGCCGAGAGAGACATAGGCGATATCAGGTGCGCCGCTTACCACAGCTGTGCCAGAGACGTGCATAGAACCTTGGGCGGCGGCCTCTTGGGCTTCTGCTCCATAGCTGGGCATGAGTGCGCCAAGCGTGGCTGCAGCCACCAGAATCAGTACAGTACCGGCCAAGATACCTCGTAAAGTTAGTTTGCTGATCATCCACATCAGTCCTTTCCCGGAATTGTAAAGGGTTGAAAAACGTCCAGTGTCTGAGAGCCATCGGCGGTCTTGAGTTCCAGCTGGAGGTGGACTTGGTATTCTCCTGGAGCTAGTGGTCCGGCAGGGGCAGCATGGATCGTACGCGTTTCGCCTCGGGCCAGATGCATCTGGGCAAGTTCCGTGGAAGTAGTTCTTTCCACTTCGGAATGGTCTGGCTTGAGGATGCGGATTAGGGCGGGGCCAGAGCCGAACTGCACGTCATCGGCGGCTGTCAGCTGGATGGCAAGTTCCTCGTCCTCCACTCTGACGGCAGCCGTTACAGGCGCAAAGGCAGCGAAGCGCATGATCTGCGGCTCTTCCGCCGGCGAAGGTGTTGAGCCTGGAAACAGGCTGGACCAGTTCAGCACCATAACGAGGCACAGGATGGCTGCTGCTCCGCCCAAAGCCAGCCACGAGCGCCGCACCAGCAGCCAGGGATGGGGTGCAGCCTCCAGTTCACTGCTGATCGTGCGCCACATGTCATCGGCAGAATAATGCCCGGCTGTCCCTTCGGCGAGAGCCGTCTCAATTTCATAGTCGCTGGGTATGACATAGTTATGCTTTTCCACGCTGCTCACCCCCTTCCAGATCAGCTAGTTTCTGAGCCAGCTGCTTGCGGGCAACAAACAGCCGCGACTTCACTGTTGATGCGGGAATCCCCAGGACTTCCCCAATTTCTGCTTCCGTCAGGCCGCTGAGGTACTTGAGAACCAGCGGTAGGCGGTGCTTTTCTCCCAGGTGCTTAATCGCCTGAATCAGCCTGGTGCGCCTCTCCCAGTTTAGTACCTCTGCTTCTGGAAGGTTATGTCCCGAGTTGTCAGGAACCTGCTGGTCTAGCTCGTCCCAAGGGGAATGAAATTTGGCCCAAATCCTCCTGCTCTTGTTGACTACTATTTTGGTCAGCCAGGGTTTAAAGGGTCTGCCTTCCTGAAAGGTTCCGAGCGATCGAAACGCTTGAATGAAGGCTTCCTGCACAGCATCCTCCGCGGTAGCCCAGTTGTGGGTAATCATGTAGGCGGTACGCACCGCACTGTCCACATGGCTGCGGAAAAGCGCTTCCATACTCTGTTTGTCTCCCCTTTTGGCTTGCCGAATCAGTGCTTGTTCGTCCAACCTCGCGGCCCCCCTCTCCTGTGGCTCTCACTTCATATATCCCATAAGCACTCAAAAAGTTCATCCCATTTTATGGAAACACATTGGGATAGAGATTTGCCTATAGTATACCATGGAGAAGGATTTCCATGGTAGAATCAGGAATACTTCCCCGCATGAGGGGGTATTGGTTGATGGCCGCTGATGCGCTGATGGTTACTGCAGTGAACAAGACATACGGCGACAAGCATGTGGTGAAGGATATCTCCTTTCGCGCTCAAGCCGGCGAGATCCTCGGTTTCCTCGGCCCTAATGGGGCGGGTAAAACCACAACCATCCGCATGATCATGGGGATCACCGCACCCGATTCGGGTAAGATCGTTTTTCAGACCGGCGGCAGGCAGCTGGCGGGTGTACCTAAAGAGCTGGTCGGCTATTTACCCGAAGAGCGGGGCCTGTATAAAGATGCTTGCGTTATGCACATCCTGCAGTTTCTTGCCGGCCTGAAGAACGTTTCTCGGCAGGAGGCCGCAAGCCGCGCCCGGAGATGGCTTGCAAAGTTCTCCCTAGCTGACTACGCCAATGCCAAGGTGGAGCAGCTCTCAAAGGGGATGGCTCAGAAGGTGCAGTTTATCGCCGCGGTTTTGCATCAGCCCCGCTTTATTGTGCTGGACGAACCCTTCGCTGGGCTGGATCCAGTGAGCCAAGATCTGTTCAAGGCGGAAATCAAAAGACTCGCAGCAGATGGTGCCGTCGTTCTGCTCTCCAGCCACCAGATGAACATTGTGGAGGAGCTCTGCGACCGCATCTTTCTCATCAATCATGGTCAGGAAGTGGTTTCTGGTAGGCTGGGAGAGATTCGGGAGAGGTACGGCAGCTACCGGGTGCACGTGGAGCTTGGAGCAGATGCGGATGCACTCGTCCGCCTGCCCGCTGTGGCCGGAGCTGAGCGGCTGGGCAGTGGCCGCTGGGTGCTGTATCTGCAAGATTACGTTAAGCCAGAGGAGTTTCTGCGGCAGGTACCTTCCGATGTCGGCTTGCGTGAGCTGAGCATTACCCGCCCGGCGCTGCACGACATTTTCGTGAAGATCGCCACGGGGAGGTATGGGGGATGAAGGACATTTGGAAGGTAGCTCATTGGGAGTTTACGCGCTACATTACCAATAAGCAGTTCATCATTGGCCTGCTCATCACTCCCCTCCTCATGGTGGCTTTCGGAGCACTTCCTATTCTGCTGGAGCGCTGGAACAAGCCGCAGGAAGTGACCTACTACATTGTAGATGAAACAGGCATTATGCCGCTGCTTACTGCGGGAAGTCCTGCTAATCTCAAGTTGGTGCAGCCGCAAAGCAAAGATAGAGTGGAAGAGGAAGTCAGAGAAGCTGAGGCTGCGGGCTATCTTGTGGTGGACAGTGAGTTTCTCCGCACTGGTCAGGCTGCTCTCTATCTCAGTGGGCACACAACTGAAGGGCGGGCCTATATTCAGGCCGTGCTCAGTCAGTTCCTGCAACAGGGGCGCATGCAGGAATCTGGCCTCGATTGGGAACAGCTTAACTACGTTTCCGCTCCGGCTCAGGTTGAGGTGCACACCATGGCTGATGTGGAGATTCCGGGGAGACAAGAGATGGTCGTTTCTGGTGTCTTTGTTGTGCTCATCTATATTATCGTCTTCTCCTCAGGGACGATGTTGATGCAGAGCGCCGTTCAGGAAAAGCGGGATCGGATGATCGAGGTGGTGCTGAGCTCCATCTCACCGCAGACTTTGATGCAGGGGAAGATCCTGGGGCACTTTCTCTTGGGTGTCTTCCAGATGGCTTTTTGGCTAGTGCTGGCAATACCGGCAGCCATATTCCTGTTGGACTTCCCTGTCTGGGAGGCGTTAGGCGGAGTCAACCTAGGCCTTTTGGCACTGTTCGGACTCTGCAGCTATCTGTTGAATGCAGCAATGTTTGTGGGTTTGGGAGCAACAATGGACGACATTCAAAATGCCGGTAACGCCCAGGGCCTGGTGATGATGCTGCCCATGCTGTCGTTTTTCTTCATCGCCCCTGTAGTCTCAAATCCTAATGGGTCTGTGGCTGTCCTGGCCAGTTTCTTCCCCTTCACCAGTCCCGTGATTATGATCATTCGTTCAGCCATGACTCAGGTACCGGTGTGGCAGGTGGTGCTCAGCGTGATCGTGCTGCTCTTGGCGGTGCTTGCCATCTCCCTTGCGGCAGCCAAGGTTTTCCGGGTAGGCATGCTCATGTACGGCAAGACGGCCTCCCTGGCTGAAATTGGGAAATGGCTTCGCTATCGGGAGGAATAGGAAAGTATTCCCTTGCGACGTAATTTTTCCATGTCCTGCGTAAACTATAGGCGAGGAGGGGTAAGGATGAAGAAACGCACAGCGCTGCTGGCCGCTCTTTTGTTGGGTGTGGTAGTCTTGGCGGGATGCGACACCAGCGTCTTAATTCGCTGGGATCAACCCATCATCATCGAGCTGCCTTATCGCACAACCGTGGACGGTTATATTTCCTACCGGGGCAACCAGGTGCGGGTGACCTCTACCATGAACACGCGCTCATCGTATCGAGCGCTGGACGATGCCCGGATCACGTTGGTGGAGACGGGTCAAGTCACCCGGACAGACCGCTATGGGTATTTCGAATTCCGGGGCGTTCCAGGACCCGACCGCTACATTACGCTCAGGATCGAGCACCGGCGGCTCAGGGATCCGGTGTACACCTCAATTTATCTAAAATAGCTCAGCGAGGGAGAGCCATGGGCGTTCAGCGTCCATGGTTCTTTTTTTGGCCGCGAACGGGAGGAGTTGCGCTGTGCCTGCGGATGTGGTATTCTGAGGGTGATAAATAACGAAGTCAAGGAGTAATAAATAATGGGAGCAGATTTCCTCCGAATCCATAATCTCCATGTCCGTACAGGCGACAAGCCGATCCTTAAAGGCCTCGATCTAACGGTGGGCCGAGGTGAGGTGCATGTGATCATGGGTCCGAATGGGGCAGGGAAATCCACCTTGGCCAACGTGCTCATGGGGCACCCACAATATGAGATCAGCGAAGGCACGATCGAGTTTTGCGGCCAGATCCTCAACGACCTCAAGCCCCACGAACGGGCAAAAGCTGGTCTGTTTCTATCTTTTCAGTATCCAGAAGAGATTCCCGGCATTACGCTGGAGACCTTCTTGAGGGCTGCCAAAGCTGCCGTTACGGGAGAGCAGGTCAATCTGTTCGATTTCCACCGGGATCTGCAGCAGAAAATGGCCCTGTTGGACATGGACGGCTAGTATGCCTCCCGCTATCTCAACACTGGCTTCTCGGGCGGAGAAAAGAAGAAGAGCGAGATTCTGCAGATGTTGGTACTAGAGCCGCAGTTGGCCATCCTTGATGAGACCGATTCTGGGCTGGATGTGGATGCTGTACGGATCGTAGCTTCGGGCGTGCAGCAGTTTCACACGGCCCACAATTCACTGATCATCATCACTCACCACAGCCGGATTACTGAGCACTTGCACATCGATCAGGTACACCTTTTGCTGGAAGGCCGCATTGTCCAGAGCGGTGGCCCGGAGCTGGTGGACCAGGTAGAAGAGTTCGGCTTTGCAACTTTGGAAAGCTAGGTGAGGTGGCGGAAATGGGAGAAGCAGTGCGGAAGAAGACCTACGTTGCAGATCTCTCCCGGGAGCTTTACGACGTACATGATGCGTTTACGTACAGCTACAAGGCGGACCGGGGGCTGACTCCAGAGATTGTCCGGGAGATTTCCCATCAGAAAAACGAACCGCGGTGGATGACTGAGTTCCGTCTGCACTCGTTGGATATCTATCACCAGCTTGACGTACCCCCATGGGGGCCCAATCTTGATGAGCTGGACATCGGCAACATCATTACTTATGTAAAGCCACCGACGGAGATGCGCTACAGCTGGGATGATGTTCCTGAGGATATTAAGAATACCTTTGCGCGGCTCGGCATACCCCAAGCAGAACACGCCTCGTTGGCTGGTGTAGGGGCGCAGTGTGGTCCGGCGGCTCCTTTGTGTATGTTCCGCCAGGCATTCACGTGGAGATCCCTCTGCAGTCCTACTTCCGGGCCAATGCCCCCGGGGCGGGTCAGTTCGAGCATACGTTGATTATCGTGGATAGAGGGTCATACCTCCACTTTATTGAAGGATGCTCGGCGCCCAAGTATTCTGTGAACAACCTCCATGCCGGCTGTGT
>FZPS01000194.1_pt29 | contig 13866 bp, 14 predicted proteins | sample 1817821 | NCBI WGS metagenome assembly FZPS01 (sample SAMEA104158645, study PRJEB21678) | metagenome | place: Germany | collected 2015-04-21 | reverse complement strand
AGGAGATATACGACCGGATACACAACGAAATGCACGGTGTGTTCGGCAGATTCCCGTGGATGATAACCGAGTTTGCCTCAAGTTCAATCGGCGGCGACAAAGTTAAGTGGATTGACCGCATGTTCGGATGCATTGACAAGTACTCCAATATCAAGGCTGCGGTGTGGTTCAGCTACGCCGACTTCGATCCCAAGGACAACAACACTGAATCGCGGCCGTACTGGCTGGATGAAACAGAAGAGACAATAGCGGCATTCAGGCGGGGGCTGGCCGGTAAGCAGGCGAAGCTATTCCCATGACAAGGACTCCAAGAGGTATGCCGTGCCCCTTCAGCGAAGTCAAGGTGAGTGAGAATGTAACAAGGTCATTACGCTCTTTGCGAGACATGGTTAGGAGGTTTTGCAAGATGGCCAAGCGGGTTGCTCTCGTAAACGGCAAGATATCCACGGCGCTGGAAGGCCAGGACGAAGTCCAGGCCCTTCTTTATGAAGACGGCAGGATCTGCGAAATCGGAAGCGACTCTAGGATATTGGACGCCATCGGCGGGCGTGAGTCCGGTTCAGCCTATGTGGTTGACTTGGGCGGGCGTACCGCCATTCCGGGCTTCGTCGATTCCCACAACCATGTGTTGTCAGCAGCGACCCTCCTGGAAGGGGTAAACTGTTTCGGCTTGAAGACCATAGACGAACTCAAGGCAGCGGTGGCTGCCAAGGCTGCCCAGGCCGAGCCCGGCGAGTGGATCATAGGGGCGGGCTGGATTGAGTCCCAGTTCGCAGAACGGCGCTTACCCAACAGGTGGGACCTGGACGAAGTATCTCCTGACAATCCAGTGTGCCTTACCAGGCTGTTTGGAATGGTAGTGGTGAACTCCAAGGCTTTGGAGCTGGCAGGTATCGGGCATGGTTTCATCCCCAATACAGGCAGGGTGGATCTCGATCCCGCAGGCGAACCCACAGGCATTCTCAGGGAGGGAGCCGCAAGTTACGTATACAAAGCCATGAGTGCCGGTCGCGGTCCGGGAATCCCTGGACAGGGCAGCGCCTACAGGAGAGCTGCAGAGGTACAAGAGATCGAACGCAGGATCGTCCTGGCCCTCAACGAGCTGCTCAAGTACGGGATCACGTCTGTGCTTGACCCAGGTGTGACTGGTGATACCATGCGCGCCTACACTAGACTGTGGGCTACCAGGGCGCTGCCAATGAGGGTGAGTGCCATGCCTGGATGGCACGGGATGTCGTCTGTTTCCAGCCCTGACTATGTGCCTCCTGCACTTGAGGCCGGTCTGCAGCCTGGAGTGGGGGACGAGTGGTTTAGGGTTGGCAACCTCAAAATGGCCATTGATGGAGGGCTCGGTTCTAGAACTGCGATGATGCACGAACCTTTCAGGGACGGTTCCCGGGCAATAGTCCCAGCGAGGCTCGACCTTAACAGGCTGGGTACCTACATTTCCGATGCCCACGCATTAGGCTGGGGGGTAGGCATACACTGCTGTGGGGATATGGCCCATGATATCGCGCTCTCTCATATGGTCGAGGCACTTTCCAAAAGGAAACCTTTGCCGTATCACAGACACCACATTATCCACGGATACTATCCGACCAAGTACGCACTGGATACCATGGCTGAGTACGACATCGGCGTGTCGCTGCAGCCTGGATTCATATATGTTGAGGGCGACATATATCCTGATAACATTGACGAGAGCCTTTTGGCCGGGTTCAAGCCAGCCAGAACGTATTTGTCCCGGGGAATCAGGGTGGCCATCAACACTGACGTAGCTTCAGGGCCGTACGATCCCTTTGTAACCCTTTACGGGGCGGTTGCCAGAAAGACCATGACCGGGCTCGATTTTGGCAAGGCGGAAGCCCTGACCGTGAGGGAAGCTTTGCGCTGTTTCACTGCCGGCGGTGCATATCTTGCTTACAGGGAAAAGGAGTGCGGGGTCCTGGCACCAGGATACTTGGCAGATATGGCGATTCTGGACAGGGATATCCTTGATGCGGATCCTGAAGAACTGCTCAAGGTGAAGGTGGTCGCGACTGTACTGGGAGGCAGGTTTGTGCACATTACAGAGGAAGGCCCTAAGGTTCGGATCGGGCAAGAACACATACGCTGAATCGGTATACGGTTCAATGGGCGAAGTCACCAGAGAAGGTAGTATAATCGTAGTATCTCACGACGATTACGAAAGGCTGTACCGGGTGTATTGCTTGCGCTTCACTGGTACCTAAGAACAGATTAGAGTCCGGCTAGAACCAGCGTTAACGGAGGGATGCGCTAATGTCCGTAGCACCTGATGCTGCAACAGATGTTCCAGAATTGTCCAAGCAGGAGCTGAGACGCAATATATTCAACATGGTATGGCCTGTTACTGCAGAGAATGTATTGCATTTCCTCATTGGATTCATAAACACCGCCATGGTAGGGAGACTTGGGGCAGCTACCATTCTGGCGGTGGGTCTCTCGGGCAGGGTCAGCAGGTTTGTGTGGATAATCTTCAACGCCATTGGGACGGGCACGACGGTACTCGTAGCCCGGGCGGTCGGGGCAGGTGATCCCCTGCGGATGCGTCGTGTAGCACAGCAAGGCCTTCTATTGGCGGTTTCGCTTATAGGAGTGGTCGGGGCGGTAGTGTTCATCTTTGCCCCATCGCTGTTTCTGGTTTTCAAGGTGACACCTGAGGCGCTTCCCATAGGAACTGCCTACCTTAGGATGCTTGTGTTCAGTATGCCTTTCCAGGCACTCCTCATCGTCATAGGCGCAATTTTGCGGGGAATCGGCAACACGAAGATCCCCATGCAGATCGCGGTAGTCACAAACGTGATAATCGTAGCTTTGAATTCAGTCCTGATTTTCGGGCGCTTCGGCTTCCCTGCGCTGGGGTTCAGAGGCCCGGCCATTTCCACCATTATAGGACAAGCTGTTGGCGCGGTGATTGCAGTCAAGTACCTGCTGGGCGATGGGTCGCGGGTAAAGTTGGGGCTTGAGGACTTCTTCTCGTTTGATTCCCAACTTATCAAACGGCTTCTGAGCATTGGGCTCCCTTCGTCCGCGGAGATGGCTTTCTGGCAATTGGCCAGCGTTGTTATTGTCAGGCTGATTAACGGATTCGGAACTGAGGCCGGGGCCGCTTACCAGTTAGGGCTTCAGGCAGAAGGTATCTCTTACATGCCTACGGCAGGGTTCGCCATAGCTGCTACCGCATTTGTAGGCCAGTCGCTGGGAGCCAGGAACCCCCACTTGGCAGAGAGATACGTCAAAGAGATTGTCAGATGGGGTATTGTCTTTACTTCGGTCACAACTGCTTTGCTGGTCTTCGGGCCGAGGGTCTTAATGGGAATGCTTACTGACGATGAAGCGGTTATCGCCATAGGTGCCCAGTATCTCCTAATCATGGGGTTTTCGCAGATCCCGCAGCAGACGTCTGGCACGTTAAACGGTGTACTAAGAGGAGCCGGAGATACGGTTACTCCCATGATATCTGCCGGCATAGGCATATGGGGCTGCCGCATACCTCTCTCTTTCCTGTTTAGCAAGTGGTTTGGCATCACGGGCATATGGTGGGCAATCAACATTGACCAGTTCGCCCGGTTGCTCATCACAGGCTCGAAATACCTTAGGGGCAAATGGAAAGAGAATGTAGGAGACGGGCTTGAGGAGGAAGACTCAGAAGGATAGAACCAGGCAGCGACTGGCTATCCGTTGCACACTGGGCGACCAGGAATGAGGTCGACGACTAGCTATGCACGCTGTATGACCATACTTGTGGCGTCTTCCGGTGTCCGGGCGTGGCCGGGTATACTCGCGGCTACAGGTACTTGAAGATGATCTTTGCCTCTAATAGCCTGAGGTGCCGCTTAAGCTGGTTGTTTGTTTCCTGGCCTGAGAAGAAAAACAAAGAGAAAGCTTCCCAGAGGAACACCCAACCTCCAATCGATAACCCTTCTATAAGAATTGTGGTCAGGAGATTTGTTGGCGCAGCCGGCCTTGACATGTAACGCAAGGTCAGGAAAGCAAACGCCGCCACAGCGTAAGTCATCGTCTTTCTCCTGATGTCTGCCAGGGATCTCCTTATCAACGCAATAGTGTAGGAAAAGTTGTTCCTGATACCTTCCGCCGACAGGTGCTCTTTCTCTTCATCCCGCTGCTCTGCGGGCATGTAGAAATGCAGTTCTACAGGGTACCGCACGGGTATGTCGGCAGCGCTGCTTTCGATAAACTCCAAGACCTCTGGGTCCAAGTCCCGTCTCTTTACCGGGGAAGGGTCCCAGCCGTTGAAAATCTCGTTGTAGCTGTCGACTGATATTTCTATGATGAACTCGTCGGTGTCTGTATTCGTCTTGTACATCTGCCGCAGATAGGCTTCTTTAACTTGTCTGAAGGCGTTGCAGACCTCCCTTGTAAACCATGCCGTAGCATTTCGTGGTATTAGCCTTTCACCAGGCTTTCACCGGCCTCTTGTTTCCCTTATTGTATAGCTTGGCTTCTACCAGCGCCAAGCTAGATGAGACCTACGAGGCCCGGTCATCCATAAGTTATGATAAAATATAACCCGGCATGCCCTCCTATCATGGTGCCGGCATCACTGGCGATAGCAATTTGTGGACAGCATATTGTACCGCCGTGTGGTTAATGGTATAATCGTACCTGCTGTATGGTAGTGGGGGATCGGCTAGTGGTAGGCCAACAGACTCTGGATCTGTCTGCGGAGGTTCGAATCCTCCTCCCCCAGCCAGAGAGAATCGTGGCCCCATCGTCTAGCGGCCTAGGACACCGCCCTCTCACGGCGGAGACACGGGTTCGAGTCCCGTTGGGGCTGCCATAAGAATGTTACCCGCGTGAAGCGGATTTTTTGTTTTTCCCCGGATGGATATTACCCTCATATATATCCTGCTCACACATGATATTCACCGGTGCCGTGTCATGAGCTGTAATACGTATGCAGAGCAGTTTTTATTTCGGCACAAGAAGCGATGTCGGAAAAAAAGGAACTTTGTCAAAATGAGTTAACAAAAAGAAGGTATTGCAGGGCTTTGCAAAGAATTTCATTCGGAAAGATGCAATGATAATATTTCCAACAGCCCGGTGGGACGAGTTGCTAGCTGCGGCATGTTATAGCTTTAGCAGGCAACAGGGCGGTGAGAGTACGAAGGGACAGTGAGGGACCAGGTCTGTGCGGAAATGTTGGCTTGATTCACTAGACAGGGTGTTTCAAGAGTAGATATCCTTTTTATAACGGAAGGAGGCGTATTGGAGAGTGGAGCGCTACATAGGGCTTGATGTTGGTTACGGGTTTGTCAAAGTAACTGACGGCGACAGCGGTTATGCCTTTCCAAGCGTAGTAGGCGAAGGGGACCTGACGCCATCTTTAGTCACAGGGTACCACAAATCACAGCGGGTTGCCGACCTTCGGATAGGGATCGACGGCAAGGTGTACTTTGTAGGGAAACTGGCGATTCGCCGTTCCAGCCTGGCTTACCGGGGCTTGTCTGACACTAGGACGGAGGGAGAAGACCTCAGGGTGCTGGTCCTTTCAGCCCTGAGTCTTTTCTGTAACGAACCTACTAATAGGTTCGATGTAGTTACGGGTTTGCCTCCGGGCAGAATGCATCTCCGGGATCAATTGATTTCCCAGCTGGGAAGCCACCACAGGATAACGGTAGTGAGGGACCGCCGGATTCAGGATATCGATATCACCATTAATAGAATCGACGTGGTCCCGCAGCCTTTGGGGACATTCTGGTCTGAGACCCTGGATTTATGGGGACAGGTCAAGACTCCCCTGTTCGGCAAGGTTGGAATTGTAGACATAGGGTTTAAGACTACTGACTTTGCTGCTATTGAAGACGGCGAGTATATCCCTGAACAGACCCGGACTTTGGCGGTAGGCCTTTCTGCAGCTTACAGCGACCTTTCTGACAAACTCTTGGTGGAGCACGGTTTGGAAAGAGAGACTTACGCACTGGATGAGGCCTTTATTAAAGGAACGGTTAGTGTTGCAGGAAAGCCTGTAGACATAACGCAATTGAGAGACCAGAGCTATGAAGCCCTTGCAACCAAACTACTGGTAGAACTTGTGTCTGCATGGCGGATTCCCGAGTTTGACAAGATCCTGATAAGCGGCGGTGGCGGAGCTGCTCTTGGGAAGCACCTGTTGCCGCATTTGCCCCAGGGTGAACTGGTCTCGGATCCTGTTACAGCTAACAGCATTGGGTTCCTAAATTGGGCTAACCGCCTTTGGAGGGTGAACCTAGAGACCTCATCCGAGTGAAGTTCTTAACAAGTAAATGTAGATATATAGAAAGATAGAGAAATCGAGAGATAGAGAGAAGCTGAGCGGAGATTTTGGGGGTCGGCATGATGTTCGGTCGCACTACGAGCAGGAAGCAAACATCGGTGCTTGCTATGTCCAGTGATTTCGTTGGCCATCTTGCATATTCAGGTACCCTGGAGATCCTGGGCCGGGTAGAAGGAGACATTACTGTCAGTGGGAAGGTGATTGTCGGGCCATCCGGATCTTGTATCAGCAACATCAAAGCAGATGCTGTTGAAATACACGGAGAGGTTCAGGGCAATGTTGAGACGATGGTTCTCAAACTAGCCGCAGGCGGAACGCTGGTTGGAGATGCCAAATACAAGAGCATTATTATGGAAGAAGGTTCTGTGTTTCAAAGGATTGTGCCTGACGCTCCGGAAAAGCCGGTTGAAACCGAAGCAGCCACGCATCCCGGTAGCCCAGCTTCAACGGTTAGCGAAGGCCAAGGCCCCACAATGGCAGAAGAAGAAAGGGACACAGTAGCCGAAAAGCAAGTTCGCGAGGAAGCAGCTTCGGACAAGGAGCCTCAGGGTAAGCAAGTTCCAGGGAAGAAGCCCTGCTTCCAGACAGTGTTCTAAAGGTACACGCGCTAATCCGGGCGTAAAGCCGGGCATACGGATGGTTCCAGAGACAACGCCCGTCCCAGGATGGGGCGGGTTCTTGTTTCTGCTTCAAGCAATTTGCCTGGCTAGGGCTTTCTTGTCAACCGAATACAGTAAGGCGTTTTCTCTTGTGATTAGTCCGTTCCTAAACAGGTTCAGGATACTGTTATCCATGGTAGTCATACCGTCAGGCCTGCTTGTTTGAATGACCGAGCTTATCAGCGGGGTCTTGTTTTCTCTTATCAGGTTTCTTACGGCGTCATTAACACGCAAGATCTCAAACGCCGGGACGCGGTCTCCCCGGGTAGATGGTATGAGTTGTTGAGACACCACGGCTTGCAGAACCGTAGAAAGCTGGATCCTGATTTGGTGCTGCTGGTTCGGAGGGAACACGTCTATTATCCTGTCTATCGTCTTGGGCGCTCCTATGGTGTGCAAAGTTGAAAACACCAGTTGCCCGGTTTCTGCTGCGGTCAAAGCGATTGACGTGGTTTCCAGGTCTCGCATTTCACCTAAGAGTATTACATCTGGTGACTCTCTCATGGCTGCTCTAAGGGCTCTTGCATAGCATTGGGCGTCTATGCCTATTTCCCTTTGGTTCACAATGCTTTTCTTGTGGGTGTGGAGGTATTCAATGGGATCTTCCAGGGTTAATATATGGCATTCCCGGGTTTCGTTTATCAGGTCGATAATGGCGGCAAGGGTAGTTGATTTGCCGCTAGCCGCCGGCCCTGTGACAAGCACCAGTCCGTTTGTGAGGGTGCTTAGGTTCCGGACTGCCTTGGGAATCCCCAGCTCCTCAGGATTTGGAAGTTGGAAAGGTATTACCCGCACGACTGCTGCAACTGAGCCCCGCTGCTTAAACGCGTTCACCCTGAACCTGCTAAGTCCTGGCACAGACAATGAAAAATCTTTATCCCTCTCAGCTTGGAACTCGTGGTACAGGGTTTCCTTGGGGAACAAATCCCGAATAAGTTTTTCTGCAGCGCTGGGCGTCAAGGATTTATCGCCGAGTTTCTTGAACTCCGCCCCGGTTTTGATCACCGGAGGGAGCCCCACAGTGATGTGAATATCAGAAGCTTTTAGCTTTACAGCTGTCGCAAGAAGTTCATGGATGGCAGTCATGTGATCCCCCGTCCTTAGCCTTGATAGCCAGCGTGTGCCTACTCTGGCTGATTCCATAACTCGATTGCTGATTCGTATTCAAACGGTTCTTGGTACTGCTTCCACTGCAGTATTCGGAAACCCCACGCATCCGGTTCACCGGATCCTGCAACCACTTGGATTTCAACAAGCAAGTGCTGGCCGGTGGATCCATGTTGTCTGGATAGCTGGGTTGTCACCGTTATGCTGCCGGGGCCGTCTGGCTCTACCCTGACTTCGCCGATGATCGTGTCGTACGGGAGCTTGTTTCCTGCTTCCCCTGCGTATTCGTCAAGGCAATCTGCAAGCATCCTGGCCAAAGTGTCTTCTTTACCGCGTCCAAGGCCGCCCGCCTGAGCCAGGATTTGTGAAATGATGTCAAGAAGCACCTCGCCTCCTGCTTCAAGGGCGTAGTAGCTGTTTACCCATGATACTCCTTTCCGGGCCAATTTTAGGTTTGCATGGGATGATGCCACTGAAAGAGATCCAAGGGTTACCAGAAGCAGCATCAGGAAGATGACGAGGATTGATGAGCCACCGCCTTCGAACCTGCCCAAACGCCTGATGCTCACCTGATTGCTCCTTCCGTGCGGGCATACGGGGTGTAACACTTGAGAGTTTCAATGAAAACGATCTCTTCTTGCCCGTGCTTCTCAAGTGTATAGGGGATCAGGCGCAATACCCGTACGCTGATGGTGTAGGTACAGGAGCCATCCTTCTTGTATGAGCCTGAATTTGTGCCTGTATCTGTGCCTGTGGCGGCTGTACCCCTGGGTGCTAGTTCAACTTGAACTGAGTAGCAAGGCTGTGCCTGGGAGCTGTCAGGCGGTATGACAGCCCATGTTTCGTCGAAGTAAATACAGACCGCGGCAGCGTCGCCATTGCGGGAGAGGACCGCTCCCTTGGGATCAAAATCTTGTTCTGACAGTAATCCAGGGTGGGGCAGGGCCTTGATGGTTTCAACAACATTAATCGCGTGGGACATGGCTTTGTACATATCGTAGGATTTGGCGTTGTTATTCTTGGCAGAAATGAACATCAGGACGCTGAATCCTGCCAGGATCACCAGGACGGCAACGGACAAGATCATTTCAGCCAGAGCAAACGTACTTCTTCTCCCCACGTTTGTGCTAGGCATGGCCGCGCCTCCTTATCCCCCGGTTTGCTTGCATGAACTTACATTCCGTATGCTGCCCTTAAGGCCAAGGTCAAGCTGAGCTCCCTTGGAGTTTTCCCGCTATCACGCCAAATATCGATTCTTATCTTGGGGGATTTACCGCCTGGCTGTTCAATGCGCACATCAAAGCCACCGATTTCAGCGATTAGGAAAGAGGTGTTTTGTGTGACTTCGTCTCCCTCTAATACGAATGCTTCCCGTAGTCCGTCGTCTTCAAAGTAGATCCAGGTTTCATAAGCTGCAGAGTCAAGAGTCTCTGTGATTACAAGAGCTTGACCTTCCCCTGAAGGGCTGGGCCGGATGTGCATTGAATTCACGCAATCGTTTTGCCTTATCTTCATGTTAAGGTAGGAAAGCGCCACCATGAGTTCTGAGATCCGGCGTTTATCAAGGTCTACGTCTTTGAATGACCTGGCTGCAGCCAGGGCAAGCGTCAGGCAAGTTATACTAAACAGCATGAGTAGCAGCATGACAGATGCTAGCTTGACAGATGAACCTTTATTAATAGAGATGCTTGTGTTCGTCACTTCGTGCCAACCTTCTTTATTACATTCACATACGGCCTTATGTTCGATGCAAACACAGAATACTCGTAGTGGTATTTTGCTTCATCGATCCTGACCCCGTAGTTTTCCTCCAGGTACCGGAGGTTGGGAGGATAATGTCCTTCCAGGGCATAGCACTGGATAGCTGCCTTCTCAATGGAGCGTTTGATTGCTTCGGTTTCTGAACGTTCCAGTTTCCCCCGGTAGCTGCTTACACCCAGGCAGGACGCGGCAAAGTATATCAATGTGAGGCTTCCTAATATGACTTGTGCATTAACTCTGTACCCTGCCGGTGTTTTCATGTACCGCTACCTCCTTACCCCATGGAAGACATTATGCTTATCAGGGGCAGCACTACCGCAATCAGTACAACCCCGATTACAACCGACAAGGCTGACACCAGGACAGGCTCAATGCGGGATACTGCGCCGTGAAGTGTCCTGTGTACCTCGTCCTGGTATATAGCAGCCATCTTCCGGGCCATTGACGGTAGTTCCCCTGTCTTGTGTCCAACACGGACCATGTTCACAAACGAGCTTGGGAATATGTTTACCGAATTGAAGCATTCAGCAAGATCGTTTCCCTTTTCAATCTTCTGCCTGCACCAGGCAAGTTGTTTTGCCACATACCCGTTGCCTGCTACCTGAGCGGCCATCTCAAGAGCTTTTCCAACGTCCAGGCCGCTTTCAAGGGCATACCACATTACCGAGCTTACCCGCGCTGCGTATATTTTCGGGAATATCCCGTTTAGGATTTTTGTTTCAGCTTGAAACCGGGCAAACGTCTCCTTGCCTTCAGGTGTGGATTTCCAGACCCAGAATATGAGCCCGAGGACAAGCGGGGTTGCTGCAAGCCACGCTATGTTACTTGATATGAACATCCCGAGATTCATGAGCCCTCGTGCAATGACCGGCATATCTGCCCCTGAGGCAGCCAGGATGTCATCGAATACCGGTAAGATTTTCGATGTAAGCACCAACACTACTGCGGCAACCATGGAAATGAGTATCAGGGGATACGTAAGCGCATCTTTGATCTCGTGCCTCAGGCTGTGTTTTTGCTCGTAGTAAACGGCCAGGGATTCCATTACCTTATCTAAGGCGCCTGTGGTTTCGCCTACCTTTATCATGCTCACAAGATACGGCGGAAACAGGCCTTGGTTTGAAAGCGCCTGGTGTAACGGGATGCCGGCATGGATATCGTCGCCGATACGGACAAGATGTTTGCCAAAATACTCGTCATCTCCGGCAACCAAATGGACAGCGTCTGCCACCGGTATGCCGGCTTTGAATGCAACGGCGAACCGGTAGCAGAACCACGCCAACCGCTCTGGCGGCGCATATTTGCGGCGCGTATGCCCGGCCATCTTTCCCAAAACACTTCTTAGTTCAATCATGCCAGCGTCCCTGGCTCCTGTGCTTAGTAAGTATGTCTCCGCTTAATACTCAAGTCTTTTCCTGTAATTCTTGCTGTTGTTTATGAATTCAGAGCAGTACGATGAACCCTTCATGCCTGCGGCAAAAGTGGGATCCATGTGTATCCATCCATGGCCTTCTTTGTAGATAGAATAGAACTTGCTAATCCGGAGCCAGCCGGTGCCTTCAACGTAAACTTCATTCCAGGCATGATACAGGTAGTCAGGTGCAACATAACCTGTGACAAGTTTGGTGGGAATGCCCAACGACCTTAGCATTGCCGCCAACAGCGAGGCGTAGTCAAAACAGATACCCTTCCCGTCCTCAAGTATCTTGTCAGGGTCAGGAAGATAGCCTGGTTGTACCGTTCTTGCCTTGGCGTAGTCATACCTGATATTGTCAATGATGTACCTGCATATTACTTCGATTTTCTCAGTCTCAGTTTCAGTGTCTACGGTGAGTTCCTTAGCTAACTTGGCTGCCTGGGAGTCCTCGCGGAACATAATCAACTGGTGAGCCGTGAGGAACGGCGCCTTTTCATCTTCAAGTTCAACTTGAATGGACGTACCGAGTATGGTGGCATACCTGTTATCTACGATGTGTGCAAGCACCTTTACCGAGTATGTCCCGTTTCCCATCTGAAGGGGGTAGGGTTCGAACTCGCCTTTTGAGTTGAGATCATATATGTAACGTTCGCCATCCTTTTCGATGATGACCTTGAGTTTCTTGGGAGTCTCGGGCTCGTTGTACACGATTCTGACAAGCCCCTTGGAAATGTGTGAAATATCAACAGACGCCCTCTCGTTTCCTATTAGCCCCGGTTGCTCAGGCTCATCCAAATCCTCGTTTTCAACACCGGGGTGGGCTATGGATATACTTACGGACAGCGCCAATATCATAGCAATGAGTATGGTTGTGAATCTAAACAACGTCCTTTTCGTGTGCACGTAAGTAACCTCCTTGGAAACCGGCTGCTTTTGATGGCTGCTCTGCCGTCTGAATCCGGATCATCCTGCGTCATAGTCCAAATGCAGGCTTAATATTTATCGGAATCCCTGCTCCGTCTGCTTAGGACAAATAGCTGCCGGGAAGTAATCCGACCTTCTGTTGTCAGCTCGACGCCGGAGGGTCTGTTTAGGACAAATAGCTACAGGGAAGGGAAAGGATGTTTTCGCATAGAAGTGGTAATGCCAGACCATTGTGTATACCACTTGTGATTTGGAGGCGGATTATGCAGCGCAGAAAGTTCGGATTTCATGACTTTGAGGTTTCGGCCTTGGGATTTGGTTGTATGCGGCTTCCGGTAATCGACGATCAACCTGATAAAATCGATGAGGAAAAGACTGCCGAAATGATCTACTACGCTGTGGACAACGGTGTGGATTACGTTGATACAGCATATAGCTACCATCGCGAGCAATGTGAAGTAGTCCTCGGGCGCATACTCAAAGGCGGTTACAGGGACCGGGTGAAGCTGGCCACAAAGTGCCCCACATGGCTCATTGAAAACCCGGAAGCTTTTGACAAGTACCTGGATATCCAGCTTTCAAGGCTCCAGACAGACCGTATCGACATGTACTTGATGCACACCTTGAATAAGGACAGATGGAACAACATCTTGAAAAATGACGTGTTTTCGTTCATGGAAAGGGCCAAACAAGACGGCCGCATCAGGTATGCAGGGTTTTCATTCCACGATGACGTGGATACGTTTAAGACCATAGTTGACGCTTATGATTGGGATTTCTGCCAGATCCAGTACAACTACATGGATGAGGAGTTTCAAGCAGGAACCGAAGGGCTCAAGTATGCGGCAGCAAAGAACCTGGCTGTTGTGATAATGGAACCGCTCAGGGGCGGGCGCCTGGTGAAGAACATACCTGCCGAAGTACAGGAGATCATGGACCGGTCAGGGAAGGTGCGTACTCCTGCTGATTGGGCGCTCCGCTGGATATGGAATCATCCTGAAGTGACCGTAGTGCTGAGCGGTATGGGTAAGCTCAGCGAAGTCAAGCAGAACATCGAGACAGCTCGCACCGCGTTGCCCAACTCCCTCACCCAGGAAGAGTTGGATCTGTTCGAGGAAATCAAAGCTTCTTACAGGAAGCGGATCAAAGTCGATTGCACAGCTTGCGAATATTGCTTGCCGTGCCCCCAGGAGATTGTAATACCTGAGCTTTTTGATTACTATAACGACGCCTATATGTACAACACCCTCGATAGCTTTGCAACGAGGTACGATTGGATTGCTGAAAACTGGGGCAATCCCGAGAATTGCGTAGAGTGCGGCGAATGCGAAGCGGCATGTCCCCAGAACTTGCCTATAAGGGAACACCTGAAACAGATCAGGAGTGCAGCCGGAAGGAAGTAAGCGGAAGCTAGTAGGTCCGCCCTGCCTGGCTGGTGTGGACATACCGGGACGAAGTGATGTCCTGCAGCTTACAAGAGAAATGTCTTCAATGCCCCGGAGTTTCCGGGGCATGTCAACGGACAGTGATTTTGTCACCCCCAAGAATACTAATTTGGACAGTGAAAATGTCCCCCTCTTTGTTTAAGAAGTGGCGGCGTCCGCCGCCACATCTCAGTTTTGGTATTGCTGAAGAATCAAGCTAAGTCTTTTGTTTCTCTTCTGGAAGTACTGTTCTACCGGGTCATCGTGTTTCGGTGG
>FZPS01000214.1_pt109 | contig 13867 bp, 12 predicted proteins | sample 1817821 | NCBI WGS metagenome assembly FZPS01 (sample SAMEA104158645, study PRJEB21678) | metagenome | place: Germany | collected 2015-04-21 | reverse complement strand
AAAGCGACCATGAAAATGAACGGCACCGCAATAATCGCCGCTGACCACGGCAACGTCGATAAAATGCTGGACGAGGACGGCACCCCCTTTACCGCCCATACCACCTTCGACGTGCCGTTCTGTATCGTCGGCCCCCCGTGCAGGCTGCGCGAACGCGGCCGCCTCGCCGACATATCCCCGACAATGCTGTATCTTATGGGAATCCCGCAGCCGGCGGAAATGGACGGGGAAAACCTGATCATACCGTAGTTTTCTTTATAAATATTTGCGCGATTATTCGCGCGCGGCCATTAATTCAAAAAGGCGGGTATTGCCCATCTTTTTTTATTTTAATAAAAATGAGGCTTATGGAGTGAAGGTTATGCTATACCCAAAAAGCAAAGCCCCGAAACTGGACGAAAAGTTGTTCAAAAACCCGACCAGTGAATACCGCGGCACCCCGTTTTGGTCCTGGAACTGCCAACTGACCGCCGATTTGCTGAAACGGCAAATCGAACACTTAAAGAAAATGGGGTTCGGCGGGTTTCACATGCACAGCCGCACCGGCATGGCGACCCCCTATTTAAGCGATGAATTCATGGGACTTGTCAAAGCCTGTGTTGAAAAAGCCCGGCAGGAAGGCATGCTCGCGTGGCTTTACGACGAGGACAGGTGGCCTTCAGGTGCGGCCGGAGGCCTTGTAACAAAAAACAGGGAGTACCGCGCACGGCACCTGCTCTTTACCCCTTACCCGTATTCCGACACAGGCGAGAAACAGGCACAGAGCGTTTCCGCTGGAATAGGAGACCGTATGGAAAACGGCAGGCTGCTGGCAAGATACGATATCAGGCTCGACAAAGACGGGTATCTGAAAGAATACCGTATGCTTGCGGACGGCGAAACCGGCGAAGGCGAAAACGTATGGTACGCCTATCTGGAGATTGCAGGCGAAAGCGCATGGTTTAATAACCAGACATACGTCAACGCCCTCGATAAAAGCGCTATTGACGAATTTATCCGTATTACATACGAGGCATATAAAGAAGCTGTCGGGGAATATTTCGGCGGCATCGTCCCCGCGATTTTTACCGACGAGCCGCAGTTTGTCCGCAAAACCAACCTCTGTTTTGCGGATGAAAAGAGGGACGTGTTTCTGCCCTGGACGGACGATTTGCCCAAGACCTATTCCGAGGCTTACAACGAGGATTTGCTCCCGCGCCTGCCCGAACTGGTATGGAACCTTCCTTCAAACCGGGTATCCCCGACGAGGTACCGCTATCACGACCATGTCGCACAACGGTTTGCCGAAGCGTTTATATACAACTGTGGCGAATGGTGCCAGAAAAACAACATCTTGTTGACCGGGCACATGATGGAAGAATCGTCCCTGCTCAGACAGACGGCCTCTATCGGCGAGGCCATGCGTTCATACCCCGGCTTCGGCTTGCCCGGCATTGACATGCTGTGCGATTATCGCGAATACGCCACCGCCAAGCAGGCGCAGTCCGCCGCCCGCCAATACGGCCGCGAGGGAGTGCTGTCCGAGCTGTACGGCGTTACCAACTGGGATTTCGATTTCCGCGGCCACAAGCTCCAGGGGGACTGGCAGGCAGCGCTCGGCGTAACGGTTAGGGTCCCGCACCTGTCGTGGGTTTCGATGGGGGGAGAGGCAAAACGCGATTATCCCGCCTCCATCAATTATCAGGCCCCGTGGTACGAGGAGTACTCGCTGATTGAAGACCATTTCGCGCGGGTAAACACCGCGATGACGCGTGGGAAACCTCTTGTCAGGGTGGGCGTAATCCACCCGATAGAAAGCTACTGGCTGCACTGGGGGCCGAACCAGCATACCCTGGACTCCCGCGAGATGTTGGATAGACGGTTTGCAAATATCACCAAATGGCTAATTTTTAACCATATTGATTTTGATTTTATCTGCGAATCCCTGCTGCCCGGACAGTGCGAAAAAGGAGGCGCCCCCCTCAAAGTCGGCGCTATGGAGTACGACACCGTAATTATCCCCGGCTGTCAGACCCTGCGCTCAACAACCGCCGAACGCCTGAAAGCCTTCCGTGAGCAGGGCGGCCGCCTTATCGTGATTGGCGGTATTCCAGAACTCATAGACGCGGAACCTCAAAACGGCAGGCTTGATTTTCTCAAATCCGTAAAATGCATAGAGTTTGAAAAGCATACCCTGCTGAAAGAGCTTGAAACGGTAAGGGAGATAGACATTCGCAAATCCGACGGCGGCAGGGCCGACCACCTTATCGCCCAAATGCGGATAGACGGCAAATCGCGGTGGCTGTTTATCGCAAACGGAATAAGGCCCGATACCCACGACATATCCAAGCCGTGCAAGATAAAAATCTATATAAACGGGCAGTGGGCGCCAAAGCTTTACGATACCATCACCGGCGAAATAACTGAGCTGAACGCGAAATATGAAGAAGGCAAAACCGTAATAGAGTACACCCTCTATACCCATGACAGCATGCTGCTGCACCTGCAGCCGGGCGCCGGCACATCGGCCCTCCCTTCGGGCAAACCCGTTCATGCCGTCGACATAAAAGAGGGGTTTATCAGCAAAGTCCCGGTTGAGCTCAGCGAGCCCAACGTACTGCTTTTGGATATTGCCGAATACTCGCTTGACGGCGGCGAGTACCGGCCGGCCGAAGAAATACTCCGCATAGGCTCAATTATCAGGCAGGAACTCGGCATGCCGGTCGAAATGACCCAGCCATGGGTAATCCCGCCGCAAAAGCCTAAGCACGCTGTAAGCCTTCGGTTTGACATTACCAGCGAGATTGAACTGGATGATGTGCTGCTGGCTGTGGAAAACTGCAAACAGACGTCAATTAGGCTAAACGGCAAAGCGGTCGCTAACAAACCGATAGGCTGGTATGTGGATGAAGCAATAACAACCGTAAGGCTACCGAAAATAGTCAGGGGCAAAAACACACTTGAAATCAGCATTCCGTTCGGAAACCGCACCAGTCTTGAATGGTGTTATCTGCTGGGGGATTTCGGCGTTAAGGTAGCCGGCTTTGAAAAAGTTTTGACAAGCCCGGTACGCGAGCTGGCGTTTGGGGATATTGTCCCGCAGGGGCTCCCGTTCTACGGAGGCAATATCACCTATAAGCTAGCTGTCGAGGGAGACGGGCGGGATGTGTTAATCCAAGCTCCGTATTACCGCGGCGCTATGATAGGGGTAACCCTTGACGGCAAGCGCGTCGGCTCGATTGTGTTCGACCCGTACACCTTCAGAATACCCGCCCTGCCGAAAGGCCAGCACGAAATCGGGCTTGTGCTGTTCGGCAACCGCGTTAATACTTTCGGCCAGGTACACAACTGTGATCGGACGCTGACATGGTTCGGGCCAGGCGCATGGAGAACACAAGGCGATAAATGGAGCTATGAGTACAACCTCAAACCGACAGGCATATTAAAAAGCCCGGCAATAACCCAGATCTGACACAAAAGGCGGCAAAACTGCCGCCTTTTCCATTCATGTTTTTGTTTTTGGCCATTTGACCGAAAAATATCAAACAACACCTTATTAGAGAAGAATACTAAAAAACCGCCCTGACAGGCGGTTTTTTGCCGGTGCCGGCTATTCCTCCATCTGCTTTCCCAAAAACGCGGCCGCCACCTGCGCCAGCTTGACATCGCTTTCGTTCGGGATCGCCCCGGTTTCGGGCAACAGCATGCAGACAGCCCCGATTACGTCGCCCGCGGCGATTATAGGCGAAACCACCCCGACATAGCGGTCAACGCCGTCAGTCGGCGGAATTCTCTTTGACTCCCCCGCAACCGCAACCTTTGTGCGCCGCTGTTCGATGATTTCCTCAAGCTGGGAAGAGATACGCCGCTCCATATATTCCTTTCGGGACACGCCCGCCACAGCGACTATATGGTCGCGGTCGCAGATTAAAACAGGCATGCCGCAGGCGCGGGACAGAACATCCGCATAGGTCGCGGTAAACGGGGACATCTCCCCCACCGGCGAATATTTTTTAAACACCACTTCACCGTCATTGTCGGTGAATATCTCCAGCGGGTCGCCCTCGCGGATACGCATTGTCCGGCGGATTTCCTTCGGGATTACCACCCGCCCAAGGTCGTCAATTCTTCTAACAATACCTGTGGCTTTCATCAATAAACTCCTCCATATTATCGGTTCAAAATGCTTGTGAGCAAGGCGGAATACGGCAAAACCGCTAATCCCCGCCTATGGTTCACGTGTGAAAACGGCGTTAATATTATCTGTTATCTAAACCCGAATATACTAAATTTTGAATTAAAATTTAAAATTCTTAAAAACCCCCTTCTCCCCTCTTTTTACAGGTTTTTGCATCTTGCGGCATGAAAAAACAAAGGCTTTTATTGATAATTTGTCCCTTTTCGCTGCAAAAATTCCCGCCCGCCGCAACCCTTATCCCGGCTAAACCGTTTTTCGGTTAAACACAAAAAGTCCGGACAGTAAATATAGCCGTACAAAAAAGGACAGAGCAGTCTTTGGCGCAGTTACGGGAACCCTGACCGGCTCAAAATCCAAATCCTTCATATCTTCAACCACAATAGAAACTCACCGGCAAAGCCGGTGGGTTTTTATATACAAAAAGACCGCCTCTCATTCAATTTTTCACAAAACTGACCGGTGGTTTTCCATAACGCCTCCTAAAGGCACGACTGAAATAGCTCTCATCGTTAAAGCCGCTCAGAAAACACGCCTCCTTGACCGAATAGTTCCCGTATCTCAGCAGATCCTTCGCAAATGAAAGGCGCAGCGCCGGACTGATATTCACATAAACTGCAGATGTCAAAACCGGTATAAGGTTTTATGCCAGTAAATGATTTTGTTTTCGGATAGAATTACTGGTTTATTTGCCTTGAAAGAGTTTTCCCATGGCGGGGCAAACAGCTTTTTGTAGAAAACTATATATCTTCAACCACAAAAATGAGGCGGCCTGATATAACTGGTAATATATTTCGGGCAATTAAACTTGCAGTTTTCATATCACCGGGCAGGAATGTTTTAAAGTTGATTTCATCAAAAAAATCTATTATACTAAACCATATAAAGATAGCCGCGGTTGCAAAGCGGCTAAATATTTGCGAGAACGGAGAGGTTGTAATGAAAAGAAAGGCCGCTGTTTTGTTTGCAGCCATCCTGAGTCTGCCGGTCTGCCTTGTAGCAGCCGCAAAAGAGGCTGTCCCGACCGGTGAACGCATCAATATCCTGCCTTATATCCTAGCGGCAGTCGCTTTGGTTTTGATTGTCGCATTGGCGTGGCTCACATATCTTTCCAAAAAGAAAAAGTAACCGTGGGATTGATATAAGGAGGCCTGCCGATGTCCCGGAAAATCAATAAAATAAACGTGAGCCGGGTTTCCCGCGCCGCCGCGGCGGCAATCGCGGCTTTGTTGGTCTGCGGGTTTTGGGTATCGGCCGCGCCGCCCGGCTATGAGAACAGGCGCCTTTGGCTTGCGAACCAGCCGGACCGCCAGTCCCCCTACGTCAAATACTATATTGACGGCAAGGAGCAGCCGGCGAGCAAAATCAACTGGGTTGCCGGAAGGGGTTCGGGCAAAGCCGTGTCCCTTTCGGGAAAAGGGGAATATCTTGAACTGGGGTATTACCAGCTTCAGGTACACACCATGACAATCGCCGGATGGTTTTACTGGAGGGGCGCGGCCGAAGGGATGGAGCGGGAAACCATGCACTCGCAGAGGTTTTTCACCTTTTCCCGCAACAAGGACGTGTGGCTTTCGGTAATGCCGCACTCAAAAAAACGCAATGCCAAGCACAAGGACGGCGGGGTGCTGGACGGCGTGTATATGGCGTTTTCGATGGGCAGCGGCAAAGAAAAGGTTTTTTACGAGTTTTTCAATCCCGCAACACCCGGCAAGACGCATTACGGTATCCCGACGGGCGAATGGCACCACATCGCGCTGACCATGAACGCAAGGTCCCTCTGCCTTTATATTGACGGGCAGCTATGGTTTGAGCGGATGCTGATACTCGGCGTCGAGGAAATGCGGAACAACCGCCTCAGGATTGGCGCCGGGATTTGGGACGAGCCGACCCTGAACGCGGTCATTGACGATTTGGCGATTTATAGCTTTGCGATGAGCGCGGAGCAGGTAAAAATGCTGTATCACGGCATTGACCCGCAGGAAAAAGGCGCCACCCTGCCCCCGCCCACCCAGCCGTCCCTGCCAGAGCCTCCCTCCCAAGACCCCTCCGACATCGGCGGCGCGGAGGAGGACGGCACAATTCTGGGGCTCCCTTCGTGGACGGTATACCTTGCTGCGGCACTGCTTGCTGTTTTTGTGGTTTTGTCGGTTATTTTTTCGGTCAGAAAACCTGACGCCGGCGAAACCGGGGATGGAAAAGGAGGCGCAAGCCCATGACAAGCCTGAAAAACACCGCGCGGCTGTTGCTTTCTGCACTGGTTGTATCCGCCTGCCTTATAATCCCCGCAGTCGCGGCCACCTCCGCTTTGGAGGAGTTTGACAACCCCAACAACGACTACATAAAAATCTACCTGATAACAAAGCAGGACGGACAGGGCATAGTGATGGAAAAGCCGGAGCGCAGGGTGTTCTGGGAATACCCGCTGCTTTCGGCTGGCCAGACCCGCACTGGCACTCTGTATATAAAAAACGAAACCCAAAACAGGCTTGACTTCTCGAAATCCGCAATCAACCTTCCCTATGACGACCAGCAGGCGCTGCAGTATATCGCAAATTTAAAAATCGCCGTCCTCTCGTCGTCGGGCGAGCCGCTGTATCAGGGAAGCTACGGCAGTATAGCGGAAAGTTTCGGCAACAGCTTCAAATTCCCGCCGCTTGACCCCGGCGAAACCGGCGAATTCACAATCACTTTAAGCTGCCCGTTTAATTACACCAGCACGCCCGAAAACCAGACCGCGGCGGTAGATTGGAAGATAACGCCCTCAAACGAGGACAAAAATGGGCTGTTAAGCCGCAAAACCGTGCTGGTTTTTTCAATCTGTGCGTTGTTGGTGATTACCGCAGTAATTGCCGCCGGCTTAATCCGCTCAAGGCGGGCGGGCCAAAACTGATGCCAAAAACAGGCATAAAATTTTTGGGTTAAATATTGTATACTATCCTTGATTTGAAAGCTGGAAGGACATATCAGATGAAAAGGTCAGGCAATACAAGAAAACGCAAGCGCAAAAACAGAAGAATAGCCAGAAGGCGGCTGATAACCCTATCCCTTTTTACGCCTTTTTTGTGTCTCCTCGTCTTTGCGGGCTGGCAGCTTAAAAACACCGTCTTTGGAGCAATCGAAACGGGTGAACAGCCGGTACCGCAGACCACCGCGACATCCGCGCCGGCCACCACAACCACAACCCACCCGACAATTCCGGTAAGTCTGCCTCTTTCTTCCCCGCGGGTTGTGGTTTACGACGTAACCCATTCCGCCCTGCTTTTTAGCCAGAATTCGGAACAGCGCTGTTCTCCCGCCAGCCTGACCAAGCTTCTGACCGCAATCATCGCTACCGAAGAATGCGAGCCCGGCGAGATATTCACCGCGGGCAGCGAGCTGTCCTTTGTCCAGCCCGGCTCAAGTCTGGCCCACATCAAAAGCGGGTACAAGCTGACAAGAGAGATGATTTTAGACGCGCTTTTGCTCGCGTCCGGCAACGACGCCGCATATACGATAGCGGCGCATGTCGGCCGCAAGCTGCTCAACAACCCCGACGCCGGCGATATCGAGGCTCTTTTCGCTTTTTCGGATAAAATGAACTCAAAGGCACAACAGCTCGGCGCGGTGAACAGCCATTTTTCAAATCCCGACGGGTATTTTGCGGCCGACCACTACACCACCGCGTCCGATATGCTTAAAATCGCCCTTGCCGCCATTAAACACGACAATATTCGCCAGACGGTAGCCAGGCAGCAGGCGAGCCACACCCTTGTCTCCGGCCAGAAATTGACATTCAAAAACACCAATTTTCTGTTAAACCCGTCAACCCCTTTTTATTTTGAAGGCGCGACCGGCATAAAAACAGGTAAAACCGATGAATCGGGGCACTGTGTCATCGCGAGCGCAAAGCGGGGCGGGATTGAAATATTCGCGGTGGTGATGGGAAATCCGACAGACAACGGCCGCTGGAATGACGCTGTCGCCCTCCTTAATCAGGCGTTCGCGGCCTGCGCGGGTTTGGATTAAGGTACAGGGAATATTGAATAAACGAAAAATGAATTATCCACTATTTAACGTGTTCGCAAATATTGAAGTTTTACACAGAAAAAACGGCAATCTGCATTTCGCAGATTGCCGTTTTAATTGGTGGACGTTAACGGACTTGAACCGCTGACCCTCTGCACGTCAAGCAGATGCTCTCCCAGCTGAGCTAAACGTCCTCGTTTGTCGGGCAAGTGAAATTATATAAAAAAACCGGACGCTTGTCAAGCTCAAAACCGCGGCTTGTATTTTATTTTGCAGAGTTCGGTGATATAATGGAGGATGTGATATCCATTTATCAACGGGAGCTTTAATATGAACTATTCCGACGCGCTTGAATACATAAACGCCCTTAAAAAAGGCGGAATGAAGTGGGGACTTGACAGGATAAGGCGGGCGCTACGCCAATGCGGCAGCCCCGAACTCGGCCTTCGATTTGTGCATGTCGCGGGGACCAACGGCAAAGGTTCCACCGCGCGGATGATACAGTCCATCCTGACCGCCGCGGGCTACCGGACCGGGCTGTACCTTTCTCCCGCCATCACCGGGTACAGGGGCACCATAACAATTGATAATACAGCGATTCCAAAGCAGGATTTTGCGGGCATTGCCGGCAGTCTCGCCGCGCTTTTGAGCCATACGGACGATACCGAAAGGCTTTCGGAGTTTGAGTTCACGACCGCTCTTGCCCTTTTGTATTTTGCAGGGGAAAAAGCCGATATCTGCGTAATCGAATGCGGGCTTGGCGGGAAAGAGGACGCGACCAACGTCATCCCTGCCCCGCTCGCCGCGGTGCTGACGCCGGTTTCCCTCGACCACACCGGTATCCTCGGCAGTTCAATCAGCCAAATCGCCGCGGCAAAATGCGGGATAATAAAGCCGCCCTGCGCGGTGGTCTCCTCCCCGGAGCAAAACCATGATGCGCTGGCGGTGATACTCAAAACGGCAGCCGAAAACGGCCTTGCGGTGCGTATCCCTTCAAAGTCCGCGGCGAGAATAAAAAAGCTTATGTTCGGCGTTACACAGTTTGAATACGACGATATGCTGATAACTCTGCCGCTGACCGGCGGGTTTCAAATCGGCAACGCCCTGACGGCGGTGGAAGCGGTGCGCTCCCTTGAAAAACACGGCTTTCAGGTGTCCCGCCGGCAAATCACAGAGGGACTAAACCGCACGGCCATCCCCTGCAGGCAGGAGGTTTTGCGGCGCTCTCCGCTGATTATGGTTGACGGCGCTCACAACCCGCAGGGGATTGCCGCGCTTGCGGACACCTTAAATCGCCACCGCATAAAGGGGCTGACTCTTGTGATGGGAATGCTGGCGGACAAGGACGTTTTTGAATGTATCCGCCTGCTCGCCCCGTTCTGCGCTAAAGTAATCTGCTGCACGCCCGAACCCCCCCGCGCGCTGCCCGCCTTAAAACTTGCCGAAATCGTGAAAAAGGCGGCACCCTTTGAGGTCATGGTGGTGGATTCCCCTGCCTCGGCGATAAAGACCGCCTTAAAACAGCCGGAAACCCCGATACTGGCGGCGGGCTCGTTCTACACCGCGTCGGCGGTGAGGCAGGCATTATTAAAAAATAATGAATTTATGAATTAATTAGATAATTTTCAAAAAATCCGTGTTATAATATCGGAAAATAATAAAGAGGAGATGAAAACGCGGGAAAGAGAATTACCGACAGGGTTACATGGGTTGGCAAGGTGGACTGGGAACTGCGTAAATTCCACGGCGACGAGTTTTCAACCCATCACGGCTCCTCGTATAACTCGTATCTGGTCAGGGATAAGAAAACCGTGCTGATTGACACCGTATGGCTGCCGTACGACAAGGAATTCGTTTCAAGCCTCAAAGATGAAATAGATTTAGGCCAAATTGACTATATAATCATCAACCACGGCGAGGTGGACCACAGCGGGGCGCTTACGGAGCTGATGCGCAAAATCCCAAACACCCCGATATACTGCACCGCGAACGCGGTCAAGTCGCTTAAAGGCCAGTACCACGAGGATTGGAATTTCGTTACGGTAAAAACCGGCGACACCCTGAATCTCGGAGATACCACACTTACATTCATCGAAGCTCCCATGCTGCACTGGCCGGACACAATGTTCACTTATATGAGCGGAGATAATATCCTGTTCAGCAACGACGGGTTCGGGCAGCATTTCGCCGCCGAGACCCTGTACAATGACTCGGCGGACCAGTGCGCGCTTTGGGAAGAAGCAATCAAATACTACGCCAACATATTAACCCCGTTCAACCCGATGGTAACGCGCAAAATCAATGAAATCCTTTCGATGAACCTGCCGATTGACCTGATCTGCCCAAGCCACGGGGTTATATGGAAGGACAACCCGACGCAGATTGTGGAAAAATACCTGCAATGGGCAGATAATTTTCAGGAAAACCAGATTACCATCATCTACGACACCATGTGGAACGCCACCCGACGGATGGCCGAAACGATTGCCGAGGGCATATCCGAGGCTGACCCTAAGGCCACCGTCAAAATATTCAGCGCGTCCAAAACCGATAAGACGGATATAATCACCGAGGTGTTCCGCTCGCGCGCGGTGTTGGCCGGCTCGCCGACAGTCAATAACGGTTATCTCTACTCGATAGCCGGCATACTTGAGCTAATCCGCGGAATGAAATTCAAAAACAAAAAGGCCGCGGCTTTCGGCAGCTACGGCTGGAGCGGCGAGTCGGTTAAGCTGATAATTGAACAGCTCGAACACGCCGGACTCAAGGTCGTGGACGCCGGGTACCGCGTCAACTGGCATCCGGACCAAAGCGAGCTTAAAAAAATCAGGGAATACGGCAGGCAGCTTGCGGCAAGCCTGCAGGCCTGATTTAAGGCAGGCGCCGCCCCGATATATTGCAAATCTCTTGTTTTAAAAACCCACAACCCGTGTTATGATAGTTTTATATTAGATTAGGAGTGATTGTCTTGAAAAAGGGCACCAAGATTGTTCTGGGCATTATAGGGATCCTGGTATTGCTTACAGTAATCGTAATAGGCTGGGGAATATCCACCTATAACGGGATTGTGGCATCGGAAACCGAAGTCGAAGCAAAGGCCGGAAATATCCGCGCCCAGCTGCAGCGCAGGAGCGACCTTATACCAAATCTTGTTGAAACGGTAAAAGGATATGCGGCGCATGAACAGGAAATTTTCACACAGATTGCCGACGCCCGCGCAAGGTTAAGCGGCGCCGCGACCATAGAGGAACAGCAGGAGGCGAACGCCGAGCTTTCATCCGCGCTGTCGAGGCTACTCGCGATTGCCGAAAACTACCCCGATTTGAAAGCAAACCAGAATTTCATCAACCTGCAAACCCAGCTTGAAGGCACCGAAAACCGGATTAATGTCGCGCGCAAGGACTACAACGACGCGGTCAGGGAGTATAACTACAGTATCCGCCGTTTCCCGTCCTCAGTTATCGCAGGAATGTTCGGATTTGAAAAAGCTGAGATGTTTGAAGGCGAATCCGGTATCGAGTCTGCGCCCGAAGTGAGCTTTTGATGCAGGGAGAGTCGAAATGACACATCTGTTCAAACCAAGGCTTACGGCGGCACTGCTTTTTATTATCATAGTTGCTTTATCGCTGGCAGGCTGCGACGACACCGAGCAAGAACTTAAACCTACCGAAAGTTTTTTTGTAAACGATTTCGCCGATGTGATAACGCCTGCCGACGAGGATATAATCTACTCAAAGGGAGTTAAGCTGCAGGAACAGACCGGCGCGCAGGTAGTCTGCCTGACTGTGAAAAGCCTCGGCGGCAAGGATATCCGCGAGTTCAGCCTTGAAATAGCGCGGGAATGGGGTATCGGTCAAAAAGACAAGGACAACGGGGTTTTGCTAACCCTCGCCTTGAGCGAGCGACAGGTCGGCATCGAAGTCGGGTACGGACTTGAAGGCGGCCTGACCGACATCGAAACCGGCATTATCCTCGACACCTACGCGCTGCCGCACTTCAAAAACGACGACTTTTCAACCGGTCTTAAAAACGCGTACAGCGCGCTTGTCAACGAAGTGTACATCGAATACGGCATTGAGCCTGAGGAAGGGTACACCCCCGCCGGCGAAACCGGCGGCCGAGACGCGGACGAACAGGATACCGAGGAATTACCAGGATTTATACCCGTCATTGTGATGCTTATTATCCTGGTTCTTATATTCTCCACCCGCAGGCGAGGCGGCCCGCCCTTCATCTTCTTTGGAGGCAGAGGCGGTTTCGGCGGCGGGAACTTCCGCGGCGGTGGCGGTTCCGGCGGAGGAGGCTTCAGCGGCGGCGGAGGCAGTTTCGGCGGCGGCGGCAGCTCGCGCGGGTTCTGACAAAAACGCAAATAAAGCAGGGCTTAACCGGCCCTGCTTTTATGTTTTAATACCATTGAAACGCCCGCCGAATTTCGGCGGGTTGATTTATGCGGTGCGCTCTTTTTTGTATTTCTTTTCCTCCCACGCCGCCGAGCCTTCCTGAATGTCTGTAGAGCTCAGCACATACCAGACAGAGGCTATAAGAATTCTCATATCAAGCGACAAGGAGAGGTTGTTCGCATAGAACGCGTCCATCCGGGCTTTTTCGTAAATACTCAGTTTGTCGCGGCCGCTTGTCTGCGCTATGCCGGTGAGTCCGGGACGCACGCTGCACGCGCCGTTGCGGGTCCTGATCTCCAGCAAATCGGTTTCGGACAGCACCACCGGTCTCGGGCCCACAAAACTCATCTGACCGAGCAGGATGTTGACAAACTGCGGCAGTTCGTCAATGCTTGACCGGCGCAGGAAACGGCCGAATTTGGAAATGTACTTGTCCGATTCTTTTAATTCACGGGTCGCGACCTCAGCCGGAGCGGATTTAAGCATTGTCCTGAATTTAAGGATTTTAAAGGGCTTGTTGTTGCGCCCCATGCGGGTTTGGACAAAGATTGGAAAAGCCTTTGTATCAATAGCGACCGCAATCGAAATCAGCAACAAAAACGGCAGAAGTATCACAAGAGCGGCAAGCGAAAACACGATATCGAAAATGCGTTTGAATGCGAGGAAAGCGCGATAGCTGAACGTATAAGCGCGGTAAGTGTTTATGCTCAACACTTTTTGCATAGAATATCTCCTTTCCTGCTGTACTTTCCAAAAGGAAAAAACATCCGCTCTTTTCAAGTACTGTTGCATTATACTATTCCAATTCACAAAAATCAAGTTTCATTTTTGTAATCTTCATCAAATTGGTATATCTCCAACAAATAATAGTCTATTATTTCTGATCTTGTGCACAAAAATTAACAGCTAAATCCGGCTATTTGCTGATCAAGGCCGATAATCCGCCTTTCGATAGTATTGCCTTTATAAAAACTCATATACATTTGTTTTTACCGATAAACGATAACAATTTATTGTTTTATTTTCTCATTTTTATATGAATTAAGTTTTAACATTTTTTTAATTAAAAGCGAAAAGCCCCCGCCGCGTTGATGCGGCGGGGGCTTTGAGCCTACAATATCATCAAAACAGCGAGAGTGTCAGGAAAAGGGTTGACATGAGCGAAGATACCAGCGAAACAACAGTGATCTGGGTGTTGATTGACGGGCCGGCGGTATCCTTGAAGGGGTCTCCTACCGTGTCGCCGACAACAGCGGCTTTATGGGCGTCCGAGCCCTTTCCGCCG
>FZPS01000065.1_pt655 | contig 13869 bp, 14 predicted proteins | sample 1817821 | NCBI WGS metagenome assembly FZPS01 (sample SAMEA104158645, study PRJEB21678) | metagenome | place: Germany | collected 2015-04-21 | reverse complement strand
GGTCTCAGTCCCGGTCGTAGCGATCGGCGGGATCAACCGGGAGAACGTCGACCGGGTCATCGCCGCAGGGGCTGATGGTGTCGCTGTGATATCGGCGGTCGTCGGAGAGCCTGATATCGCGGCCGCTGCATGGGATATGCGGGCCCTGATCACGGCTGCGAAGGCCAGAGCCCGGGAATAGCCACGGGGCTGCCCGGACACAAACCATCTTAGTTTTTGTCATACAACCTCCTAGAGAATTATCCATGACCGAGATCATATTCAAACCGATCGGTACCATCTATTCCCCGTTCACCGACCCGAGGGACATGCCCATCCAGCCCGTCGGCGCCCGGGGCGTCCGGGGCACGATCGAGCTCGACCCGGCTTACGCTGCCGGCTTAAGAGACCTCGATGGCTTCTCCCGGATCATCGTCCTCTACCACTTCCACCGTTCCAACGGCTACTCGCTTGAGGTGATCCCGTTCCTCGATAAAACACCGCGCGGCGTCTTCTCGACGCGGGCCCCCCGCCGCCCGAACGCGGTAGGACTCTCCATGCTCAAGTTGATCGCCGTCGATGGTGCGACGCTCACCGTCGAGGATGTGGATATCCTGAACGGAACCCCGCTCCTCGATATCAAGCCCTACGTCCCGGTCTTCGATGCTCACCCCGATGAGCGCTCCGGCTGGGTGACCGCGACATCAGGGGAGGCCGGCGCCATGCGGTCCGATGACCGGTTCGTTGATATGTGAGAAAGTTAAGTCAATACTTTTTACATAACCCGGAAGTAAACGATAATACTTTAATACCGCAGATGTGGATACTAACCGGTAACCATGAAGAGTAAACCCATAGCACTCGTTACCGCCATCATCCTCGCCGCCCTCATCGGATCAGCGGGGTGCATGGCCGGGGAGGCGCCGGCTACCGATACATCGATACTCGTCTACTCCGGAGCCGGACTCAAGAAACCGATGAACGATATCGGCGATGCGTTCACCGAAAAATACGGCATCAATGTCGAGTATACATTCGCCGGCGCGGGCACACTCGTGAGCCAGATGGAGCTCTCCCGGAAGGGCGATGCCTTCATCTCTGGCGGGACACCAGATTACCGTGTCGCGCAGGATAAGGGGCTTGTCGGAGAGCCCGGGTATGTCGCCTACCACGTCCCGATCATCGCCCTCCAGAAGGGGAACCCAAAGAACATCAGATCGGTTGACGACTTCGCCCGGCCGGGGCTGAAACTCGCCCTCGGCGGCGTGGAGTCGACCGCGATCGGGAAGGCCGGCGACAAACTCTTCGCAAAACACGGTATCCGTGATGCCGTCGAGGAGAACGTCGTCCTCAGGGCACCGACGATCAACGAGGTTGTGATAGCGATGGAGATGGGCACCGCTGACGCCGCGCTCCTCACGCTCGATATCATCAACCACGAGACGATGGATACCATCGACCTCCCGCAGGAGGACGGCCTCACCCTCATCGTCCCGGTAGGCCCGACCACCTTCACAAAGCAGCCGGATGCTGCAGGGAAGTTCGTCGAGTTCGTCACATCCGATGAGGGGAAGGCGATATTTGCAAAGCACGGGTTCCCGACATACCCTGACCCGAAGTACGAGGGAATTAAACCATGACAGAGAATAAAGAATTCACATGCAGGGCTATCGGTATAGCCCGTACACCATTTTCCGACCCGACCGCGACCCCGATCCAGGGCATATTTGCCACTGCACGGGGGACTGTGGAGATCTACCCGGAGTATCAAGAAGGACTCATAGCGCTTGAGGGGTTCTCCCATATCATCCTCATCTACCGGTTCCACCGGGCTGCCGGCGAGGAACTCAGCGAGCAACCGCTCATCGACGGTGCCGAGACGCACGGGATATTCGCGACCCGGCACTTCAACCGCCCGAACCGGCTCGGTATATCGGTCGCCAGGGTTATTGCGATCGAGGGGGGACAGATCTCCATAGAGGGTGCTGATCTCCTCGACGGGACGCCGATCCTCGATATCAAGCCCTACATCCCCGGGTTTGACTGCGCCGCGGACGCAACATCCGGCTGGGTGACACCCGGGCACATCGAGCAGATCCGCCGGCAGAGCGGGTCGTTCTAGGCTGGTCGGTCGTGCCTCAGAAGCGGGACACCCTCCCCCGACTATCTGTTTTTAAGGCGTTCTTCCTCGCAGTCCTCTTCGCTATCGCCACCTACATGGTCGTCGTCATCGTCGGCCTCATGGTCTACCCGCCGCTCCCGGCCCTCATGGAGAGCCTCACCTCGCCTGAGATCCTCTTTGCAATCAGGCTCTCGCTCATCACATCGATTATCTCGACCACCCTCTGCGTCGTCGCCGCGATCCCGGTCGCCTACTCCCTCGCCCGGTTCTCGTTTCCGGGAAGGAGGTTCATAAACACCATATTCAACATACCGCTCGCCCTCCCGCCGCTCGTCGCGGGCGTGGCGCTGCTCATATTCTACGGTCCCTCAACGTTCGGGCAGATGCTCTCGGCCGCGGGGCTCGATATCATATACACACCGCTCGGGATCATCGTCGCGCAGTTCTTCGTCAACCTCCCCTACATGGTCAGGGTCACCCGGTCGGCTTTTGAGTCGATCAACACCCGCTACGAGCACGTCGCAAGGACTCTCGGATGCACCGAGTGGGGGGCGTTTCGCCAGGTCACCCTCCCCCTCGCACGGGGCGGCATAGCCGCCGGTCTCGTCATCACCTGGTCAAAGTCCATCGGCGAGTTCGGCGCGGTCCTCATGCTCGCGGGGGCCACCCAGATGAAGACCGAGACCCTGCCGATCGCGCTCTTCCTGAACATATCGACGGGAGACCTCGACCTCGCCATCGCGGCATCGGTCATCCTGATCGTCATATCGGTGGCATCGCTCCTTATCTTTGAGCGCTACACCGACGGCCGGGGGATATTCTGATGCTCGACGTCAGGGGTCTATCCCTCTCCCTCGGGGAGTTCACCCTGAACGGCGTGGACATGACCGTCGGCGCCGGGGAGTACTTCATCATACTCGGTCCGACGGGTGCGGGAAAGACGATCCTCCTTGAGACGATAGCGGGGATATACACGCCTGAAGCAGGATCGATCTCCCTCGACGGCCGGGATATCACCCGCACCGACCCGAAGGACCGGGGGATCGGCATGGTCTACCAGGACTACATGCTCTTTCCCCACCTGACTGTGGAGGAGAATATCGGGTTTGGCCTCCTGCAGAAGAAGGTGGAGGCCGGCCGGATCCGGGAGGTGGTCGGTGAGACCGCAGACCTGCTCGGCATCGGCCACCTTCTTTTGCGCTCCCCGGAGACGCTCTCGGGCGGCGAGCAGCAGCGGGCCGCGATCGCGCGGGCTCTTGTCCTCCAGCCCCGCGTCCTCCTCCTGGACGAACCGCTCTCCGCGCTCGACGCCGCCACGCGCGACCGTCTTCGGAGGGAACTCAAGTCCGTCCACCTGGCGACCGGGACGACGGTCGTCCATATCACCCACCACTTCGAGGATATCTTCGCCCTCGCTGACCGGGTGGCGGTGATGCAGGATGGAAAGATCGCCCAGACCGGAACACCGGATGAGGTCTTCAGGAAGCCGGCAACCGAGTTCGTTGCGGCCTTCACCGGCATGGAGAACGTCTTTTACGGCGTATCGAGGGTCAGGGGCGGGGAGGCGACGATCGATCTCGGCGCGATCACCCTCCGGACCGTCACCGCGGTCGAGGGGGATGTCTGCGTCGGTATCCGGCCCGAGGAGATGATCGTCTCACGGGAGGCGTTTGAGTCGAGCGCCGTGAACGCCTTCTCAGGAAGGGTGACCGAGATCCAGCGAAATGGTATATTCTCGCGGATCGTCATAGACGCCGGCATCCCCTTCGTCGCCGTCCTGACCCGGCAGAGCGTCGCCCGCCTCGACCTCGCCGAGGGGGAGCAGGCCCATGTCACGTTCAAGGCCTCGGCGGTTCATGTCTTCCCACGGTAGCGGGGGTTTGCTGCAGGGGTGACTGGAGTTACGCCGGAAGTGAGATGGTGCCATTGAAGATGGGGGAGAGCGGGCCATGCTGTATACCGGGCCCGGGAACCCCTGAAAAATAGGGAGATCGATCCTTCAGATCTTCACAAACCGGTCTTTTCCCACGCCGCACCGGGGGCATCTCCAGTCGGCGGGCAGATCTTCGAAGGCTGTACCTGGCTTAACCCCACTGGAAGAGTCCCCGACCGTGGGATTATAGACATAACCACATACTACACATCGATATGAGTCCAGAGAGATCACCTGCTGAACCCCACCTGCCTCGCGGGCCGGCGGGCATACGATCCCATGTTGACCGGGATATGTATAAGCGCTCCGGTCAGGGTGCCGGGAAAGAGAGTTCCTTTCCCGATATACCATCGAGGACGATCGAGCGCTCCCCACGCTCCGATGAGAAACCGACCTCATAGACCGGGTAGTATACCGTCTCAAACCCGACGATCTCGGCCGTCGGTTCAAGCCCTTTCAGGATGATCCGGAGCGACGCCTCCGTGACCTTCGCCTCCAGCGCCTCCTCGCGGAGGGGCTCCATGGGGAGATCCTCCCCCCGCCTGAGCGTGTGCAGCCCCGGGATCTCCCCGGTGAGGAGCGACACATAGACCACGGCGCTCCCGGCTGTCGTCATCTCGGTGACGAGCTTTGCCTCCCGGAGCTGCTTTATGGCTCTCTTCACCGCGCCGGGGGAGAGACGGGTATCGGCCTCGATCTCGGCCATGGTCGATCCACCGTTCGCAAGCCCGGCGACGACCCTCACCGCCGCCTCATCGAGCCCCAGGAGCTCCGAAAACCCGGGCCGGACCTTCATGCCGCGATCCAGCTCGACGATGCAGCCGGTCAGGGCGTCGAGGACGAACGATGCCGTCTTCGTCGTCTTCCGGATGAGCCCGCCGATGTAGCGGATCTCGACCATATGAAGCGGTCGGTAGATGCGCTCGGCGGAGACGATCCGCTCCTCGGGCTCAAGGATACGGAACCGGCGCCTCCTCTTTCCCTTCGCTATATCGAGCGCCTCCTCACGGATCAGCACCGGGATGACCGCATCAGCGGTGAGAGCGGGCGGTGGTTCTGCCTCTTCCGGAGGGGGAGCGGGAGCTCCGGGCGCCGGGGCCGGCGGTGCAGGCACGAGGCGGGGCGTCACCCCCCGGTGCTTCGTCATCCGCTCCCGAAACCTCATCTTCACCTTCCCCCGGGAGAGACCGCCCATAACAAAGAACTCTCCGGGTTCGAGCTCAGCGAGTTCCTCGACCTCCTTTCTGGATGAGAAGAAGAGATTGACGGCTTTTAAGTCATTCTCGATCGAGAGCTTCCCGATGATCTGGCTGTTGCACTGCGAGAGAACGTTCTTTGCCACGAGCGACGGCCGCTGGGTTGCGACCATCAATCCGAGTCCGCGTTTCCGGCCCCGGCGGGATATCTCCTCAATCCTCTGTATGGGGGTGCCGATCTGCGGTATGAACTTGTCAGCCTCCTCCACGATCAGGAGGAAGGGCTGCTTCAGCCGGCTCTCAAGGTCGTAGAGGATCTCGGCGAGCTTCGTCACCTCCTCGCGCATATCCGCCGCCTCCGAGACGTCGAATATCACCGCCGCCCTGGAGCGGATGGCCTCCTGCATCACCTCCCTGAGATCGACCTTCCCGATCTCCGCGTCACAACCCTCGCCGGCACCGAGCCAGATGAGGGAGAACCGGTCCTTGAGCGAGAAGTACTCCCCCTCCGTATCGATGATACAGAACCCTATCCGCGCCTGGAGGAGCTGCTCACAGAGGACAGCGATCCCCCAGCTCTTCCCGGCGCCCGACTGCGCTATGATGCAGGTCCGTCCCGTGACCACCTCCTGGGCATCGACGGCGACATCCCGGTCGCCGGCCTTTCCGATGACGAGATCCATTCGATAAAATGATCACAGGATGCCGGAAGTGTTAAGGTTTCGCTTCGGTTCCACGGGGGCGTATTCGAGGATCAGAGAGAAATCCAGTGTTACCTGTTCCGGAGGAGGGATAGAACTACTCCAACCACCGAGAGTACACCGAACGCAAGGAAGATCAGTTGCAGGCTCCTCTGGAACTCCGGGAATATAGCCGGCGTGACGACGGTCGACCCCATGATGAACGCAAAGACGACGAGGACCGCCCCCATGGAGAGCATCATGCCAAGCGATCGCATCATCGCCGTCATCGCCGATGCGCTCCCATAGAACCTCGTCTCCACGCAGCCCATTATGGCGGTGGTGTTCGGGGACGAGAAGAGACCGAGTCCGATACCGAGGATCGCCAGGAGCGCGACGATCACCGTGATCGGCGTCGTATCCGATATAGCGGCAAGACCGAAGAGACAGACGGCCGAGAGCGCCATCCCCACCGAGGCAACGTGCCCGGGCTGCACCCGGTCGGCGAGGCGGCCCGAGATCGGTGCGACGAAGACCTGGATGATCGGCTGCACGAGGAGGAGGGTTCCCGCGGCGACGGGCTCATAGCCCCGTATGTACTGGAGGTAGAGAGAGAGGAGGAACCCGACAGCGTATGTGGCGCTGTAGTTGATCAGGGCGGCGCCGTTTGATGCGGCAAAGACACGGTTTTTCGTGAAGAGCGATACCGGGAAGAGAGGGCTTTTGCGCCGCCGCTCCACCACGTAGAAGGCCGCCCCGAGGATGAGCGCCGCTACGAGGAGGAGCATGCCGTCCGGGGTGGTAGCTCTCGCGAGGCCCAGGAAGAGGCAGAAGATCAGGGCGGAAGAGAGGATCAGGCCCGGCAGATCGAACTCCTCTGGATGCCGCTCGTTCAGGAACGCCGGGAACCTTCCGGCGTAGGCGAGAGCCGGGACAGCGATGGCCAGGGTCACGACAAATATGCTTCTCCAGCCGAAGAACTGGGTCAGTGCACCACCGAGGAACGGGCCGAGGGAGAGGCCGGCATAGACTGCGGTGGCGTTGAGCCCGATGGCGTAACCCCGCTCGCCAGGCGGGTAGAGACAGGTGATCAGGGCCACGCTGTTTGCGTAGATCATGGCGCCGCCGATCCCCTGCACGAACCTGAAGAGGAGGAGCATGCCGATCGTGGGCGTGAAGATGGAGAGGAGAGAGCCCACGACATAGACGATGACCCCGATCATGAAGACGGTGACCCGTCCCCGGGAGTCACCGAGCTTTCCCGCCGGGAGGAGGAATATGACCGATGCGAGGAGGTAGGCACTCGTGACCCAGGCGAGTGTTGCAGCGTCGGCGACGAATTCCGCCCCGATTGCCGGGAGGGCGAGGTTGACCGCTGTGCCGGTGAAGGGATTTAAGAACGTTGCGATGGTGATGAGTATCAGGACGAATCTTCGCGAGTATGACTGCTCCACCATTATTCCTCGTGCAAAACCCGACCCGGGCCCTGCAGTACAGAGTATTCGCGTTCATCGGGGATAAGAGCACTGACCCACCCGGATCGGCTCCGGGCGGAAAGGAGGGGGGAGGAGGCCACCCTGACCCTCAAAACAGGTATCGAGGCACCGATCTCTCACGGGGACGCGCAGGGCTGACCGACCCGGGAGCCCTACCGCCGGATCGCCCCTGCGATGGCGCCGCCGATGAGGGAGAGCAGACCCTGGTAGATGAACGCCGATACTATGATGATAAGCGACGTCCCGACGCCCGCGATGAACCCGAACGCCCCGAGGAGAACCGTGCCGCCTATAAGGAGCAGCACCGAGATGATGATGGCGCCGAGGATGCCGGCGAACAGTCCGGCTTTTGCGCCGTTCCCGATCCCGCCCCTGACCATCCAGCCGGCGACGAATCCACCGACCAGTGGCCCGACGACAGGCAGCAGGAAGCCGAGTATGAGCCCTACGAGCCAGCCTACGATGACACCTGTCCAGAAATTATTTGCCATAACCTATTCTTCACCGGCGGATGGACACGGAGATCTATAATATAAACGTTGGGGTCGGGCCCCGGTTATGGGTGAATCCGGGTGCCCACACGCCCGGCCAGGGCGTCGCCCGCAGAGTCGAGCGACGTTATGATCACCCGGCGGCCCCCGGCCTCCAGGAACGCTATCGCCGCCTCGATCTTTGGCCCCATGGTTCCGGGCGGGAAATGCGTAGCCGCAAGATGCTCTTTTGCCTCGGCGACCGTCATATCGCGGAGTACCTTCTGGTCCGGAGAACCATAATCCAGGTAGACGGACTCGACATCCGTCAGGATCAGGAGATCGTCGGCATCGACGAGCCGGGCGAGGAGTGCTGCGGTGTAATCCTTGTCCACAACGCCCTCGACGCCGTGGAGGGTGCCGCCCGGACCATCGACAACCGGTATACCCCCACCACCGGCAGCGATCACGACCGCCCCGCCGTGGAAGAGACGGGATATGACCTCCCTCTCCACGATGGTCACCGGGCGCGGCGAGGGAACCACCCGCCGGTACCCACGGTTCGGGAGCTCCACCATCTTCCAGCCATTCTTTTCTATGAGATCCCCTGCCTGCTTTTCAGTATAGTATGGACCGATCGGCTTTGTCGGGTTCTCAAACGCCGGGTCATCACCCCTGACCAGGGTCTGTGTCAGCACAGACACGACCGGACGGGCGTACCCGGCCTCATTGAGAGCTTCATTGAGCGACTGCTGGAGCATGTACCCGATCATACCCTGACTCTCGGCCCCGCAGACATCGAGCGGCATCGGCGGGAGGATATCCTTTGCTATCTCGTTTCGGAGGAGGATATCCCCCACCTGCGGCCCGTTTCCATGCGTTACGATGACGTCATACCCCGCGCGGATGATATCCACGATATGCCTTGATGTCCGGCGGACGTTTGCGAGCTGCGCCTCAGCGGTTCCCTTCTCCCCGTGCCGCCGGATGGCGTTACCGCCGAGCGCTATAACCACAGCCTTCTCCACCATTCACATCACCCCCTCTCCAGTGCACAGGTCATACAGTGAGGACCACCGTATCCCCCGGTCAGGTTCTCGAAGTGCAACGGATAGGTCTCGATATCGTGCTGGTAGAACTCCACCCGGTGCGGGAAGAACTGGCCGGCGTTTCGGATCCGGCGGTAGTCCTCCTCTGCGTGCCGGAGGAGATCCCCGTAGCGTTCCGGATCGGCCCCGGCCTTCCTCGCCAGGTTTGTAAGCACCATCTTCATAACCCGCTCGCCCTCTACCGTGAGGATGATACCGTCCTGGATACAGAGGACGTTTGCGGCGTAGGAGAGTTGTTCAAGGACCGAGAGGTCGATCACCGCAAAACCCTTTGAGCGGATGTAGTCATGGAGGCTCATGGTCTCCCCCGATGGCTCGTATCCCTCGCCCGCCCGGTGGTAGATATCAACCTCTGCCTTCCGGAGGAGGAACTCAGCGCCGATCACCACATCGCTCGATGCGACGTTGAAGTAGGTATCGAGGTGCATATCGATCATCGGGTCAGGCCGCCCGCTCGGTATGAGGGGATGGCCCGGCTGGTGGACGACGCCGATCTCATCAAAACCCGTGGCACAGGTGAGGAACTGGCGGATCCCGGCCTCGTTCGTCCGGTCCCCGGTGCCGATGAGGGCAAACTCCCCCATAGGTATGAAGTCGCCGCCCTCAAACGTCCCGGGCTCCTGTATCGTTCCGGCGATGGGGATGCCGAGGATCTCCCAGAGGAACCGGGTTATATCAACCTCCCGGGACCGCTGCGGTTTTGCCGGCCGCGTGCTGACGAGGCCGCACCCGGTGACCACCTGCTGATCGCGCATGAAGTAGAGATTTGTGAGCGGTCCATGCCCCTGAATCCGGACATCCACACCGCCACCGGTATCCGCCTGCCCCACCTCAAGGACCGGGCTTAAGAGGAGGAGGGTGAAGAAGTGCTGCGAGTCGAGGGCATCTGCGTTTTCTTCCATGCTCCTCCGGGCCGCCTCAACCTCCTCGCCCTCGCCCCTGATGGTGACGGCCTCGTGTGCCTGCTCGATGAGTCGCCGGCGCACGGCAGGGTCACGGTCAGCGGTATCGAGGATGGTCTCCTTGAGCCGCAGAACCCGGACGCCGAACTCTTCCCGGAGTGTATACTCAAGGCGCTCGTGCTCCCGGCGCGCCTCGTAGCGGCTGAACGCCCGCTCGTAGAGCGCCGCATGCGGATCGAGCAACCCGAAGAACATCTCAATTCCTGGCCGGTGGACGGCAACCCGCCGGAGCCTCTCCCATTCTGCCTGAACTCTCGCTGTCATCTAACCCCTCGCCCCCGCCCGGGGGGCGATCACTCCTGCAGAAAGTGGACCATTCTGACGCTTGATGAGAAAACTGGTGCTTGAGGTGGCGGCAAACGCCGTCTGATCGTTGAGAAAGGTTTTTATGTATTGATGCATCCGTTGGCACTCCAGTCAGGAAACTTCTCGCTGGAAAATGGATAAATCTGTCGCGAACCCTGCCCACCCATCGACCGGGGGAGCGAAATCCTGGAAACCGCCGCGCCGCCCTGGCGCACGATGCGAAGTCGGAGGGCGGGTTATCGGGGATTTTTGCCGCACGGTATCCCGGGCCGAAGCCGGATATGAGCAATTTTGCGATTATCCGCATCCGGAGAGGGGAAAAGAAAATATGGACGTTCTACATGAAAGTACTGTTACGCGCCGGGCGGAGAACAGGGCGGCACCTCATGAGGGAGGATAACATCATCGAGGTGAGAGACCTCGAACATTCATTTGGCGAGATTCAGGCAGTGCGTAGCGTCAGTTTCAGCGTCCGGAAAGGTGAGATCTTCTCCTTCCTCGGTCCGAACGGTGCGGGAAAGAGCACAACCATCAACGTCCTGACGACGCTCCTCCCCATACAGAAGGGCACAGTGCGGGTGGCCGGCTACGACCTCGCGCGGGAGCCCGAGAGGGTCAGGGAGTCTATCGGCATCGTCTTTCAGGATGAGGTTCTGGACCGCGATCTCACGGTCTGGGAGACGATGGAGTTTCACGGGCGACTCTACTCGATCCCCCGCGATGAGCGGCGGCAGAGGATCGATGATATGCTCGCAGTGGTGGAACTTGAGGCAAAACGGGATGTGCGGACAAAGCACCTCTCGGGCGGCATGAAACGGCGACTCGAGATCGCGCGCGGGCTTATGACCAGGCCAGAAGTCCTCTTCCTGGACGAGCCGACGCAGGGACTTGATCCCCAGACCCGGCTGCGGATGTGGGACTACATCAGGCAGGTGAACGCTGCCGGGACGACGATATTCCTGACGACGCACTACATGGACGAGGCCGATATGCTCTCAGACCGGATCAGCATCATCGACCACGGCAGGATCGTCGTAACCGGTACCCCCGAGGAGCTCAAGGATGCCCTCGGCGAGGATGTTATCTACCTGGAGACCGTGGATGACGCGAGGGCAGAGGAAGCCATCCAGGGGATCGATGAGATACGATCGATCACGGAGTCACCCAGGGGGCTTTCGATAACGATATCAACCGATGGAAGTCACTGCCTCCCGAGGATCGTCGAGCTGGTGCGCGGCGCCGGCATCGATATCGTGAGCGCGAACCTCAAGAAACCGACGATGGACGACGTATTCGTCCACTACACCGGCAGGGAACTGCGCGACATGGGAGGGTGAGGGGATCGAATGGCATGGGAGTTTCTTACCGTCTACTGGCGGGAGATGATCAGGTTTGTCAGGTTCAGGACGCAACTTTTCTCGTCGCTCCTGCAACCGGCGCTCTGGATGGCGTTCTTCGGTGTCGCAATGTCAGCAAACTTCAACCGGTTCACCGCTACCATCCCCGTCCCGCCGGGCACGATCCCGGTCGATTACCTCACGTTCATGGCCGCCGGCATGATCGCGATGACGAGCCTCTTTACGAGCCTCTTCGGCGGCATGAGTCTCCTATTCGATAAGAACTGGGGGTTGATGCGGGAGATGCTCGCAAGCCCCATGCCCCGGACCCACATAATGCTGGGGGTCAGCCTCTCGGGTATAACGAAGTCGTTCATCCAGGTCGTGATCATAATGGCGTTTGGCCTCATCCTCGGGGTCGAGTTCTTCCCGGGGTACTCACCGGCCCGGATCGCCGTCTCGATCCTCGGCATACTCACCTTCGTCGGTGTCTTCTCGCTCGGGTTCCTCCTCTTCTCATCAAACATATCGATGCGTCTAGAGAGCCCTGAGGGACTCCAGGGGATCATCACCCTCCTCACGATGCCGCTCTTCTTCGTCTCTAACGCCCTCTACCCGATCCAGGCCTTCCCCCCATTCTTGCAGACCCTCTCGGCATACAACCCCCTGACACACCTGGTCAACGGTATCCGCTACTTCGCCCTCGGAAGCGAGTTCTTCGCTGTCGGTGCGGAGTACTCCTACACCCCGGCCGATATCCTCCTCTCGTTCTCCTACCTCCTGGTCTTCGCGGCGGTGATGTACATACTCGCCCGGCAGGCGTTCCAGAGAGCGGTGGTGACGTAGTATCTCACCCCGCCGGGACGCGGATCAAAAACCTGCCCGTAACCTTTTACCTGCACCGGATCAATCTCTCGTGTATCCGCCATGACACATCTTCTCTCCTTCACTGCCGGGGGGGTGACCTGCGCCCTCCCTCTTGCCAGGATCCGGCAGGTCATCAGTATGGTGGAGCTCAAGGCCCCGGCCGGAGAGCGCCCCGGGGAGATCGGAACCATGAACCTGCATGGCAGGACTGTGCCGGTCTACTCGCTCCGGAGGCTTCTCGCCCTCCCCGATCGCCCGCCACGCTCCGGCGATGCCCTCGTCATCGCTCACGGGGATCCAGACTGCGTGGCTCTCCAGGTGGATGCCGTGAAGGGGGTTCGGGCGGGGACGATTCCCACCCCGCAGGTGAGGGGACCATCCTCCTCCCCCGGCGCGATCCTGACCGAAGAGGAGGTCTTCATATACGATCTCCCCCTGTTCATCGCGGCGGGAGGAAGCGTACCGCTCCCCCTCCCCCCGGGCACGGCCGGCGCGGATGAGGACGAAACCCCCCGCGATCCCGTGAAGGAGAGCGCGATCCTCGCCGAGCGGGCCAGGGCGTTCTCGGAGCCAGAGGAAGAGCCTCGCGAGACCACATCTCCTGAACTCCTCACGTTCCAGCTCGCCGGCCAGGAATACGCCGTCAGAATGCAGTACATCCGGGAGGTCTTCATCATACGCGAGATCACGCCGGTCCCGGGGGTGCCCGATTTCATCGCCGGAATCGGCGCCATCAGGGGAGAGATCATATCCATAGTCGACCTCCGCACGCTCTTCTCCATACCGAAGCACGGTCTGACAGACCTCAACCGGGTCATCGTCCTATCCAATGGGGAAGTGGCCTTCGGGATCCTTGCCGATTACATAACAGGTATCGGTATCCGGCCGACCGACCGGCTCGCCCCTGTAGAACCGGGTATGACGCCCATCGACCGGAGATACCTGATGGGGGTTGCGGATGGATCGGTTATCGTTCTCGATGCTGCAGCGATCCTCGCCGATCCGGGGATGGTGGTGGATGAGACCAGGAAATAATCCTGCATAATTCAGCCATTATGCTAAAAATCCCTGCAGAACTCCCCCTTTTGAGATGAAACATTATTTAACCCGCGGAGGAGCATCAATTTATTGAGTCATAGAGGAGCGAGTGGAACGGAGGCAAGCCCATGTTCACATTTTTTTCAGATATGAAGGTCGGGACGAAGATCCTCGTCATCTGCCTGTTTCTGGCGATCGTCCCGACACTTATGCTCGGCCTGGTGGCGTACACCAGCTCGAGCGGCGTGATCAACGAGCAGATCGAGACGCTGCTTGAGACACAGGTGCACGACGCGAAGGGATGGACCAACGACGTCTACAAACTCACGCGCAATAAGGTGAACAGCGACCTCAACGTTCTCCGGGAGAACTTC